>Ga0209363_1001075_pt1 | contig 12387 bp, 6 predicted proteins | sample WorMetexBAHAMAS3_FD_187385 | JGI IMG/M metagenome (GOLD analysis project Ga0209363, IMG submission 187385) | Marine gutless worms symbiont microbial communities from Max Planck institute for Marine Microbiology, Germany - Inanidrilus exumae... | ecosystem: Host-associated > Annelida > Digestive... | reverse complement strand
CCTCAGGCCAATATGCAATCTGTTTACTTTATTCGTGTAACAGCAGGCCAACATTTCAACTGATGCAGAGCGTCGCGCAGGTCTGTCGGCGATAGCTGAGCTTCTTGTCTTTATCATTTCACCATCTTCGTTCCTCTTTCATGGTGTTAACCCTGACATACAGCAAAGGGTCCGAAGGAGCGCTGTAAGCTCTTAGTGGGCATTAAAGGTGCCCATCCGCGGATTTCACTAAATGTTTGAGGTTATAAGTATGGCGACCAATATATCCACTAGGTTATATATATTTATAATGTGTTTCGTGATTAAAATAGAATTTATAGAGTTCATTTTAATTTTTGCAGTTTTAAAGCTGGGGCTTGTACAAAAAATTGTGAGTTTTTTTATAACATTTGTAATAATATTTTTAACCGCGCGACGCTATGCTAGTGCGGTATCTGTTGTAGCCCTCAGACCCTGTGTCCATATGTCCGTCCGTCACAAGTCGGTGTTCTATGGAAACGGTTTAATGGATCGAACTGGTTTTCTCCTACTTATCCTGAAGTGCAGTCTAATCATGGAATTCGGTTATCTTTAAAAATAAGGGTACTTCCCTTTGGGACTTTGTCCTAAACTTTGAACTAGCTGATTTTTTTGCTTTCACCGTAACGGCACGTCGATCGTCGCGAGAGTGTTATCTTAATTTGACCGACGACCGTCGCCAGTTTATCATAGTGCGTGTCCTTTATTTACCGCATGATGTGTATCGACGCACAGCGTCGCGCGGGTTCTTCTGCGACAGTTAAGACTTGTCATAAACAGTGACCATGCTTTGTAAACAACTGCAAATAATTCAATACTCCTCTTCTACTGGTATGTAATTTTATAAGTTACGAATGATTGCCTGACATACAATCGAAATTCGGAAATTACTAGGCTCACCTTTATACAATTCCTGTACAGAAGAGCTGCATGAAATATACGTTCGTACCTGTAGACGCAGAGGAATCAATATGCTGCTGGAAGAACCAGCGGCACGCGATCTATTAAGTTAATTACCGTACTGGTGAGCACTTCAAAAGCTCATTATGTACCTAAAGAAGCCAATACCATTACTACTACGATACCCGTAACGCTCTAATCGACGTCTCTGCGACACATGTGGCCACTGCGCGACTGCAGCGGGAAAACAGTGCGCTCCCAGTCACACTGTAGCGCGATTGAGCGCCCGATCTGACTCAACTCAACTGAAGAGAATGACAGTCAGTCGTGATCCAGTTTTCTTGTCGCCGCATGATATCAACCTCAGTAAAAAAGGTAAAGGCTTCCCATACTCGTTACCGAGCGTTGGGCCCGGAGCTGATCCCAGTGTACAGGCAGTCAGCCCGCAAGTCATCTACCCGGCGGAAGGCTGTCATTACTTTCCGCCAGGCCTGTGGTTACCTTCCCAGCCGCAGAGCATTACCGCCCCTTGGTCGAAACCAAGCTATACTGCCTGGTGACAGAGGCACAGAGGTATGAACAACTTACCCAAGGTTGTTACGTAGCTTTGCCCCGAGTAGGATTTGAACCCATGACCTGTTGATCGCAAGTCCAGCGCTCTACCCGTTGCGCCGTTACGCCACCTTATCAATTTCAGTATTGTGATGAAATTCACATGACATCATTTATGACACCACAAACTGGCAATGTCAGAAGAGCAAGAGGCGGCGTTTATTTGAAATCTGGCGTGAAAAGCCGCGTTATAATGGCAACAACGCAAAGTAGTATATTAATACAAATAAAAACAAGTACGTCCGTCTTCGGGGGCATCGGGGCGGACGTATATCCTCACATGCCGATCCTACGTCCACACGCCGCGCAATTTCACAAACCGCGTATCTCTAGCATGACGTTTACGTCGGCGCATCTCTGCGGTAATGTATACATCGCGGTGGGCGTGGCCCGCGAGTTGGGCGATTCGTCCGATTTTGGGCTTTTGGGGCAGCAAAGTTCCCCAACGCCCATTGCCCTTTTGTATGTGCAATGGAGGGGCGCTTAAAATGCGGTAAACATCAGATAAAGTACGGAAAGTAAACTCCCATCAGCACAGGACCGAATGTGCATCGATAGTCGGAGGAACTCTGACATACCGTACGGATCTAGTCGGTTGATGGCACTAGCGGTTAATTGAGTCGGCCATCCGGCCGATGTCTGTCGTAGGTTCAGCTCGCTTTATTTGGCTTAACCCTCGCTGGCTGAAAGCACCTCAAATTAAAGAATGATTTACCATAACGCAACGGACATCGTTGTGTACGAGAATCTTATTCTTTATTTTGCACACAGTCATTCGTTTGGATTCTTTTAAGCTCAACTCAACGGTGAATGAATACAGACGAACACGGCAACACTGCAACCTAATTCGTCTTCTAAAGTCTTACTATATTAAATAATACAATATTGAAAGTTTTTGAGTTTTATGGTTTGTATTAAGTTACGTTGTAGGCCTATGTCTATATTTGTATTATATGACTCTCTGGTCTGCCTATTTTTATTAGTTACTTCCGTTTGTGACAGCGCCACAGCGCCGTTTCGGGAAACGTCTTTCCAGGAATGTGATTTTCCGGAAACCGTCCTTAAATCGATCCTGGTACGTGTGGATGTTTCAACATGCGGCCAAGCACTGCTCCGGCTTTGACTTGGTTAAGATGTTGACGTCGCACTCAAATTTCAGAGACGTTCTTCCGAACCAGTCATTTAGTTAGCTGCTGCAGAAATAAGATGCAATCAGAGATTGCAGACTTCGTCCCCGTTGAGGCCACCTGGCGAACTGAATGAAACATCACGCCGACTTTGATTCTGGCGTATTGGACCATGTAAAACCTGACGTCATCTACCAGAAGTACATAGCACATTGCATTGCCGACACAGGAGGACCGAGCTACGATCACAAGTAACAGAAAAGTTGGACGTGTGTTTTTACGGGCAAACAGAGCGACAAACAGACAAACAAACAGACAGACCAGACAGTGAGACAGATCTAGAGAGACACGCTAATCGCATTCCTACCGGAGGCGAAGTAAATAGACGTAACACAACAGAAGTACGCATGCACCAATATACCTACATACATCACAACACAAAACAAGCATATATTAAACTAAACCCATATTTGTTCGCGTTGTATGACGTCCGGCCAGGAAACGGAAGAGGCCTATTCTTGCAAGCCCGGGACAGCACAGCACGGAACAAGTGACACCTGGCGAATATAAACACAAATTTTTCTACTAAACTATTATTCGCTAGGCGACAGCACTGACTTTTATCCGCGGCGGAGGTTTGAAACCTCCGACGTGGTTTCTAGTTCTGCATCTTCAGCTATGATGACTGAGATCCCGTTCGTGCCTGTCGATGCTCGCTTCTAAATTTTTAACTTACTGCCTGGCGGCAAAGCGAATGACAATGAATGTCGCATTGTGACCGCATCTGACACAACATTGTCTTCAGTAGCAGCAGCTGTTTGCATTCTTGGCGTCTTCTTCAATGCCCTGTGTACTGTGCATAGCGCCGCCACAGTGCCACCTAGTGTATTTAACGACAACAGTCCTTTAAGCGCTGACTCATGGTATAAGAAGCTCAACTGTCGTATAGGGACCGCGCGACGTTCTATCTCAGTTTAAATCTCAGTTATTGCAAAACGGAACGAAAAACGCATTATAAAATGCTTGCATTAAGTGATCGATCTTGAAGGTCATTCAAGGTCGTCGGGAATGTCGCGGTTCGATAAGTCATACTGTGTCAGTTCTCGTGTATAGTAACAACGTCACTCATTACATCGTTTTGCCAGATGTTTATTAATTTACTTTGATACTTTGAATGCGACAGACTGCGACCTTGAGAATGAGAAAGTCCTTCCTTCACAACGGCGATACGATTTCCAGTTAATTTGCTTTATCTGTTTATCTATGTATAAGCGGGATTGGGCCTACTTAGTAAGTTAGTATGCTGCATCGCTGCCCCGAAAATTTCAAGAAAATCAAGTGATGCGCCCATATACGAGGCGATTATATTTCCAAAGGCTGATGATATTGGCACTCACATAAGTGCAAATAACATTGGCAGCTATTGGCACTTATGAAAGTGCCGGTGTAATTCACAAGATGGCGACACTTAACGCCACCAAAGTATTACTGCTAACAAATCAAACTAAACTGACCCTAACCGTAACATTAACCCTAACCGACACAGTAACGGTAATATTTTTACGCGCACTTCGTTGACACCCATAAAAAGGTTGTATCGCATTAATGAATGGAATTTTTCGCGGAGGGGCGTAGCGGGGTTCGTGGATGGGCCGTTTTTCCCTTTTTCTGATGTAGCTGTACTCAGGTCAGAAAACACCAGCGACAAGAAGTCGATAGATCATACTTTATCATTGAAAGAGGGTTTTTTTCTGGGGTATATATAAGAAAAAGGGGATAGGTCTTTTGGGGGCATAACAGAAAGAAAAAAAAACAAAGAATTTTGCGCGAACTCCTATCTATGTTTTGGTACTGTAAGTGCAAATAACATCCGGTGTTATTTGCACTTTCGTAAGTGCCAATATACACCTTGATTTCCAAATTCGTAAAATTTAGTTTCGTTGGTCTCATACCCCGACCTCTGCACCGATCAACGTGAAAGTTGGGTTGTAAAAGCCGACGTAAGATGGAATCATCCATGCCAATTTCACCTATGAGCAGTTCTGCCGGTAACAAACCGAGACAACAGCATATATATGCGCTTTAGTGGATATAATGAAGGCGTTGGTAAATCTGTTGGTTTTCCTGCCCGGGATCACTGTTCATCATGTGCGTAGTAATTATTAGAAATAATTCTTTGATAGGCGGAAGCTCCCGAGCTGAGGTTTGAACCCCGGCCACTGAGCGCGTCACGCTGTACTGTACATGGCACCCGAGTGCGTTGACCACTCGGCCACATGGGCAGGTCAATGTGGTTAGGTCACGTAAACCATTTAAATTTTGGTGGGCACCGGGAACGGCTGAGCGTCTCAGGCGCTGTCAACTTAGTTCGCCGGTAAGTGTCATGAACTTTTGATGGTCGTCGGACAGCTGTTGATCACACCAACCGTCGATATCTGCATTCAGCAGCTAGGCCGAGTAGAAGAAATGGTTTGATTACCATTATGATGCGATACGGAATATAATATCTGAGCGCCTCTGCGTCGCGTCGCGCGGGTCTGTTAGCGGCAGCGAAGACTCTTGTTAGCTCAATAATAGTACAATAACGCAGCAAACGTGAACATCTTGCACCTGAAAAGAGCAGATCAGCACGGCCTCATTTAAACGCTGACAAGTTTTACCTTATTATGTAACGAAGTAAGGTGACGACAATGTTAAAGTATGTTAGAAAAGTTTTCTACAGGTTTCTGTGCAACATCATTCCTGAACACAACAACGAACAAATGGTCAAAGAATTTCGACGAAAGACCGCATCGCCGACATGTCACCCCTCGTGGCTGCGAATGGATTCGTCCGATGTTGACCTTCATCTAAAACTTGGTTTCTTGGACCCACGTGAGTTAGTCCCCAAACGGCATCTCGATCGATTCAGCCGTGTTTTGCATACATGGCTTAGAAACTTAACCAACAGACAGACACACAGACAGATCACGCTACTGTGTCTGTAGCAATAGGCCGCGTCAAGCTATTGGTGCGTCTTTTGATTGCACAACTCCCTCCCGAAACTTGCTTTTAATGGCAATGTGATATTCCTCCCACAACATACTCCTCTCGACTCCGCCTATGCACCCAACGTTTTAGCCAAGGTGACGCTCATACGCGAAACATAAATAATCGTATTTCATGGCCCTACGGATAAAAATGTTCTGGGCCCGAAATAGCAGGGCCTCAGCATCAACCCGGCTGATATCGCTACTTCCTAGGCGATGATGAGACTATGAGTATAGAGTAGCAATATGAAAAGCTTTTTCTGTCGCAGCGTTACTGATCTGGTGTGTGGTTGTGTTGGTTGGCGGTGGTTCGATTATGGTAAATGTGAGTGCACACAAAATCACGGAAATTGCTCATAAAGGCTTATCGGTCGAACGAAAACGTGTTTATGGGCCATAAATGACTGCTGTGCTGCCAGTGACATCCGGCGTTTATGAGTTTCAGTCTGATTGCACCATGTTCAGCAGATGTCGATTTACCATATGTATTACCCCGGAGTAAGACGAAAAGCTCCGCTACAGCAGAGGAACCGCTCGACGCGCGCTGTCAGTTGAAATCTTATCAACTGCTGCGCAGATGTACAAAAAATTGCAGTAAGGAATGACCTTGAAGGTGACTCAAGGTCATCGGAATTGTTTCCATACGATAGGCCACATATCACTTCCTATTAAAGGTCTGTAGTAACAACCACTCTATCTGGCACCGTTTCTGAGATATAACCACATTTATAATGCACGTACAGTTTGCAAAATTTTACGTTACAGAGTTATGGTTGGTGTCCACAAAAATTTTAACCGTTTGCCATTCTTAAGCTAGCACTTGCTACAATCAACTTATCCACCAAATTTAAAATTTCTATATCCAACCACTACGAAGATATAAAAGGCGATAAGAAATGTCGAATATTGGATGATCTTGGTTAGTTATGGTCATCCAAGGTCACTGAAAATAGCGCCATTCGATAGAGCGCATACGAGTTTCTATTAGAGTTCCACTAACTATATGTCCCTATCTTGCACCATTTCTTTGATATAACGAGGTATTGGTCGAACAATGCTGATTTTAACCTACCAGACCTATTTGACGCTCCCATTTGGGATGATCCCGTTGGAATTTCACCGAGGTTTTCGGCTTCAAAAATAGATTACCTGGGATATCGTATGGCGTTGTTTGAGTGATCCTACGTTTAGACGTTTCGGTACAGTGCTGGCTTGTGTCGAACAGACAGACAAATGGAGAGACGGACATACGCCGACAGCATATACCGCGCTGGCATAGCATCACGCGGTGAAATGCTGCTTACGAGTTTTACTCGGTTCTGTCGTCGACGACCAGAGGACATATTGTGTATCTGTATAGTAGACTTCAGCTGTATGCGTGCAACGTAAAACATAAAAATATCTTTAGAAGTAGTTAAACATGGAACCAAAGAATTAACGTTTATCACCGCTATGTTCCAGGTCAGTATGCACGACGGTTCAGAAATGGTACGTTTCATTTTTTATTTATACATTACAAAAAGGAAACTTATTTTGAACGTAGGTCCCTTTCCGACAGCGCCTCACGAAATCACAGGCGTGTAGCTTAATAGCCTGGTTAACAGGACTAATAAGAACAAATTGCAGCGGTTGCCCATTAAGCCTGACGCATAATGCGCAGCTGCAATAGCTGGTGTTAGTACGTATGAAATTTACGTACTAAAACACGTATAACGGGGAGTGAAAGTGGGCCGAATACCGAGGTCTCGGATCCGCCACGCCCACTCTGGGATTCGGCCAAAGTTCGAGCATACGCGTGTTATATTTTATCATACGTAAAAATACTGACGTATGACTCAAAAAATAAAATACGGGTATGATACGCGTATTATATTATGTCGTTTTCGAAAGGTTTAATACTCACTAGTAATGGTGATTTGGATGAATTAAATAATTTTGTTGCATAGTATCTTACAATCATAATGCACAAAGTATAATAATGCTAGATTTTGCATGAGCACATGTAATAAAGGTCTAAGGATGTTCCAGTATTACATTTCAGTTACAAACTTTTTTCTCCCAAATATGTGCACGTATGATAAAATACCATACGTTAAAATACGTGCGTGTGATTCAAATAATACCATACGTATGCTGCGTATCCTCGAACTTTGGATTCGGCAACTGCTCAGAGGGATCTGGCATTTAGCTAGCGACATCTAGCAGTTCAATCATAGGTACTGCTAGTGTTTTGCCACCACAGGTGCGCGAATGGAGGGGGAGGACAGAGGTGGTGCGAGATGATGAAAGAGGAAGGTGAATTACCCCGTACCTCAAGTAAAGCAATTTAACCACTGCAATAACTGCCGACAAGTCGACTTGGGTGGCTGTTGCAGACGGCAACCTACAGGCAGCTGACTTCGGCTAGTGTGAATATCTAGCGTGCGTGCGATGTACGAATATTCGCTCGATTATTAATACTTCATGTCCGCAAAAAACGAAAGCGTACCCGACACGTACCCATCCGCACTGGTACAAAGTATTGCGGCGAACGTGTCTGTTTAGTGTGTCTGTCTGCTCGCATATCTAAAAAATCTGATGTTTACATTCTACGAATTTTTCTGTACATGTGGCCTTGACTCGGATCTCCACTGACGACAGTGCAATAGGTTATGTAACTGTACGTTCGCTTTTTGTGTATGACGTCACGAGTGGTGGTGACGTTTGACGTGTCACGTTTCTATAATGGAGCCAACGGGCCAGAATCTTAAGGCCCATTCACACCGAGCGCGTCTACGTCCGTCTACGTCCGTCTACGCGCGTCGACGCGCGTAGACGCGCGTCGACGCGCGTCGACGGACGTAGACGCGCGTCTATGCCGATATAGAACACAAGCTAAAAGGCCTGCGCGTTCACACCAAGCGCGTCTAAGTCCGTCGACGGACGTAGACGGACGTAGACGCGCGTCTACGCGCGTCTACGATTTTTTTGTAGTCAGTGAATGTAAAAAGAGGTGGAAGAATCTGCGTGTCAGATACACCAGACTCAGGAAAGAAGAGAAAAACAGTAGTTGATCGAATACACTGGGCGACATACAAAAATACATTTTGAAGCGAAAACTGTCCTCTCGTAGTTCATTCACAAGGCGATGATATTCGCCAAGTTGCCGTCGCTTCCACATCATGCCATGAATCCATATTGCCCTCCGCGGCCGTAAAGTTCTTCGATGAGTGTGAAAATATGCGAAAATTAGAAGCTCGTCAACATCGCTGTCACTATCAGACGCCATTTTATCAAATGGCGTGATCTAATGACTATTCATGCAAAGTGAAAGGCGTGGCCAAATCAAGCATGTCTACGTCCGTAGACGCGCGTCTACGGACGTCGACGCGCGCGACGTGCGTCTCGCGACGGACGTAGACGCGCTCGGTGTGAATGGGCCTTTACTCCCTCGTTTACGCGGGGAGAATAATAATGGGCGATGACAGCAAACGCCCAGATGCGATAGGCCAGAGGAAACCGATGGCCTTGGATGTGACAGTCCCAGAAACATATGCAGAGTCCCACATAGGCAGCACAGCAACAAAGCCAAGTTTGTCATCCGTGGGTTAGCACTAGCTACTATCAACCTATCTACCGAATTGGAAGTCTCTATCTCTACCCACTACAATTTGAGCCTACCCCACCTCTATTTGGCGCCCTCGTAAAGGGGTGACCCCGTTAGAATTTCGCCGGAATTTTTGGCAACAGAAAACTAGAATCCCTGGGCTATCGTACGGCGTTACGTGCGTGATCCTAGGTTTAGCGTTCTTTGTACATTGCCGGCTTATGACGGACTGACACACGGAGAGACACGATGAGAGCATATAACGCGCTATCACAGCGTCGCGCGGTAAAACGCTAACCGATTTTGATGAAATTTGTACCTCAGCAATAGCTCCGAAGACTATCCTCCACGCAAAATTTGATTTAGATCCGACGACGTGGGTGGTTTGGGCGAATATCCACTTTGATACTTCTAATTTCTTTGTGTTTTTCTCTCTTCATCACGCGCACACGTCACATTCGCAGTCGCACCGGTGGACCGATTTTGGCCATTTATAGGTAATGATGTCTTTCTGTAGACTGTATCAAATCCTAGCCTACGGTGACTAACCATGCACCCCTAAAAAGAGCGTGGTCAGAGTCACGTGACCCGTTTTGTTTAAATTTTGCCCCAAACATATCTTTGTAATAATATTGGTAAAGCTACGCACTTCAAATTTCGTGTACTGATTGATACAGCGAAGTACAAATGCACGCATGGGGATACAGTACATTAAAAGGGATGTGGTCAGAGTCATATGTGACCTCTTTAAATTTTGAGAAATAAGTGATAATATCTCGTTACCGGTGCCATCAGATAGAGACATAGTTGCAATGGAGGCCTAATTGGAAATCGCATGTGGCCTATCGAATAGCACCAGTGTCAATGCCCTTGAATGACCCTGAAGGTCACTTTGCTGTTTGAAACCTTTGTAACTCCCATATAGCTCGTGAAACACAGCACGGATTTACTAACACGGCGCGTTGCGCCGTCCCTCTGCGGTAGCTGAGCTTCTTGTCAATTTCGATGCCCGCAATCATGTCTCTGGAGCGGATGAAGAGAGAGTCGCCAAATTTTGTGTGCATGTAGAATATGTCAAGTGCTAGCCTTGGGATGACAAACTACCTTCTAATGGGTGTGGTCACGGTCACGTGACCCATTTTTCTAAATTTTGCCCACAATTATATCTTTAGAATCGACAGTGCTAGGCACTTTAAATTTCGTGTGCTGATTGATACACAGGAGTACTAGTGCATGCGTAAGAAATGTGTTAAGTGTCACGTGACCTCTTCATATTTTGGGAAATAAGTGATAATATTTTGTTAACAGTGCAAGGTAGAAACATAGTTGGAATGGAACACTAATAATAAATCGTTCGTGGTCTATCAAATGGCATCATTGCCAATGCCCTTGAATGACCTTGAATATCATTTTTGCTGATTGACACCTTTATAACTTCTAAATAAATAAATAAACAACCCGCATACCTCGTGAAATACAGCACGAATTTAATAACATAGCGCGTCGCTTGGTCCCTCTGCAGTAGCAGAGCTTCTTGCATTCTAATTTTATGCCAAGTGTTCTGGCCGCCATGGTGTAGGGCAAGGAAATGTAATCATTTTGCAGCATAAGCAGTCAGATCGCCGGAATGGCGCCAGTGCTAAGGTTTTCTTAATCATATCGATTCAACTTTGTTTAAATAACGTGACAAATCTTCACCATTTAACGTCTCGAAGTACGACAACTTGCCCTACAACATAGAGATCGTAGATTACTGTGACGTCACTTCATCCTATCTATCTGTGAACACCCCGTCACACGGTCATCATTTCAACGACTCCTTCGCCGAACTTAGGACCGAGTAACGAATCGAACGTCAGTCGGAGTATTGAAATTGTCAACAGCTGCATCCGCTGCCCACGTGAAGTCGCGGACCAAGTCTAGAAATGCTGGGCACACGGTGCATGCTGCGTGGTGTCGTTAGTTGGGCGAATTATACGATTGATCGGCTGGACCGCCGTGCGAACACTGGTCTGTCCGACCGAACGTCGCCAGATTGACGAACGACGCTCACGGGTAGACTTTACCGGCCTACCCACACGGCATGCCTCGGATGTCTACGAGTGGTACGGCAGGTCGTATTTTCCCATGTCCGTCGGAATACCGTTTCGGCATCTGCTGCTCTGTTACAGGTCACTCTGAGCGAATTAAGCGGGCTCATTAGTCGCATCTGTCGTATCTAACAGAAAATGTTAACCCTTTAGGAAAGGAAAGGGAAGGAAAGGAAGAGTATTTATATAGCGCCATTTTATATACTATGTACTGCATATCTCAAAGCGCACAGGCATAGATCACAGTGTTATCTGCAAATGCACCATGCCTGCCTTTCCTTAGTAAGCGTTCACCAGATGGCGCCACCCCTAACTCAAGTAGAAGACACAATTGTAGCTTACTACTCATCTATCGACCCCGAAGGGATGAAAGGCTGAGTTGGCCTCGTTGGTTAACATATAGCGGACAGTTCACCCACATAAGTGGTCACCACCATCTCCACCGAGTTGAGCCTGACGTTTTGTCTATATTATCTGATGATTACTGTAGCCAGCCAGTATATAATCCATGCACAGGACGTTGAGAATAGACTCTGTAATATAAATATCACTAAAGCTCAAGGACCAGATTTTCTTCCCAGCTGGATATTGAGGGATTTTGCCCCACTGCTCGCACAACCGCTTGCGGCGATATATAATGCCTCTGTCAGAGAGGGTATCGTACCTCACGTTAGGAAGTCTGCAATAGTTGTTCCCGTCCCAAAAGTCCATCCACCAAAGTCCACTTCCTCGGATTTACGACCTATCTCGCAAAGAGTTTATCATGAAAATACTCCATGGGGCAAAAAACGACCTACAGGCGTTCGGCTATAACTCCGCCAAAAGTGAACTGACTTGGATGAAATCTGGAACAATATGAGCCAAATGTTGGGGGCTGACTGCGGCAGATTTTAGGCGCGATCCGCACAGTAGCGACAATTTGAGAGTCAGCCGATTTTTTTGTCCGGTAAATAACGCACGATTTCGCCGATTTCCCGTAGGACTAATTTTACGACATTTGAACACAACGTCGATAGGTGAGGCAG
>Ga0209363_1001073_pt1 | contig 12390 bp, 3 predicted proteins | sample WorMetexBAHAMAS3_FD_187385 | JGI IMG/M metagenome (GOLD analysis project Ga0209363, IMG submission 187385) | Marine gutless worms symbiont microbial communities from Max Planck institute for Marine Microbiology, Germany - Inanidrilus exumae... | ecosystem: Host-associated > Annelida > Digestive... | reverse complement strand
CTGCATACCTGGTCACAGATAAGTTCCCATTTCTTATCATCGTCATAACCCTTCAACAGCTTGGCCTTATCTGGTGGCAGGTCCATTGACGCCTGTACAACAACATAAAATAAACGTTTCCGTTTAAGACTTTTATTAACAATTTCCCTCGACTAATTCTCATCCAAACTGCATTGCTTTAGACAATGAATGAAAAGCAGCAACAGTGCACAGAATGTACATCAATGAAGACTAACATACCATACAACAAAATATGTACAACAAAAAATACCAAAACAGAAACACATTCACCTAAACATGCAAACCAAAGGGCTCTTTTCCTCAAAATCATTTATCGGGAAATTTTCGTAGTTCGATACATTTCATATAAACCTGATGCAGTTCTGCTGCAAAAATTTTCTGTCTTATTACAAATGACACTAAATAAGATACAGTTTAAACAGCTAACAGATAAATATCCAACTTACATGGAAACAGCAAGTCACGGCAAGTGACTTACAGAGATGACAGCCTATGCTGGCTTATCTTTTTAGTAAACATATTATGAACTAGAAGAAGCCAGCACTCACAGAGTGCAAAAACCTATGCCCGTGCTGTTTTTGTGTGTTATGACCTTGACCTTTTGACCCCAAGATAAATGGGTTTCCAGGAAACATGGTGGAACATTTCTATGTCACGTTTGGTGATCCTAGCTGCAGTGGTGTAGAAAAACAGACAGACTGATGCACAAATACACACAAACGCCGCCGAATACCCTACCCCGTGACTACCATCAGCATGGGTAAATAGCTAACAAAATGTACAGCTCTGACTCATCAGCTGAACTATGCTCACATAGGCCCATTATATTAACTAAAGTTGCACATTCACAGTGATTTACTGACTGTTATAAATTATAACTAGAAGGGGTTAAAATGCCAAAATGCATTCTCCTGCTCTGCAACATAAATAAAATAACACTATGACTAGGTATTCACTTTCTCCACTAGGTTCTCCACACTAAGCATGAACTGACTGCAGATAAAAAACAGAATGCCTCAGGCCAATGTAGCTCCTGAGTGCAGCTGCTCATGTTACACAGAGTTCTGCTTAACATCAACAGAGTCATGCTGTGTAATCAGCAATAATGCACAAAGAGTCAGTGACTGCCATCATCTCTACTCAATAAACAATGACAGGTTCACGCCCAGCATGACTCCAACAGTTCCATTTTATGATGGCTAAAGGCCAACTGATTAAAAAACATGCCCAGTACACTTAACTGCTAGCAAAAAGTTTGCCTCTGGTGTAAGCCGATCTACCACTAGCAATTTTGGCCCTGTTAACGATAGATCGCTGATCTACCGCTAGCACTAACCATAATATTAATAACAAGTTTTCTTCTTCCAGGAGGTCGACCAATATCGCATGAAAGGTGCTGTACAATCATTATGACTAATGTTCATTACGGACAGTAAGTCTGTATAAACCTTTCCATGCACCTTATAACCATCCCTTGGGTATGGGTAAAGTGCGAGGTGTGAGTTTGCAAGGTGGTAATTTGCGAGGTGTCTTGCTGGGTTTTTAGTGCAAGGATGAGTAAATTGTAAGGACCTAAAGTGCGAGGTACATTATCGCGCCGTTGGTAACGTCACACGTCAGACAAAGCAATTATGCCTACCAAACAGTGACTGCGTAGCGAGGTTGATGCTATTGATCTTCAACTTCTACCAACTGACCCCCCCTATGTTTCCACTTTTACCGTTACTTCCCACATTTGTGGCAACGTCTGATGTCCAACACTGGGTAAGCCATGTATGCCACTGCAGCTGCCTGGCTTCCGACACGGAAGAAAAGCAGACTAAATTGGAAACTGAAAATAAGTAACAAGGGAGATAACGCTGGCATTACTCAGTCGCAGGCACGTGACACTAGGTATCATCGAATGCAGGAACTAACCAGCTTGTTCATCAGTAAATAAGTAAACAGGTGTTACCTGTCAAGAATGCCGGTGGGAAATGCTCTCTTCAAGCCAATATTGCAGTGTGTCTCAAGATACACTGCAACCCGTATGGTTACATTTAACAACAGATCTGTAGGCCTACATTTCATAAATATACAATGAAAAGCATACCAAAACCCTGGTGAAGCGCTGCTCAAGTTCAGCATGCTCTGGCATAGGCAACCGTGCAGGAATTGCATTCAGCTTGGGCAGCCGCTCTGGCTGATGACTTGCTGACGAATCAGTGTTACCCATTCTTCTCAATATATCACATGCTACTCAACACCTTTGTCTCATCTTATACAAGCTGTAGACCCTAACAAGCATCACCGGATCGTTAACATGGCTAATTTCCTTGTCACAAACAGCAAATAATAATGGTAATAATGACTTCACCCATGGTACGGGTGTGAATTACTGCAATCAGCTTGTATACATCGGTCTATCTGTCCGTCTATTCGCATATCTCAAACAATTAGCCCCGTACGGGACTGGCGGTGGACTCCTACTTACTGCCAACTTCAAATTCACGTGACACAAAAACTATGACAAAAATAAAAAATCCGGCCCTGATAAGCTTTAGGTATCGTGCCCTAATTTAAGGATGTGTGGTCACTTGCCAGCCCCAATTGTAAATGGGGGAGGAGACAGCCTTTGAAAATGGCCGAATTTCCGACTTTCAAGGGCTCGTGACCTTGACCTTAAATAGGGTCACACTGCATACCGTCATGCATCACTCATCGACCTCTACCTACATACCAAATGACACTGAAATTAAAGAAACTTTTTGTGGACGGACGGACGGGCAGACAGACATTTGAGACCCACTTTATTAGGTCGACTCGGAGGAGTCGACCTAAAAACACACGTTCAAATTCCACCAAATCTTCTGCACAGGTTACTTGTGACTGTGGCTCAGCCTCCTCTGACAGAATGCAGTATGTTATGTACTTCCAATTTTGGCAGTAACATCATGCTTTCACACAATGGAGCAAATCGGCAGAATCAAAGACAGTTCACAAAGTGGCACGACCGGGGATGAAGTATGCCATTTCAGAGTGACTGAATTGTTATAGAACTTCTGATAGTTTATCTGGTGCACCCTGTATGCTGTATGTCACACTGTGGCAAAGCAGTGCAAATGCACTACTAGTTTGTCACAATGAACTGCACTATCCGTATTTTTTACACACAAAGTATAACAACTAACAGGTTTATTAAAAGCTAAATTTACGAATCTAAATTTATGCTGACATACTAATTCACCAAGAAGTCTGAAGGTCACTCAACACAGTGTATTGCACAAACGTTGCCTATGAAATCTGCTGAATAGTAGACTAAAAACTGTCTAAAACGTCAGTATTATTAATGCACTGCATCAGGGCACAAGCTGTGGTCGTGGGTCACATTACTGACATATTTGCATCAAAATACCCCAACTGGCTCGCCTAACAAATTTATTAGTGTTTATGGAAAAAGTAACAAATTAGTAAAATTAACTCGACTCCTCATTAGTGGTGGGCGATACACTGACAACTGACAACTGATTTTATTAGAACACACGTGCAGCCTTGAAGAGGGGAATTGCTAAATAATACAATAAAGTAGTACAATATACATTAAAAGTTAACAGGGAAGAAAGAAATGATTACTTCTAGGTTGCTATGCTGGCATAGGCCTATGCCGGCGTCGACGACGTGCATAGGCCTAAGCCATCGACAGCGTCCATATGCCGTCAACAGTGTTTGAAAATCTAGCGATTCGAGATTTTTAGACCGTCCCCACGTTCACACATCGTCAACCGCGGTCGGTCGTGCAGTCGACAGCCATCGATGGCGTGCTATCACCATCGATGGCGGTAGTGCACCGTCGATGGTGTCAGTGAGAACACTACTTTAGTTGCTGGCATTTGAAAGCATCTTACAAATTCATGAAAGGTATATTTTGGTTTATCAGTTTTTGTCCTGTTATACGTTTTGTTGACTGTTGACTTGTCCCCTCCAGTAGTAGACAACGTCTGAGCAATGATGACTGTGTGGGGGTTATCAGCATTGTTCTGTGCTGTTCTGTTCATCAGAATCGTGAGTTGCGTTCTTGCACTTGAATATTGGTTTGCATTTTGTTAGTTTTTGTCTTTTTCTCAGCTTGTGTCAGTTTACTTGTGTCAGGGTTTGTTTAATGTCTGTATGTTTCGTTAATTTTGCATATTTAAAAAACTGGTTGTCGTGAGTTTGTTTGCCAGCACTGGTGTACTTGTTGCCTTGTAAAACTTGTCTCCAAAATGACCCATTATGTACATCATGTTGGACCTTAAATGCTGCTTACTCACTCCCTTTTCCCATTGCAAAGTTGTTATATTTATTTTATTTAAAATACTGGGTATCAAGTGATTTCTGTAACTTAATAATATGTTATTACCTCCCACACCGGAGGTGATAAGAGATTATGTTTGCATTGGCGTCAGTATGTAGGTAGATATATAGGTATATTTATAGGTATGTTTGTGAACAACCTCCTGGCGCCAATATAAGTCCGATTGTCACCAAACTTGGTCAGTCATACCCTTGGCCACAGGGAACGAGGTGATTAAATTTTGGAAGGTCAAGGTCGGTGGGGAGGTATGCACTCTACTGAGCCATATATATATGCAGGTTTGCAATTCGTGTGGGGGCGTGATCATACGCATGTCCCATGCGCTTGCTGATTCGTCCAGCACACTGGCAACACGTAGGATTGGCATGTGTGGATAAGGTCAAGGTTGGTGTTGGAGATATGTACCATACCATACCATACCATGCCATACCATCATTTTATTTCAGGCAACAAGTCCCATACCGGCGATACAACAATTAAACAAGATTACAGGAAGACAGAAAATGAGTAAGCCTACAGACAAAAACGTTAAAACACAGAAAACACACAACACACAGTGAAACAATCAAGACAGAAAATGAACATACATACACAACTACACAACTAAAAGCGTGCTCTTTTGAGCCCTTCTAGTTGCTTGTTTAGATTATAACAGTTATTTTTTAGTTATAAATGCCATTTATGTTGCAAGTTTTTTTATATAATGGATGTCTACGTTCATTGCAGCACTGATCTAGCACAGTTGTGTATGCCTGAGAAGTTGCCAAATGACGTAAGTTCTCTTTGTAACTCTTCTTGTGATGATTAGTATTGTTAAGCAGCATCTTGCATTGATTGCCTTTCATCAAGAATTGAAGATATTTTCATATAGATCAATTTGACTTGGCTCTGTCTTTCAAGGCCATGAAGTGCCTTAAAACAGCATCTCTGTAGTCAATATATTTTAAAAATTTTAATAATAGTAATAATAATATAGTCAGGTGCTGTAGTTTCAGTTTCTCATGACATTGCTAAGTGATCTGTGTGTAGTGTGTTGATCACGACAATGTGAGTGCTGAAATTATATCATTTTTATGTATGTACTGGGTATAAACACACTGAAAATTGTAATTAACTGCTGAAATTATATGAATTATGTCGTTTTTGAGGTATATCATTTTATGTTGATATTGTTTTTTTGCATTCAAAGACATATATGACATTTTTCGCCCAATGCTTATCGTCTCAGTCATAACAGGTCACCTTTGCACAAATGCACTGGTTCAGTGGCCACTTTCACCATCACTTATTTGACCTCATCCTGTCTTCATCCACAAACTCGCTCCTAAGAGAAAAGATGTTTCTGCATTTACATCCACTGTGCAGTGCCATCCATTGTTAACCATTCACCTCTCGACTGTTTGTTATTTCTTGAAATTTTTAGTTTTGTCCTTTGTTTGGTTTTGTCTAAGTAAATAGATTATGTACAGCAACAGGAAAGGTTTGTTTTAGCTGCAGAATTGTTTTTGATTGTACAGAACAACTGTGATTCAGCAGCTGAGAAACACTGTCAGACTGACACTGACACTGCAGTTGATAAATTGTCGACAAGCAGAGCCACTGCAGTTGCCATTGAAGGTTATCTCAACTATAAAGCTACGCATCACGAGGGAAAGGTCAGCCCATTGAATGTTCTTTATTGAATGTTTAACGCCATTGAAAACTGACTTTTACTGTTGGCATACATTATTTTTACACTTTTAATGTTATACCTAAGTGTGAGGACAGAATACAGATTTGGTTTGTTAGTTTCCATTTATATAGTTGGAATCAATTCAAGGTCATTCCCCTGATCTGTACACCCCGTACAAGAAACCTCTGCAAATTTTCTGTCAAGTACAATGCGGGTTGACAACATGGCAGATAATGCTGACATCACTCAGTCACAGGCAGCCAATCACCGTCGACTGTTGAGTCACGTGACACTAGGCCTCGTCGAATGCAGGAAGTAAACAGCTTGTGCACAGATCGCCGAATGCTTTGAGTTGAATGCTGTATTGTGGGCGTTCCACACAATACAGCCATCTAGTTTTCCAATATAATCTCTCATGAGTTCTATGCACTTGTTCCACTTTGCAAGGAGTGATGATATTCTGGCCAGGCAGAAGTTGGAATCTTGTTCCTTCAGCCATGATTAAACATCTGCCTGAGTGTTCTTTGACACTGTGTCACTTGATCGACATCCATACAAGCGTTTCTTCAAATAATTATATGAATAGAAAATTGTCACTTAGTGCCAAGTCTTAGCTATAGGGTGGATGGCTAATCTCCTATTACTTGCATTCCAGAATAGCAGTCCGAACTTTATCTGACTTGTGAACTCATGTGTTGTTGTGCATCTGTATTGTTTGTGTTTGATTGCTTGTGTCAAAAACAAAAACTTCAGCATGTTCGAATTAAGCTGGTACTCTATTGTTGTGACCTACTTCCCAGAGGCTATGATTCTATAATAATGAATGCTGACCAACATTTTTCAACATGCTTGTGTCAATTTTTTGAGTACCCTTGTAAATGCAGTTTTTTATGGTACTTGTTTGGCTGTGACAGAAAGCAAGTGATCGAACGTGGCGAACTGCATTTGTGACTCTTCAGGGAGGTGAATTGCGGTTTTATGCAGATAGTCAGATGCAGGTATGCTACTTGCCTATGGTATTGTCATATATCTGTTGCCGTGAATGCTTCTGCACTGTCAGCTGGCACCGTTAATTGCATTCCCAATGTAAGAATACCGTTTCACTAATTTCCAGGCGTTTTTGGACCACCAGCAACCATTTGTTGAATGAAATGATTTCAGTGGTCACATTTGTGATGTTAAGCAGCAGAATGCATCTTTAAAAATAGTTCTTGGCAGAAAATCACAAGATTTATGGAACATTTATCCAAACAAAATTTCTTTTTTGCTAGGTGATAGCAGTCAACTTAGGTTGTTCATTTCTTGTCTGTTGTCACTGATTCTGATATTAAAAAACAGAACAATACATTTCTGTCTCGCTCGATCATGTTATTCCTCTATATTGATTGTTAACTGGTCGTAATGTACAATTGTTTGCTGTTGCTTTTTGTAGGACATTGGAATCACACTGCCTGTACAGTCGTGTCTTATTAACATCGTGTATGACTATGGCAACAAGAAGCATGTGTTTCGATTGGTGACTACTCGTCGTACTGCGTATCTTTTTGAGGTTGATAGTGATGATATCATGCTGGACTGGATCCGCGCCATCAAACGATGCTGTCCTTCCGATGACGAAGAGGTGGAGTAATTTTGCATTGTTCTTGTTATTTAGAATTTTCTTTGTTGAATTTAACAGTTAAAGAGCTTCTAAAGCTTGGTGTACAATGATTTAGCACAGGTTGTTGTTCATATTTTAACAACTTGAATGCTGTCAATGTCAGTGTGTTGTGCACCCCTGATTCTAATCAATCGTGTCACTCCTCGCGGCTGCAAATGTATTCGTCCGATCTTGATTCTATCTGATATATCAGGGGTGCACAACACACGGCCTGCGGGGCGTGTGTTGTGCACCCCTGATTCTAATCAATCGTGTCACCCCTAGCGGCAGCAAATGTATTCGTCCAATCTTAATTTCATCTGGTATATCAGGGGTTCACAACACATGGCTCGCGGGCCGTGTGCGGCCCATGGAAAGCCATGATGTGGCCCACCGCATCACGCCCAAAATGTGTTAATTTTGACACAAAAGGGGCTTAAGTGCATTGGCAATGCGACTTTGTTACAGCATACAGCTTATTTCAGCTTAAAGTTGGATATAATTGGAAAAATTTATGGTCATATCAGTGAAATGTAGTCAGCCTCAGGGGGCTGTGCCCCATGACCACCTGACAAGGGGCTTTGCCCCTGGACTGCACTGGGGTCATAGCCTCCAGACCTCCATTGTGCCTCTCCACTTTTGTGCCCTAACGTTCAAATAAGTTGTGCACCTGTGATATAAATAGATTGATATGAAGACAGCTGTAAAACTGATTTTTAAGGCAATGAGTAAATTGATTTGAAATAGCATAACTATAAGTTGCAGTTACGTTACATAGATAATTATTTTTGTGGTGGTTTAAATAAATGATTGTTAATGATGTGAATTATCTTAAACACTGTTCATAATTTTTTTTGTGGTGTGATCTTGCATAAAGTAGAATCTACAGTGAGACTTTTAATCATGACTTCGTCAAATGTAGACCTATTCTTTCACTGACAGATTCCTGAGGAAATTGTGTATACACATGTCATAAAGATTCTCAACCTCACCTTAAATATGTTTTTACATTATTTTGTGAATGTTGAAAATTACAATTGTTACCAATTTAAATGGCTAATTGTATGTGAGACCTCAGAATTCATCTTGCAAGATATGAGGCCGCGTTGATAGCTCAGATCTGAATACCATGACTATAAAATCTGGAAAACAATGCAGCAGTGCTTAGAAGAGGATCCGTGATGTCAGCGAACTGAAGCAGTGGATGATTGACATGTAACATGGTCTGCAGTAGACAGTCATTGATGAAGCTCGCACCAGTGAATGGCGTAAATGTCTGCAAGCTTGTATTTGTATTCAACATGGACCATTTTCAGCGCCTGCTTTAACTTTCAGACTATTTATCAAGTAGGTGGACTGCAATAGGTATTAGTTGCAAACACTACTGTCACCTTCTGACCAATGTGAAGTCGTTCGTTGTATGAACTCCATAGAGTTTGTCGTCTAATAATATTTCCAACATTTTTGTATTATATGCATTCTGTGCTTCATATATTACATAAAAATAAGTAAATCATTACGGTGATATTTTATAGCGTTTTTCACTTAAATGTAGGTATGTTTGGCTAAGTTTCAAGTAAAACTGATTAATTTTGATGGTATATGGGTAAAAGTTCAGCCGATATTTTAGATTTTTGAATTTCGCAAGATAGTGTGGCAATACTGTTAAGTTGAGGTGGAAGATCCTGCAACAGAGTTTTTTTTGAATCTGTCAGTGAAAGAGTTTTGAAAATTGGTCTACGTTTGCCATACTATAAAGTCATAAGTCAAGTGTATTGTTTTTTTGAGTCATGGTGTATGTTATTAAATGCATATTCTGCATGATGATTGTTGGTCTTAGTTTGCTGAACTAATGAAACAAGTACACACTACAGCAGTTCATGAGCCAGTTAAGAGTAAGAAGTCAACCGATGAATCTGCTACAAAATCAGATCAGTATAAGAAATTGAAGAATATAAACACAGGTATGTTCCACTTGTATTGTGACCATTAAAACTTAGTTGCACACTAGTGTGTTTTATACATTTGACTCAGCACATCATTTTCCTTTTCACAAATCGTTATTGATTGGGTTTTACCTGTGTGACTCTGTGCTAGCATGGTATATGCTATTACCCTGTCTGTCTGTGTGGATGTCTATCACAAGTCGGCGTTGTATCGAGATAGCTGAATGAATCAAGCCGGCTTTGGGCACAGAGGCTGCCCTTGACTTTTCCTTCATTGTTTTGCAGGGGAATTCTGGTATCCAAAATAAGCGTACTTCACTTTGGGATTTTGTCTCAAACTTTGAATTTAGCCAATTTTTCTGCTGTTTTGCTATGGCTTGTTGATCATTGCAAGTGTTGTCAACTTAGCTCCACCGATAAACGTCATCATTTCATCACACTGAGCATCCGTACCGCACCATGGGCATCACACAGTACATTGTGTGTGTTCATCTGTTATAGCTGAATCTTGTTTAATTTTGCCAGTTAACTACGTATGCACTATGTACTTATTATTCTGTTGATGCTGTGCATTGGTGGTAGTTACATGTAAACGCTATGCGACTGTTTGTCAGAAAACGTTGAAAGAAAACGGATGAAAGAAGGGAAAAAATGGCGAACTAAAATAGCACACAAGTTCCGCCAGCCTGGTGTGTCAGCTGTAGACAATGTGGATTCTGTCCAGCCACCCAGGGTGTTTGGTCTGCCACTGGACAAGTTAGTTCCAGCACACAATAATGAGGTACTCGCTCACGTGCTAATGTAGGGTGTTCCGTTTCTGGTAACTTTGAGTAATGCAACGTAAGAACATCGCCAGTATATGGTGAAGTTTAATGTGCTGTGGTTCAAATAATGAACCTTCCCTATACTTTCCCATTTTGGGTCATCTCTGATCAAAATGGGAACGAGGTCGGGAGGTTACTGTGTCGCTTGCCATCCATAACCCGGTGAAACTAAATCTCCACCTTGTCCTCAATATAGCCCATTTTTGTGATGAAAGGTGACTTTAATCTCCCAACCAACCAACCAATGAACCTGTAGTTCAAATAATTGCATTCATTGTTTGATAGTACATATTGTTTGACATATTTATTTTTTAACTGCAACGTGCAACTTCACGTAGTAATGCATGGCAAAGCTCAGCGTGAGCCCGCCCGGCATTCTATTGTTCTAGACTGTAAGTGTATGCTCGTTCCACTACATAACACGTGCCGAAGTTTGCCTGCTGTCTGTTATATAATGTCCATGCAGTAAGGCTGGCATTGTCTCCCAATGCAAAAATTTATGGGGTGGGTAAAATCTCGCCAAGCTTTCTTAGCTGTTTTTGGACCAAAGTTCAAAGGGCATGTAGGGGAGTCCCTGTAGATTGACTCTTTTCTTTCCAATTGTTTATATTATATTCCGTTGCAGAGATATGTTCGGTCAAAGTTTAAAGACAGTCCCAAAAAGCAAATTTTTTTGCCCCCAGCCTTGGGGGTAAATGCCCAGGGGAGTTCAGACCATATTTTTCATATAGCAGTCCTAAGTGAATATGTGTTAAGTTTGGTTGAGATCCGTTCAGTGACTTCAGAGATTAGGCGTCGAAGAAAAAGAGAAAGAAGAAGAGAAAGACAAGAAATCACAGCAGTATAATATAAGCCCTTTGGCATCGCGATGCCGTGCGGGCTAATTAGTGAATCAATGCCAGCAGGTTGCAATGCAGTGTTATAAATATTAAATTCTGTTACTGTACAGCTGTGATATGAGTGTTATATTTATTATGTGGTTAAAAGACTACAATGCACAACAGTGGTTAAATGGTGAAAATGTGTTCTTCTTATTTGATTTTTGCCTCTGATAAGAATCACACAAACAGATATCCATCATATCTGATTGTTTGAAATTCTTACTAAATGCTAGTTTATGTACGCTACTCACTGTTTTACATTTGCACAGTAATTGATCTTTAATATCTACATGTATATATCTTTATTATGTGGTATTCGAATATTTGTGCTTTTATATACCTTAATTTAACGTTTCCTTTAGTGGTTTGATGCTGCTGGTTGAATGTTAAGAAGGTTGTCTGGGCTATAAAATACTCATGCCAGTTGTTTACACAGATTCTGTTTCAGGTGGAAAAGGAGAACCAATGGGCAACTATTCAACCCAGGTTCAATTAGAAAAAGGAAGTGGTGGTGATAAACACACGACTTTTACAAGTGAAATATTGTGACTAGATGCTTGCATGTGTTATAGTTTGTCCCGCTGTTGGTTGAAGTCTGTATTCGTATAATTGAAGAGAAAGGTTTGCACAATAAAGGCATTTACCGTGTGCCCGGAAACACGGCGGCAATTGCGTCCTTGCAGGCAGACATTGAAAAGGTAATTTGTTGTTAATTTTTGAAAGATTATGTAGGTAATATGATTAAGGAGAAATCTAGCATCTCTCCATCCGAATGTGTGATTGCCATCAGCAACCGAATGTGGGCTGTAAAACTCTGCTCCAATAATAATAATAATAATAAACGCGTTTGTATAGTGCCATTAGGTCATAACTTCAAATTTTCCATTCCTAACTGGGAGTGCCATCTAACACAGATTGACCTGTAAAATGAACGTAATATGATGAGACGAGATGATATACTTAAAAGGTGACGAACAGCCACCTTAATCTAGCACATGATACCAAAAATGGAAAAATATAACAGAAAACTTTTAATAAACAACAACCGAGTTCCTTGGAAGAAATACTCCAGGA
>Ga0209363_1001072_pt1 | contig 12395 bp, 6 predicted proteins | sample WorMetexBAHAMAS3_FD_187385 | JGI IMG/M metagenome (GOLD analysis project Ga0209363, IMG submission 187385) | Marine gutless worms symbiont microbial communities from Max Planck institute for Marine Microbiology, Germany - Inanidrilus exumae... | ecosystem: Host-associated > Annelida > Digestive... | reverse complement strand
TCTGCATTCATCAAATGAACCGGGTGAACTCTCGCAATGGCTTGCCATGATGACAGCACCATAAATATCGACTTGGTTATTATTATTATTATTATTATGACGGAATTATGTAGCCGTGAATACTCGGTCCGTAGAAACACCGCACCGGCCCACAGTGTGAAGCTTGGCTACCGGCCAACTCGGCACACGACCAACTCGTCACATGTGACGAGTTGACCTTTTAATTTTACACAGCGTGTGACAAGTTGACTATTAGTGGGACGAGTATTTGGTTACAGCTAACACCAAATTAAGCTTACTGAATAATGTCATGAGTTGTAGTTTTATTACGTTAAATTGTATAATTGAAGTATGCTGCTAAACACGCCGCACCTAACGTATGAACTGTACACGTTCGTCGGCATTTTGGCATGCAGTTTGTATCCACCCGCTATAACGTAAGGGTAACATAACGTGGTCTCTTTGTTAATATAATCATTTAAAAATAAAAAACTACTCCTTTGGCCCATAGTCAGTCAGTGTTACGAGGAAAGTGTCAAGTCAATTTGCTCATGTGTGTCAGCTTGTGGTGAGTTGCCTGTGACTGTGTGTGACGTGTTGTAATGACTAATCCAATATGACGACGTGACCATGTGACGAGTTGGTCATGTGACGAGTTGACTGGCAGCCTGAAGCTTCACCCAGGATCACTAATGCTTCCCGGGTGGCCGTCGCTGCTGGAACACGAAGTGTAGCCTATTGATCAAGTCTGTTTTATAAGTAATTTAATATTATATATATTGGCTGTAACTACTGAATTTGGCAGACTAATGACTAATGGTCACCAACCCTGTTAGTAAAATAATATGTATGTAGGTCGTTGTCTTTAGTTGTGTGGTGTCCAACATAGCCAGTGTTGGTGTAATCTCATTATCGTACTTTCCACAGACTATCTTATATGTTTCAATCATGTTTCCTCTTATTTGTCTGTAATGTAAAGTTGTTATTTTACTTGCTTTGACAGGGATGAATGAATTTATTCAAAAAAGTAAGCCCTAAACATTCTCAGACAAATCACAAGTAGTTCCAGCCATTTAATACAGAGTTAAAGAAAATAATACGTAAAAAACAGACTTTGGAAGCGATGAATTTCAACTAAGGATAAAGCAATATTTCATGAATACACGCTCGATCGCAGACGATGCATGGAAAACTGACGCGACGTTGACGCTTGCTGGTCATCGCTTCGGCTTCGGCTACTCACTTTAGCGGCATTGTAATGCAAGAATGGGACTGCCGATGCTCTCATTATATGGTAGCTAAATTTCCAATGCTTGATGTCACTGTTTCTTGTGAACCACTGAGCAGATCCACAGCTTCCAGGCAGCTATTACACTGTCTTGCTTTGACTCTCCGGATTGAGCTGAAGCGTGTATTAGGCCTAAAATTCACAAGAACAGGGCTGAGTTGAGTTCACAGTTGAGTTGACTACAACTTAGAACTCAACTCAGGTTGTCTCCAACGAGACGAGCGGCAATGAGTGGTCAACTATATGGCGGCTAATGGTGACCCAGTCGGTTTGCTGGGTGGCAACATAACAATCTGGCTTTGATCATTCATGCGTATGCTGAGCGGCGAAGTCCACCCGGGAAGCACTAGTGATCCTGGATGAAGCTTCATACTGTGGGCTGGTGTGGCCGGTGTGGTTTCTACGGATCCCTGACTACTTAAAAACAACTACGGACGTTGTCAGTTAACACTAAAGTGTTTCTGACTCTAAGCTTAAGTTAATCCTCAGTCTATGGCTGATTCTTTATACGTCTGCTTCAGTTGAATTAATGAGCCTATTAGTTTTCTTAAACTCCATGGCAGCACAGGAAAAATGGGGGCATTCGCCTCAGGCCGCACTTTGCAGGGGTACATTAACATTTCGGAGTCAGCATTTAAAAAGTTTTCATTTAGGTGGTCTACAGTAACTTCGGCAAAAACTGTCTGATTGTGATCGTTGTATATTCTGCTGAAGATACTGTAGATATCTCGTCTCCTAGGAAGACATGGGCAATAGTCAACATCATCGACTGGGCGTCATTGAGTGTGTTTGAAAAATGACAGGCACAGAACGGTGTTGTTTTTTGCAGCATTCATTGGTTGTTTCACATCACGTGGTCACAAATTATTTTTATAAACTGAAAGTGTGATGGATAGTCAGGGTGATCGCAGCTGAAATCGGGGTGGGGGGCGGATGGAGGCAGCAACATAACTGACCTGCACTGAAACCAGATGGATATACCACAATGTCTGATGCAGTGGCGTGGTCAGTGTTATGCCCACCAGACCTCCGGTTACCTTCCCCGTGAGAGCATGCCACTGCCACTTGGTTGGTATTCATTTCCCATCCAGCTGAGTGTAGGAGGCTGAATTGGCCTGGATCGTATGATGATATGAATAAAACTTTTTGACTGAACTGGAACAGTGGTTTCTTAGGAGATGCATGTGTTATAATATCGGTACCCGCAGTTTACTGAATACTCCATGATGTACCACTGCACGTTTCAGACATTCTACCCAGGTAGCAGATAAGTACTTGTATCCTCCTCCCTCATCTTTGGTCTTCTGCTGTTGCCAGCAGCCCCTACTACTGATGACTTGATTAGATTCTGGACTGGACTGGAGGTCAAAGGTCAGGGTCACAGCAGGCTGTTGTGGTGTCAAAGTCATCCACATCAATGCTGGGCATTGAAGTCCATCTTCTGTGTTTTGGTGGTGGCTCAGCGGTAGGGCATTGAACTTGCGATTTACAGGTTGCGGGTTCAATTCCCGGCCGGTCGGCTTTCATGTAACATAGGTCAACTCAGCCTTGCATCCCTCCGGGGTTGCTAAATCGAGTACTTGCTTCAGCTGGGGGTAAAGGCGGGATTATCGCCACTGTCGGGTGGCAGGTAACACTATGTGATCCCATACGGCATGTGAGTTTCCTGTAGCGGTGAAGAGAAGAGCTAAGTTGATGCTAAACTGCTATACTCTGTTTACTTTACTTTACTTACTTTTCTAGTTTACCAATAGACTGATTATTAAAGCTCTGAAGGTGTTTGTTTATGTCTGCTGAAACTTGCATCTTATATATCTAAAACATATATCCCTAGTCTGATCCTGCACTCCTATGTCGTCTGATAATGCAGATTTGTCCACATTCTGTTGTCTTTGTACTGCTGTGTCAGCATGGTGTTGATGTAATGTTGTCGTTGTTGTTGTTGTATGCAGTGAATAAAGACGACTGAGATTCTGTGTGTGCAAGATGGCTGCAGACAGCAGGCGTAAGGAACTGAGTCGATGTCTGCTAGAAGCCATTGGGAAGGTAAGACGTCAGAAGCAGAGAGCTAGCATTGAGCGGATCTGTGCCACTATGAAACGTCAGAATGCCGACGTCACCACCGAGGAAGTGTCGTCACAGCTGGATGATGCTCTGCGTGCTGGGGCCGTGATCTGCGTCGAGAGTAAAGGTGCCGTTTCATATCGGGAGCGTTCGTCGTGTTTGCCAAGTCATGCTGGTGACACGTGTCTGCGTTACTCCGACAGTGTCGACAGAAGCTCCCGTCCAGAGACCATATCAGAAGCTGTGATTTTGGCCGTGACTGAGATAGGATCCGGTTGTTCGCAGGAGATGATTGAGCAGCATGTGAAGAAGCATTGTCAAGATGCCTGCGGGCTTTCATACACCGATTTGCACGGTCTTGTCACCGATGCCTGCAAGACACTTGTCGCTACTCGGCGGTTTTTAACACGTGATGGATTATTTTATGTGAGGTCGGGTGATAACTCAACACTTTCTAGAGCTTCGTCAACGAGTTTGTGTGCGGCCGATGGTCAGCTACCGAGCACAACTTTTAGCGATTCACAGGTACTGTGCAACTTTGTGCTGTTGTTACTGAATTACAGTTAGTTCATTGTGTTGTGTTGCAGAGGGTTCACTACATATATCCTAGTAAATGCTAAAAGTATTGCCTTGAAATATGCAGTCACTCCGGAGAAATTGTGTATTCTGTAGTGGGGTCTATTTGGCTGTATCGTATGTTGCCTCAAAATTAATTACAACAACAGTCAGAAGTCGCGCACTGAAGGACTAGTGTTGTCATCAAGTTGAAAGACTTGAAGGTAGTTCAAGGTCATGTAAGTTCTTCCTGTATGAACAGCGGGTAATATGTTGGAAATAATACAAGCCAGAGACATAAATGTGGTATTACTCTATTAGGAAGCTATATCTCATCAACAGAATAGTGGCATTAGGTTTGAAACTTAGATCATCTGTGCATTAAGTTATTTTAAGTATTTATAAATTAAATGTTTCCAAATATATATCATAGGATACGTGTATCTTACAGAATACAGATAGGTGGGCTGTAATTTAACTGTGCTAACCAGGCTGTGAGATAGTGGACAAGTGGTAATAGTGCATCTTGGAAACTGCAATATTTTAGCTACAGGCCATTGACAGGAATAAATATAGCCATCAAATTGCATCGCTGTCCAAGAACCTGAGAGGCCTTTAATAACTTTATTGTTTTATTTTCATTAAAAGGGTGCTTCAGATGCTTCTGTCACAGTTCTGTGCTCTTCCCATAGGTTTACCACATTTGCGCTTTGGTCTTGCCATTGTGGTTTTACACATTGTTGACAGAACTCAACAATAATGATTTAAAACTTGGACAAATGTATTGAACATAAACAATATCTGGCAATCGTCAGTTTCATGCAGACATTTCAGACAAATACTTTGTGTCTGATAGGCATGATAAAATATTATGCAGACTGTAGTTAGTGGAGGACGAATTATTGAAAAACAGATTACTTCTGTGCATTATAGGCACAGACTACCTGATAATGTGTGAATTTTTCATTCCACTCGGAGTGCAGATTGTTAACATTTGTATTTACTGCAGTTGATATAGCTTAGCTTGCGGTTTTTTTGTTACAAGTGATGCATGAACATTTTTTTTACAAGATAAGGGTGGTGCCACGTCAGTTTTGCTCAGTAGTGTACTCTGGATTATGTTGCTGCACAGTAGTATGTGTAACAGTTTTACTAGAGTAATAGTGTAGTAGACTTGTACTCGGACTGTATCTGCTATGCTAATCCATTTTATTATGTCTTCACCACCCCACACTGTCGACGAAGACAACGTTTTCGGGCTGCCGTGCTGCACGTTTGTTCATTCATCCAGACATACATACGTACATACATATACACACACGTCTGTTGTCCCCAACCTACACAGCCGGACCAGCCAGGCATTGCAAGTGTCCAAAATATATACATAAACAGATTTGTTATCACAATATCTCATGAGTGACTTGAGCAGTCCCAATAAAACTTACAGAGAGTATTCACAAACGATACGATATATTTTTGTGCGCTCAAAAGCTGACGATATGGTTAGCTTAATCTAGCGCACAGCACAGAAACGAAAAAATAAGGAAAAACTAAAAAAAACGAGTAGCTCAGAAGAAACGGTGCGGGCAAAAGATCGTGAAGGCAGTCTGGGAGGAAGAAGTGAAACAGGTAGGTTTTAATCCAGGAGTGAAAGAAGAGGGGTTATGGATGAGCAGAGTGGTGAATCAGAAGACGAAGAAGTGATGGGTGAAGGAATAGGTGAGTTCGAAATGGAGGAACTGGTACCAGAATGAGGTTGACGAAGAGATAAAGGGAGTTGATTCCATATACACGGTGAAGCATATCGAAAGGAGCGATCAGTAATTTTTAGAGAGGATGATGTTGGTGGCCGAGCAAGAGTAACGACGGATGAAGAGTACTGCGAGGTCGTTGAACAGAGATGAGGTTATGAAGGTATGGATGTTGGGTAATTGTGTGAACTTTGTAGGTAACCACTATTGATGACCTGATTAGATTTAAGGGGTCAAAGGTCGAGGTCACAGCAGGCCATCCACTTGGCGAAGGCATCCAGGTTGACGCCATTTGAAGTCTATCTTCTAGTTTTTAGTTGTTTTTCATTATTTTTTGTTACGGTGCCGTATGCCGTACGTAGAATAAGCTGGCTACCAGGTCAGCTATACAGCGCACGCTAAGTATTTCATATCGTAGCGGTAGGTGATTTTTATTGCACCAGTGATGGCAGGTGCCCGGTGGAATGGTTGGTAATTGTTACCTTGGCGCGTCGTTTGTGCTCGCTGGTGCATGACGATGTCGCGTGGCACTGCTTTGTGTGGTTTACGCGGCTCATTGTGACGATATGACATGGCTCGATGAGCGTGTGTCGTCGTCGTTGTGTCGGTGACGTGTGGTTTCCGTACAGACGCTGCCTCTGGAGGCGAGGCGTTGGCCAGTTCAGATGGTGTGGCGACGATTTGGTAGCTTGTGTGATCCGTGGATGATGACGATATGATAACTAGGCAGAAGGGCCGGACGAGCGTGCACATGCCCATGGCGGGTGCATTTCCAGCCACTATTGATGCAGCAGGAGTCGCTCACTTGCTTGACAGAGGCACATTGGTGTGAACAACTTGCCCAAGGTTGTTACCCGACAGTGCAGTGGCGGTCTAGTTGCGAGTCCAACGCCCGGACCACTAGACCACCGAGTCACCATACAGCACAGAACTATTCTAATTATGTTTCCTCCTAATCTCCAGACAATCGTCGTAGCTCTAATGTTGTTTATTGGAGGGGAGGGGACGATGACTGTCATTATGCCCGGACTGCATTCACGGACTATTGCCTGGACCGTTTCTTCTGAGCTACTCGGTTTTTGTTTTTATTTTTCCTTATTAATGGCCAACCTACACATAGTATTGTTTTGCTCTTTGGCGCCTGTCGGGGTCTGTAACACTGCACAGAGGGCCAGTAGTGTTACATCCCGTTAGGGCGACATTTTTTTTTCGTTTCTGTGCCGTGCGGTAGATTAGGCTGGCCATCTCGTCAGCTTTTGAGCGCACGTATATATACTGTATCGTATCGTGTCGTATTGACCAAATTGTCATTGCCAAGTAGTCGTATTTCAGGTCACGCCACAAGAACCGTGTTGTCCTAAAGGCGCCGAAACGCGCACATCTGCCGCGGTCAGTCAGTGACGTGACATTCTGCGGCTGACGGTCCCTCCCATCTTTCTCCCGGGCTCCCCTCGCACGCCCGGGGCCGGGCGCGGCCAGAGCCCCACTCCAACAACAGCTGCCGGTCGGTGTCTGCTTGAACTGCACGTCCGCTGGTCTAACCACTTGAGTGTCGTTACCGGGTGTCGATGCGTGTTTGCGATTATTGAAGCCAGAGCGCTGAGTAACACGGCCGTCGTTCCGTCAGTGACTAATCAATTGAATCCACTTCCCTGCGTAATTGGTTCATTGACTGCGCTGTTACGGCGGGCGCGTAGCGTTGTCATCGCAAACATCGGTTAACATTCAGCCTCTCGGTACAAACATGGCGTGGTGTTTCACGACTGCGTTTCTGACGTCCATATCTTACATATGATACTGATCACTCCAATCCATGATCCATATCAGAAACGCTCTACTTTTAATGGTATCCTATGTTACGGCGCATCAGAAAATGTCTTGGTATTATTAGGGTATTATTATTATTATTATTGTTATTATTAACAACAAGTGTTTAAAGAATTTTGACGAAAGTCAGCATCGCATATTGTGTCATTATTGCGGATTGATCCATTTGCTGCATGCCGTTATTGACGATGGAATGATCGTTTTTTGTGTACGCAGCAGCAGAGACTCATTTTTTCACAAGGGCGGACAACCCCCCAAAATTGCCCTTCCCATGGAGGCATCTCGACACCCTATTTAATGGTTTTTTGGACCCACGTGAGTCATCCCCAAACCGCATCTCGATCGGTTCGAACAGTTTTGCATGACTTGTGAATGCGACCAACAGACAGGTAGACACACACACTCACACACACTGACAGACCATGCTACTTTGTCTGTAGCAATAGGCCGCATCGCATTAATAGCTGGATGTGGCCTAAAATAGCAAGAAGAGGACAAACTATTCCTGTATCTTCCAATTAATTGTTAAGAATTTTGGTGATTAAGTTTTTTTAATTAACGATTAGGCCTGCTTTTCAAATAATATCCAAATTCCTTTCTTACTGAAACCAGTTTCATGATTATTTTCAATGGGAATTTTCGTATGTTATTGTTGACAACTTCTGTGAGTGTGAAGTTAGTCCTACTCTGTCTCAAAGACTGGTCGAAATCAGTGGACTGAGTGTGTGAACTGAACAATAACTGTGCTTCAAAAGTTTCTTAATATCACTTAGAATAGCACAACAGTATGACTTAAGATGATTCTACAATTCAGATATTGTTTTGCTGTCAATTTAGTTGCTTTTAACGGTTTATTAGTCATTTATTACTGAAAGATTAATCGTCAAAGAAATGTTTAATTGCTAGTACCCCTACTAGAAAGCCCTCACGCAAGGTTATACTGATCACTTTAGCAACATGTTTTCCTCCTATGACTGGTCTTGTGCCTATGACCTTGACTGTCGAACTTGGCCTAGATAATGTCAAAATGAATCAGCATGGACAAATATCAAGACCGGAAGTCATTTTGTGCAAAAATTATTGTCCGAACACACAATACAGCACACCCACTGGACCGATAGCTCGGCCTGGATCGTTAAAGTCGTCGGTACTTACCGGTAATAATAACGATTAACATTTAGCGGCAAAATCTTTTCTAGCTGCTAATTGGTGGTGTTACAGTACAGGCCACGACACGGGTACGTCAGTTGTCGGCCGTCACTGTTGGCCCGTGTGTATCACACGGACTTAACTGGTGAGGATAGTAACTCAGCGGTATCCGCGCGGTCATTTAGCCGGCACGTAGGCTGTGACAGATGAGCGATTTGTGTCGGTGTGTGAGCTGTCAGCCAAATCAATGCTGGTGCCGCTAGCCTAGGTGTGTCCTGAGGGTCATTGGGTGCATATAGGCGCCACCCACGAGTAGGCTGGGCCACCCACGTTCAGCTCCGGGGCCTTCTTCATCCACTAGCGTGGTCGCCCTGCTTAATCATTGTACGTGGGTCGTGGGTGAATTATTATTATCATCATTTTCACATCACAACAGTAGCAAGATTCGATTTATTGCTACAGGTGGAGTAGCGTGGTCTGTCTGTCTGTTGGTCACGTTCGTGAGCTCTGCAAAAACGGCTAAACCGATCGAGATGCCGTTTCAGGTGGGTGACTCTGGTGCGCCTAAGGAACAATGTATTAGATGGGGCTAAAGAGAAGGGACATTGTTTCATGGTTGTCTAGCCCACTGAAAAATCGCCGTGAAAAATCTGCTCCCCCTGTGATACAGCCTCAGGTCAAAATTCTTTGACTACTTGTTACTGTTAACGAAATTTATATAGTGCAGATTCAGAAACATCAAATATAGTCATCTTAAAGGTTTTGCAACTGCGTTGTGAATTTGTGATTGTAACTTAACGCAAGTGCAGTCGGCAGAGTGTCTTTACAATGAGCAGCATATGTGCTAACCTTAATCCTAACACTAACCTTTCAAAATGTAATAACTTTACGGGTTCAAGGCCTGTGAAAAGGAGATGACCATGTCGCTCCTTCACTGCAGTAGGAGTGTGACACTACGTTTTGCTATGTTAAGGTTCGCTTGCACCAAACTTAGGTAACTTTGACTGTCAATTAATGTCTGTTACCGGTGTTGGGCGATGTGTCACGTAACCCATGTAAGGATCTGACCACAAATAATTGAGAAACTCAACAGACGAGTTACACTAATACTAATGGCAACACGAATGGCAAATATAATCAATGTAGAGATTTATTTTCTTATAAAACTAGTTACAATAATGTTAAATAGTTCATTAGTTATAAGAAATAACATGCAAGTTCAGTATTAAACTCCCTAACTAAAACTAAATGCAGCAAATGTCTGCAAACAGAAACAGCAGCAAAACTAAAAAACTGCAGTGAATGTTGATTTCAAGGCAACTTTTGATGGAATGATCTTGGTGCAACCAAACTCGATTTATTTGCGGTTGTTGAGTTATGAGAATTGTCGGCATTCATCTGTTGTAGTCGCAGTCTGACGTCTGCTGCGTCTGTCACTGCCATGAAGACATTGCTGGCTGTGCATCCCAACTGTCCTGTATTGACTGCAGTTTCACCGGTAATTTATTATTAACCTTTTTTCATTCATCAATCTGCTATGCTGCCTATGATCACTACTATTGTAAACTGCCTGTTGAATTGGTGGACGTCATTCTTGAAGTGCATTCTCTGCATTTCACGTTATGTGTTGTATAGATAAATTGTAACATCCAGTGACCCCGTATCGGCTCCAAGGTGGTAATGCGCCCGGATTCGGTAATGCGACCTGATTCATTTGTTGATTTTGGCGCTATATAAATAATTTGTTTATTTACTTAACTTTCTTCCTTACTTTCTTGTTATCTTACACTTTCTGCCCTGTGTGGGCCTGGGGCAGCCCCCCCCTTCTCTGCTTATCTTTCACTTCCCCACCTTCTACTCTATTATTGAATATTTTTTACTTTTCCCTTTTTTACTTTCTTAATCGCTTTATCTGTTTTCTTGCTTTTCCATCCCTTCCCATTATATCAGAATACTCTCACACCGTTTCCAGGCCGGATGCTGTAGGAGGCGACTAAACCTGTCTTTAGTTTGTTGTGTTGATGTTATGTTGTATGAATTTTTTTAGTTAAGGATGCATGCTTTTTTGTCGTATTTGATTTATTTTGGTTTTGCGGTGTGATAGTTGTCTCCCCCTGTTGTAGGTGCTAGCGTAGTAATTTAAATAAGCCTCTTGATTCCTTTCCTTTTTTGGGTGGCTGCTGAACAAAAAGGCGGCCAGAATTGAGGTTAATATATATCGCTGGCCTTCGTTTACTGGGTAGGAATAGCTCTCCACCCCTGACCTTTCTTCTCTGATATAGCCATATTTGTGCTGAAAAAGGGACGTTAAACTCCAGCTAACTAACTAATAATTCTTATAATTTCTTATTTACTTACTTATTTCCTTCCTTACGCATTTACGTTACGTCCTGACTTATCTATCTACTTCTTCCAGAATAGGCCAGTTCCGTTTCCAAGCCGGAGCTTATAGGAGGTGACCAAATCTGACTTTAGTTTTTGAGTTAATTTATATTATCTTGTAGTATATTTTGTTACGCATGGTTCAGGTTAATTTTTAAGATAGGCCAACAAAGATAGGAATCAGCTAAAAAGTGAGCGATATTATGGTGAGAAAGACTGCAGAAGGAGGGTTAATGCATGAGTAATGACTGTTCTGTATGGTTAGAAAGTTGTATTTGGTTTGAATTGGTGCATGCAGGTCATGCATCATGCTTGAAGTTGTCACCGGCAATCATACAGACCGTGAAGCTAACTCGCTGGCAGTGTCAAGACTGCAAGACTTGCACTGTCTGCAAAGCATCACGCGACAGCAATAAACACCGATCTGCCGTATGTTATCGTTTTTTAAAATTTAATTTTAGTTTGACTGGTTGACTTTATTACTGGCGCACCTACACATAGTGTAGGAGGGCTAGACTAGTAACGGTCGCCGGCGTCCGTCGTCTGTCGTCGTCGTCTGTTGGCTACTGTAACACTCGCATATGCAATGCAATTTAGCATGCGGCGGGCCAGTTGTGTTATGTCTCGTTAGGACGACACCTTGTTTGTATCTTTGTTGATAGTGCTACCAACGTTGTGTTCAGCAGTAGAATGTACCCACAACATATTGTTTCTCTTAAAGTGCTTATTTTGCCTCCAGTAGTATTGATCAGCGTATCTGTATGTCAGTCTGTCTGTCTGTCCGCTGTAAGACTGCATGTCCAAATTTCACGAAATTTTCTGTACATGTTACCTGTGGCCATTGCTTGGTCATTCTCTGATGTCTGTGCAGTGTTATGTACCTCCAGTTTTGTGGATGATGTAGTGGAGCGAATGGACCAGAATGAAATATGACGTATATTCTCGAGTTCTCTGGGTAACAGCACTGGGGGCAAGGTAGCTGTATATGACTAAAGATTTATTGCCAGCTGTATATTTACATACTCATTGAAATACAGCAACATATGCGTCACAGTTGGTTGTTTATTGTATGTCATTGCAGAACAAGTTGATTATGTGCATTGGATGTGATCGTGCCTATCACGTTAAGTGCTGCAAACCTCCCATGTTTGACAACAGTTTCTCACACGGTATCAAAATATGTTGTCGGCCGTTACCTGCTTTTGTGAACATTTGTTTGATTATCGATTTTCCTTCAGTACTAAGACACAGTTTGATGGGTGGCGGAACGACACAAAGGCCACTGAAAACATGTGCAGCTGGCTAACCAGCTTCACCCCTTAAAATGGCCGTTAATGACCATTAAAATACAGGTAGGTACGTGGTTTGCAGGTGTTTGG
>Ga0209363_1001071_pt1 | contig 12397 bp, 7 predicted proteins | sample WorMetexBAHAMAS3_FD_187385 | JGI IMG/M metagenome (GOLD analysis project Ga0209363, IMG submission 187385) | Marine gutless worms symbiont microbial communities from Max Planck institute for Marine Microbiology, Germany - Inanidrilus exumae... | ecosystem: Host-associated > Annelida > Digestive... | reverse complement strand
TATTAACATCTACACCCGAAATAAACAAATTCGTGTCATCAGCAAAAAGTTTAACATTTACGTCTAAAGAGAACAAAAAACGTTTGTCGGAAATTTTGCCCGGGTTTTGCCAAATATTACTTGTGACAACTACCACAACAACCACAATTTAGATCTTTCTTAGCGAAAATGAGATTGTGTTCGAAACGTAAAAATAATGACCTTATAAATATTCTATGCGACAAATGTTTACATTGCGATTTGGCATCATAGATGTAGTGGGTGAAAACGTTAATAAGTTTAAGTATTAAGGTTTTTTGCAGTGCTGATACTAGTGCTTTTTTGTCGGTAATGAAGTATCGTTATTGTCGTTCAAGAATTTCGAGATGTTTGTTGCGATTCAGCCTGTGCGAGCTGCTGATTGCCTGCCAGCAGTTCGGTGCTACACTTGCAACTGCAGACACTTGTCGAGCGGACAGGGCAGCCATGGTCGATGTGCTGCCATCACCGGCGACGTCGTTGCAAAATGAAAAGCTTATGTTCGACATGTCGGCCGCAAACGTTGCACAATTTCATGGCTATTTCGCAAAACGAAGCCCAGTGCGCAACGTCGAAGGACTTCTGTGCACTGTAATTGTTCAATTTCTGATAGAGAATTTGTCGAGATGAATTTTTGCGAAGTAAAATTCTCAACAGGCAAATACGTTAAAAGTTATATAGTAGCAGGCTGCTAGAAAAAGCAAACACCTACTGCATGAAGAAGTTTCATTTGACAAAACTCGCATACCTATTACATATTTTTAGTTATTTTCTTGTCCACGTGTCTGTTTTGAAAGTGGAAAACTGTACGTAGCTTTTTCTTTTGTGACCACTTCCTGCTTCCAGGATATGTTCATGAGACCAGCTTGAAGAATGTCACTTGTATTTAAAATGAAGATCATGTGTTACATTATGTTAAACTATATTTATAAACAACGTAAGTGAGTTTATGGCTGTAACTGGTTGACTTTTGTCATGTTCAGGCAGAATCTGGCTGTTCAGAGCATGAAAGTAGTTTCTCTAACCTACGGTCGAACCGTTGGATATTTGTTCTTCGTAATCTGTACCAGTCAGCATCATCTGTGAATGAAACACAGACTATAGAGGCTGAATGTCCTTCTTTGTTGGATCGTGTGAGCATGCATTGTTGTGTAATTTTTATTGTCATAACTCACACTACAACATGCTATATTGGTTGGTCAGACTTCATACACATACATTCTATGAGAATTGATTGTGCCACAGTAGACCTTATCCACAAACGTGTACGTGACAGTTTATTTATTCACCAAATTCACTGAAGCCTCCAACGTCTACAGACAATGGTGGCATAACTAAGCACAGGCTTGCACTATATAATGTTTATTTACAAAATTCACGTTTGTTTCTGGTTGCAGTGTGGCTGAAATATGTGTTTAGAATGTGTTAACAGTATTACAATATAGGCAGTGTGCTGCAAGTAAGTTCCAGTTGTTAATCGCTCTGTTACTAAATGTAAATTTTCTAACATTTGCCTGAATCTTTTTTGACAATTTATTTTTATTTCCTCTCAGACCATTTTCATTAATTTAAAAAACAAATCTGTGTTAGTGTTATAATCACCATTTAATATTCTGTGTGTTTCAATTAAATCACTTAGGTTGACACTTTTTTTTCCAACCGAGTCAGACCAAATATTTGACTTGGTATCATACTTTAAATTTCCATTGTCCTGCACCAACGTTGTGCAATGCTTCTGTACTTCTTCAGTCATCTTGACGGTCTAACAAGATTTGTGTAAGGCAATAACTGTAGCAATGCATTGTTTTTTTCCCATTTTTAATTTTCACTTACAATTATACCCAAGTCTCTCTCTTTGCTAACATCTTGCAATCGAGTTGCCTATGTAGTGTAATCAGCTTGAGGATTATTATATCCCAAAAGCATAACTTTGCATTTATCTATATTTAATAACATCTGTCAGTCTATTGACCACAACACCACATTACATAAGTCTGTATGTATACTCTCAATACTTTCTACAGAATTAACTGTGTGATAAATTTTTTATGTCATCTGCAAATTTTAATATTTTAATATCAATAGAATCATCAGTTTCATTAATGTGTAATTTGCCAGGACCCTAAAACAGATCCTTGTGGTACACCACTTTATACCAAACTCTAAATCACACCTTCATTCGACTGCTAATGTTACTTAACACCATGGAATCAGTCCTCATATCCATGCAGTTTGTGAATTGTGCCAAAACTTTTGAATGGCTGAGCAGATTTTTCATAGGGGCTATAACTACACTATTTGGGTTTCCGCAATAAGGTACTTCTCCTTGTAAGCTTACTAAAAAATTCTGGACTCTTTATTTTTAGATTTTTATCAGTATAACAATTGTCATTTTGTAAAATGATTTTGGTTTTTGGACATGTTTTTTTAGTTTTATTGTGGGATAATGTAGGAAATATTTCAGGCTTTGGATATAGGTATGAGCTTTCTAAGCATGCAGTTGTCAATGCTAATACTCTTAGCTTTATTATGTGTAAACAGTTTGTGTTTAATAGGTATGTGTATGAATTGAGATGAAGAAGCTTTTGTTATGATATGTGATGTGGCTGTTGTTGAAGTATTTGGTCTGGTGACGCCCATAAACTTGTTTTTAGTTATGTGTATATAATGTGGCATTCTTAGCAATGCATTTTGTTTGCAAAGCTGCTGTATGCATGATTATTTGGAGAAGATTTGCCCTGATTTTTGCAGGTGTATTGTTCTGTTTGTATTTTTAGTAAAAGAATGTATAAGACAGATAGAATGTGTGTAGGTAAAGAGAGCAATTTTGTTTGGTGCATCAGCTGTTATCATACTTGCTCTGAACCCCAAACTGCTGCAAGAGGTAAACTGCTCTCTCTCATGCTGTGCGTGTTTAGTGTTTACTGACTGATGGGATTGAAAAGTAAAGCCAATTTACAAACATGTTTGCACTTAGAATGCACTGTATTGAACGTCATCACGGCTTGTTGTCTGTGTAACTGTCACTCGTTGGTAACAGCTGTTGACCTTTTTGCAGCAGAGTAGTTCAAAACATTAGAATGTTAGACATATCACATTGTCAATGAGCCACTCCACTTATTTATGATATAATTTGTATGAATTGACATCTGACACAATACTGATAATGTCTAGCATGCATTCGTGAAGTAACTGAAGCCATGTTACAGTACCATATAGCTTGTATAAATTGAATTATTGTGTTTGTTATTGTTTATGTATTGTTGCTGTTATACTTTCAGTTTTCTGGTATTTTGTCTATGTAGCATCATAGTGCCGATTATATTAGAAGCAACGTCAGCTGAATACTTCTGTTTAGTACCACCACCACCACCACCACCAATAATAATAATAATAGTAACCGTACTGTCCCGTTGTGCAGCGTCAGCCGCTGGACAGGCCATGCACCTGGCCCTGCGGTGGCTGACCGCCCAGGTGCATTACAGACAACACCGACAGACGACGCTGACAGACAACAGAATGTAAACAATACTGGCCCATTAGGTGAGCCAGTAATAATAATAATAATATGAATACTAGTAGGCCTAGTAATAATAGATGTTGGGTTCATTTAGTGAATGCACTGCGGTGTAAGGTGGCCATCAACTATCAGACTAAACCGAGTTGGGTCACAGGTCATGAATCTACCTGTATACTCTGGTTAGTTACCAACACTTGCCATTGCCATTTGTCATTAGTTCTGAGTGGTTTTACTGATAACTGATGAGTGTGTTGAGTGTAATTAATTGCCTCGTGAATATGTGTTCTGGCTGATAGCTTGATGTTGCTCAGTTTCTGGCTGAACCCATCATCATTATTACTGACAAGGACAACATCACTGCGATGCTGAATGTCCTACGCAGGTTCGATGTCGTTGTCTGATAGCAGTTGCATTCTGCACTTTGAGTGTCGATTGCACATAGATACCGTAAAACTGCTTGGTTCAGCAGCCTTCAGAGTATTCCCAAGAGGTACTGTTGGAAGACCCAACTAGCATGCAGACTGTAGAGTAGTGATCCAGCAAAGGAAAACCTGTTGGTTTGCTTATCTCTTCCAGTTGAAGCAAACAAAGGTTAAATTATATCACTACTCAGCGTCACATTACTGCTGTTAAATAACGCAACTTCAACTGACCGTTTCTCATTTCACTTTGGCTGTTATGTGCATTGCTGATAGCACATTGATTCTGAATGACGTCAATACATTAATATGTCATGTATTAATGTGACTTGTTGCTTATTTGATGTGACAGCAAATTGCGACTGCGTGCAAAGTTGACATTTGGATCGTTTCCGTCCGATTACCATGTTCAGGTAGCATCAGTCGTCGATCAGTTTAACAAACTGATACAATGATGATGTGAACAATTGTGTTCTCTTCCTGTTTTTTATTCATGTTCTTCCTTCAGTGCTTCTACACTGTTGGTTGGGTGACAGAAAGGTCATCCGTCCCATAAAAACTTGTGTCGGTTATTCTTAGAGGATCTCTTCTGATCAGGAGCATATGGAGGAAGAGATATGACAGAGAACTGGTCATTAAAATGGCGGTGTTGGCGGCGACGGTCGTCTTAATTAATAACTATTTTGTCCACTGTTTAATGTCCTTTTAACGTATTGTGTCTAGTTGTAGCAGTTGCATAAATGAGACAGCAGTTTGCTTCCTGTTTGATCTTGTGCAGTAGGCTAACCTGGCTGCCACACAAGTGTTGGTCTTTCGTTGACATTCTGAATCATATCATATAGTCTATGTGTCTGTGTGTCTAGACTGTGATAACGTGGTCAGCTTGTTGGAGGGCCCGTCCTGGCAGCGACGTCGTCTGTATGGCTGACACTGACACTAGCCGCCTCAGCAAGGTTATTGACATATGTGAATGGTGACGAGTAACACACACTCACACACACGTGTATCTCACACAGATTTAACCATTGACAGACAATTCAGAAACTAATAGTAATAAATTAGCTGGTGATTGAGTTGATAAACCAGCTGTAAATGAAAATCACAGTTCTGCAGTTCATATCACTTTGAGAAAGGACCACCGTCTTCAATATTATGCCTTCAAATTACTTTTTAGTGAAACTAACAAGTATTTGTCCAGTACTTGTACATCTGTCACAGTTGTAGATAACAAATGCACTTGGCAACACCGTGCACAGCAGCTAGCACTGAATGCACATTTAGTCATATTTGACTTATTCTCAGAGACAGCTGCTATAAAATGACCATTTTTCAGTCGGACTTACAAGTACTGTGAAGCCTAATATGACAGCTGTTAACCAAGCTCTGTGTCATTACTGCTATTAGTTTCAGTTCCTTTATTTATTCCTTTATTTATTTTACCTTATTTTAGGTCAATTCTTCTGAGTCAACCTAATACAGTGGGTCTCAAAATTTTGTCCATCCATTAATAAGTGAGTAAGTAAGTAAGTAGTACGTGCGTCCGTCTGTTTGTCCGTCCACAAAAAGTTTCTTTGATTTCAATGTAATTTAGCATATAGGTAGAGGTCGATGAATGATGCACTTTGAACTTGGCAGAAACGTCAGTTGTGAAGAGTTGACCGTCAGTCCCGCACGGGGCTAATTTATCTGGAGTTACTATAGGCTGGGCTGGTTCCAGCAAGAAAAGGAATGTTCAGGAATATTGAAGCACATTTTATACAGGCGGGATACCCTTCCAGTCAGCACAGAAGTAGGTTGTACATGTGTGTGTACATGTGTGTTGGTGTGTCTTTGGTAGGCAAACCAGAGTCTGTTCTGGAGCTACTACTACTCAACACTTGCTGTCGTAATTCTCCTGCTGCTGATCAAGTCCACTCCTCGCAACTTTGACGACAACTTCGACTCATTTCAGGTGACTAACACACCTGTTTTCCAGTTCTCATGATGCCATCGACTACCTAATGTACACTTTGGGGCAGAGTCTTTAGCAGTTGTACATAAGAGGCATTTTGCTGTGTAATATATATTCTTTGCTGATGTGTACATGAATATTATTAAAACAGATGACAAAAGACATAGCTGATATACATTTCCACGCAAACATGTTTCAAGAAATCCAGGTAACTGATTTTTATATAACTTAGTCACAATTCATCGTAACAAGGTGTCGCCCTAATGGGACGTAACAGTACTGGCCCACTGTGGAGTGTCAACTGCTTGACCGCCCACGCGCCAGGCAGCAGAGTTACAGACGATGACGACAGATGTCGACAGCGAGCAAAACAATACTGGCCCATTAGGCGGGCCAGTAATAATAGTAGTAATATTATACAGTTACTGAAACCAGCTATCGATGTTTAGTTTGGTCAATTACCTGACCTCCAATGGTGGAGACTGCCTAGATGACCATGCAACTCTTGGCTGGGCATTAGGAAGAGCATCCGGCCTGTAGAAATTGAGAAATTGAGGTGTTGGCATAGTTACTTCTCTGAAGTGAGGTGCAAATGATTTGCATATGGTCCAGCTGATGCCACTGTCACCCCATCAACTCTTACCTCATTGAAATGTAGAACATTTCTGATCCTCGCTTACCCAGGTTGTCATGAAAAAAGACCATTAAATGAGTCTTGAATCTCTATGCAGCCTGGAACAATGGACCGGCAGAGACGGACAGAAATACGCATAAAAAAAGAAAAGAAATAAACTAATGTGAAAACTGGTTAAATTATGCCATGCACAAATTGTGATCAGCAACGGCTTGATGCTTAAAATGCATTCACCAAACAAATTAAAAGGTTGGAATTCGCACAATAACTTCATCATGATAATAGCATCATAAAAATGTTAGTGTTATTAGCTGCATAATGTTTATTATTGTTATTATCATTTTATTTTATATTTTGCCTTCAGGTGTATAAGTCCTGAGGGCTTAAGTCACTGTACTGTGGTGACTACAGATCTGGATCTTTGTTATTAATGCTGAAAGACTTATGTATTATAACCGACTTGGTGCTGGAGCAGAACTGACAAGTGCTGAAAGAAAAACAGTTTGACGTGTGTTGTCTGATCGTCATCATCAGTTCACCATTATCGTTGTTGTTGTTGTGTAACTGTCTGGAAGGCGTTCATGGTCCAGTGGAGAGCAGAACATCGTTCAGCTTTATCAACAATGAAGACACGTCGCTATCGAGCGCCATCACCTAGCAACAACAGACGACCCGACGCCTGTGCTATTTGTCTTGAAGAATTCTCTGTCAAACAGGTCCGACTTTTGCTTATAGCTTTTCTATATCTGTGTATTTTTAGGTCGAGTCTTCCACAGAGTCGACCTAATAAAGTCGATCTCAAATGTCCGTCCGTCCGTGCGTACGTCCGTCGGTCTACAAAAACTTTCCTCGATTTTAATGAAATTTGGCATGTACATAGAGGTCGATGAGTGATGCACGATGGTATGCAGTATGACTCGATCCAAGGTCAAGGTCAAGGTTACAAGCCCTTCAGAGTTGGAAATCCGGCCATTTTCAAAAGCTATCTTTTCCGCCATTTACAATAGGAGCTGGCAAGTGAACAATTGGAGATTTTGTTGGAGCCATTGTCGTTTGGACAGAAACCTTTGTGCTAAAACCCTTACCATACTATTTGCATGCTATCTTCTTTGTAGCTGAGTGGCATTTTTAAATTTATTTTTACGTTTGTTCTTTCTACATAGCTGTTTGAGGTCTTGAACAAATTGATTATGCATTTTCTTGCTAGTTTTACAGTCGTGATAATGAACTTGTTGTATGGCTGTGTTCCAAGACATTGTGGTAAGCCGATAGACAATTGATCGAACAAGTCAGTTGCATGTATTTGCAGTCACTAGTAGCATATGGTTACTGTTCATTAGTGTTTTTCCATTTACTATAAGCACTTTCATAGTCTATTCAGTTTAGTAAATGAATGTCTGTATTTTCTGTTTTTCCACTCACAATTTTTGTGTTTGTATTTGCATGTGATTTAGAGGATTCGTATGTTGCCGTGTGTCCATGAATTTCACAGCCGATGTGTGGATCGTTGGCTCATCCAGCACCGCACTTGTCCTCTCTGTAAACAAGACGTCATTGGTTTGTTGCAGTGGGATTTTAGTTTGGTCATTTTTATTTGCATTTACAATTATAACACTGATGTTATGTTGCCATATTCGTTCGTTGTGACATTGTTGTATCTTATTTCTGTCTGCTCTAGAGCTTTGATGTAATTATGCATATCGCTAAACTTTGCCGCAGGAACAATCGCCAGCTAATGGTTTGAATTAATTGCCACCTGGTAATTTACAGCATAAACAATTACATGTATTTATCTCTGGGCTATGAGAATAGAACGTATAACAAAGGAGTGATGACTGGTTTATTTGACTTATGGGCAGTACTGAGCTGCCCTTTGGCAGTTGGAGGAAGCCATTTTTTGTATTTATAAATAAGAGCAGCAAGACCTACAGCAATAACAAATAAAGAATTAGAAAAAATAAGAATAGCAATAAGGATAAATTCCAGAAAACATTTCAACACTTTACTTAATGACAATGGTTGGGTTACAAACTTTCAAAACAGTTTTTGCCAGGAAACTATTTTCTTCATTTTGCGTTTGGTGTGCAACTTCTGTGCGGTCATGGTTTTGTGCTACATGCCATTCATGAATATTCAAGAGAACATAAAATTGTTTTGATTTTATGAAATAAACACGTATGATAATCGTTGTGATGTTTTGCTTACAATGTTACTTTAGAAATTGTAAATACGGCATGCACTAAAAATTGTGTTTTAATAGCTAAGTCGGCAGACAATCAGCATTCGGCAATTTTGGGTTAGCAATGTCACAACTTTTCTGCTGTGAATCCCATGCACCTATAGGCACACAGTGTATGTTATAGCATGCTGCCTTAGTTACACGTGTAAGTAGGCCGTGAGTCCTCGACAGTGATTGAGCACCGTTGACTCTAGGTAATTGTACTGATACCTCTGTATATGTGTGTTACAGTCGGGAAGCGAGCCACATGTGGCTATGCTGAGCACTCGAGCTGCTTCCAGTTTTTTTATCCACACATGCCAATAGGCAAGATGTGGATGTATCGTTTACTGTTTGTTTTTTGTTTGTACGGTTACGGATTTCTCCGGTGAGGAATTAAGCTAGTGGCATCAAATTTTGCACAGTGGTTCATCTTCGTCCTGGGCAGGGAACGTCCCGTTTTGGGGAAACTATGCTCCCCCAGAAGCCCAAAATCGGACGAGTCGGCCACTGGGAAGTATTGTTCAGGGTGTATATCCTTACCCACAATGTATGTCACGCAACAGATGTGCCGTTCTTGGAATATCATGCGGCGTGTGGGCGTAGGTTGGCATGTGTGGATATAGGTCAGTCAGCACTGGCCTACTTGTGTTTAATCAGCCTTATTTCCAGGTTCCTCCATCTTAGGCCAGTTGTCACAGAAGCAACCCCAAGGGATTTGTGTGCTCTAAAGGCTCCATGTGCCCAGTGTTCCACTCTCATGGTACGTGAATGTATTTTTAGCAAGTATGATGTGTATTGACAGGTCTGGCTCTGCAGCGTCTTTGTCACGTCTAGCACCTGGCTACGGAGTCTGCTTTCTGTCGTCAGTCACTGATGACTGATGTCACGCCGCATCATTTTAGATCTTGACTCACGCACCTTGCAGGCTTCAGCATAGCTGGCTGTTATGCTCAGCACTCTGACAAGCCAAGCCAGTCAGCAGTTAGCAATAACAACCAAAAACCTTCACCAAATCGCATAATATTCTATATGTGAAAAGTGACATCTGCTTGCATCACCACACTAAATTTTATGGGAATCCCTTCTTTTCTACTAAGGGATTTTTATTTTCGGTCAATTAGTTTTAAAAAATTCAAGATTTTAACGGGTCTCACTTTTCTGTGGACACACTGCTATAATCCGCCAATAAATTCTGCGTACTAGTGCAGTCGGATTCACTTTCTGTGGGCAATTGGACACTGATACTGTTGGACATTTTCACACCTTCCGACTTATTTTCATTTGTAATGAAAAATGAAATGGTGGGAAATGTCTATATAACCACTGATTTTGTGTTGAATGGGGCATTAAACCCGTGAAATCACAAAACTTGTGATTTCGACCAAACTGATTTTTGACATCGTTAGTTTGAACTTGGTATAAGTCATTTACCAACCCCAAGAAAAAGTTAATGATACTGTTGCGTTTTGTTTCATTTTTGTGTCTATTACTATTATTATTGTTGTTGTTATTATTATTTGTATAAAGTGATTGGTTGAGTCAGACGTTGATCATGCATATTCATTTGATGCATATTCAGTAATGTTAACTGCTGCTACCTTTCTACTCGCACAACTCGACAACAGCAATAATAATTACCCGCGTGACGCTATCCTAGCGCGGTATTTGCTGTCGATGTGTGTCCTTCCATCCATCTCTCCATCACAAGCTGGTATTGTATCGAAATGGCTAAACGTAGAATCTCATAAACAACGCCGCACGATAGCCCAGGGACTGTTAGTTTTATCGTGCGAAATCTCTACGAAATTCCAGTTGGATCAGTCCCAACGGTGGCAGGCGGGATGGAGAAAATTGCGTTTTTTAACTATTGGAGAAGTCTCCAGCTCAGGTGCCTTACTGCCAAGAAATTGTGTCCATCTGTCACGGTGGTGCATGTCCACGACCGTGCACTGGCAGAGAAATACGTGGTGTCATCAACATCTTTGGTGGTAGTCGATGTTTGATGATCACAGTACAGTCCAATTGACATCAGCAAGGTTAGTTGTATGAAAGTTATTACATTCTCGCTATGCGATAGTTGAGCCAACTGCAATGATGCGTGTACAAATTTACAAAGGTAGTGTGCAATAAAATGTGGTACCGTGTAGTTGCTGAAAGTGCTCCTCAGGCTGACATGGGGGATCTGTGTGTGTTATTTATACAACAGTAAGACAACATTTCGACTGACACCGAGCGTCGCGCGGGTTGCTTGGCGATATCGGAGCTGCTTGTTTTCGGTTTAGCCAGGGACAGTGGCGTACTTAGAATTTTACAATGGGGCCCGCGCCCCATTCTGTAATTTAAACATCATTTCAACCATTTATCTCTGTTTTTGTTTTGTTGTTTATTTAGTCATTACTGAAGAGTAACAAGTCTGATATTTGTGATAACGAGTGAGTTGTTGAAGTCTTACAGAGTATGGTGCTCGCTTTTCTTGATTGATTCACCAGAATACCTGCTATAAAACAATTTTTGTTCTTGTTTTTGTCATGAATTTAATTTACGCAAAGTTTCACAAACGACAACTTAAAATTTTGCTTTAAGTAGCAGTGACTTTTCTTTCATTAAGTACTTGCATTTCATTTCATGCGTTATCTGCATGTCTGACAGAGGGAACCTTATTCTTCAGGTAAGTCTGTTAGAAACTAACGTAATTTATATGCAGGTATTTTTCAAAATCTGTTTTGAGCCATGAGAAAACCATTAATGAAAATTGTTTTATCTACAATGACTTTGGATGTCTACTTTGCAGAATTTTCCATCCATATTTAATTTTGAAACCTGTTACAGGTTCTGCGGCTATTATAAACACTCAACACTACAGGTGGAAAAACAGGTAAGTTGCGTTGTGAAGAACACCTGTAAGATTAATTTCGTTTGCGGTAATGTAACTGATGTGTTATAATGTTGTTGCTTAGTGTATTAATGAAATTTGTTATTAGTTACATGATTATTGTTAATAATATGCAGTTTATCGTGTTATTACATGTGTTTGCTGTACAGACTTAGAGCTTTGCTCATACGCTGTCACAATGACGTAAAACTACATATTATGTTTTGTTTCTATATATTTTCCACATCTGATTATCATGTATAAATTTGTTGGACACATAGTCATCAGGTATACGACAGCAACACAAACCCGGTATGTGTATCCCATGCACCGTGCATACACGGCTTGGCTGACTTGTCAATCATGCTGTATAATTCACAAAAGTCAAAAGGGAACAGACATTAAAAGGAAGAAAAGAGAGAAAGCAGTAGACCTGTAAGCCGCTGGTCGAGAATAAAATTTCGGCTTAGCCGCTGTGGATTTTGCTAAGTTGTGGCTTAGCTGCCAAAAAATTCGGCTTAGCCGCCGATCAGCTGCCGGCTCGGCTGCCATCGCCAGTCACATCATCATTATCATCACATGGTATTTTAGAGTGGCCTAAGCAGCAACGCCACCACTAGGACCACTATAGTCAGAGTAAGTACAACAGTATCAGACAGTGTTGTAACAGCAGCGGAATAAGTATGTCTTCAGATGGCGCCGGAATGTTGACAGGGATGGAGCAGAGGTGACATCATCTGGTAGGCTGTTCCAGACCTTAGC
>Ga0209363_1001070_pt1 | contig 12401 bp, 11 predicted proteins | sample WorMetexBAHAMAS3_FD_187385 | JGI IMG/M metagenome (GOLD analysis project Ga0209363, IMG submission 187385) | Marine gutless worms symbiont microbial communities from Max Planck institute for Marine Microbiology, Germany - Inanidrilus exumae... | ecosystem: Host-associated > Annelida > Digestive... | reverse complement strand
ATGCTAGCGCCTACAACAGGGGAAGACAACTACTGCACCATAAGACTAACTAAACCAAATACAACAAAACAACAGAATAAATCTTAACTAAGCAATACAGATAACACAAAATGAATGCAACGAACTAAACCCAGGCTCGGTCGCCTACTAAGACCTCTGGCCTGGAAACGGAGTGGGACAATTCTGGTAGAAAGGGAAGGGATGGACAAAAGAAAATAGGTAAAGAGAATTAGAAAACGAAAAAGGAAAAAACTAAAAAATGGCAAAAAATGAGAAAGAGAATGGACAAGAAAGGAAAAAGGGGGAAATGGGCCCTCAGCCCCACATGGGGCAGATGTGGGGAAGTGAAGGGTTAAGAAGGGATTGTCCCGGGCCCACATGGGGCACCATGGAGCTTCAAAATAACTACGTAATCATCACTGCATAACCAGCATTATAGTAAAAATTCACATTGTTAAGCCACATCGCAGCAATAGCTAGATGCGGCCTAGAGCTACAGATGGAGTAACAGCATCTGTGTGTCTGTTGGTCATGTTCATGAGCCATGCAAAAATGGGTGAACCAATCGAGATGCCGTTTGGGAGTTGACTCGTGTGGGCCAACAAAACATGTATTACATGGGCTCAAGATCTTGCCATGGGAAGAGGAAATTTTGGGGTTGTCCGGCTCATTGAAAAGCATTGGATTGGGAGTTGGCTGTGGTGTATGCTGCACAGGGATCATTCAGTCATAAATAATGGCACAACGTACAATGCGGCCTTTCATCAACATTCTTTGGGTGACTACTTGTTGTAAACACTACCGCATATTAGTTGCATCTTTGACATATTTCGCACAAAAAATTCAACTTTCTGCATTACTTCCGCTAATAACACATCAGTAAATAAGTAAGTAAGCTGGCTGCTGGTCTACACCCCAAACTTGCACAATCATAGATTCCAGGAGCTCTGCGCCCACACCTTTACACCAATTGAGGTAAAATTTGGCGTGAAAGAGCCGACTTTACCTAGGTCAGCTCTTACACGCCAAATTTGATCTCAGTTGATAAATACTGTCATACTTGGGGGGTGAAAAACTGCCAAAATACGACGACTTTGACCACTATCCACCAGTCGCCGATCAGGGCTAAATGTGGCGTAAGACAGTGGAACCACGGTGTACTGATCAGTATACACTGTCACCCTTTGGGGAAAAATCACAAATTTCACCAAATTTTGAACTTTGGGGGCTCCTGTACATACCCCTTGATTGACCATGGCCAACTTTGGCACGTGCGTGTAAATTCACAGTCTATGCTTACTGTTTACATGACAAATTTCACATTAGAGGTCTCTGAATTTCACATATCACAACAGGCCGGGCCGGGCCGGGGCAAACATTTGTCGAGTCAGACCTGGTCAGGCTTGAAGCTTCGTCCGCCCAAACAGTCGACGTGCTAATCTATGGTATCAGTTTAAAGGAATAGGCTATTATTGCAAATAATAAGCTATCGTTCAGATCATGCATTCTACAATTTACACATTATTTTTGCAATTGTACTATAAACGTTGCATGCACTGGCATCCTCTCCCTATTGCCTTGCAGTGCATCTCCCTAGGTGACATTTACTTTGATGTAAATGGCACAGGCATCTATTGGTAATGGAATTGCAGGGCCGGGCCTCATCTAAGGCGGGCATAAGATTTTTACAGCAAATAGGCCAGGCTAGAATGGGCAACGGACTAGGCTGGCCATAAAAATTTCGGCCTGTGCAGACCTCTATTTCATGTGAATTGGTGTACTGTGATGGTATCAAGTACGTTTCTATGATCAAATGGGTTAATGGCGAGCTTGCATTCACATACATTACAATCCCAAAGCATGACAAACAAAAAATCACTTAGGGGATATGCCACTCTGGGGCATTTGTATTCTGAAATTTCCTAAATTTTCAGTTTTTGAGGTGCTATACCCCACCATTCACCGATGGGGTAAAATTTATTTCTGTCGACTCCTCCCTGCCAAATTTGACCTCATCAGTGCAACGTGCCATCCCTGTAAAGCAAAAAACCTCAAAATCGTCCACAGTAATCTAGATAACAGTGTATGCCCTGAGGGCATCCTGCTGGTAAGATACACAAGACAGATGAGGACAAAGCCGTACATGTGTGTTGGCATAACTCCAGTCATTAACATTTCACGCTGCAGCTTCATCCATTCCACCGTAGGCATCTCCTGTCCATGCACAGCATACAATGTCACGCTTTATAGTCACTGTATAACGCAGTGTGACTTAAGTTGTGGATGTTTTTTTTTAGTTTCAGTTAAGTCATCAGTCTTAATTTTCAGTTTCAGTTTTTTCGTTTCCGCTATTGTTATCCTTAATGGAATTAAATTCTGTTGCAATCCGTTTCCATCACCGGTAACTTAAATCACACTGTAGCTGCGGTACGCGAAATAGCCGGTATAATGCAAAAGAACTGCACCACCCGAGCAGTTCGTCCAAAATCTGAAAATTTTATGACGTACGCCTACATATATACTGCATATGTGTAGTTATGCGTCCGCCTATATTGTGTACATGGCATCTTGCCATACAATGTTGGCGATGGTTGTACAACGAAAAATGAAATAATATTTATTTAGTTTCAGTTCTTAATTTTTACGTTTCCGTTTCATTCTCGTTTTTCAATTTCTTTACATTTCTGTTATCGTTAATGGAGTTAAATTTTATCCGTTAATGGAATGAATCTGTTTCTGTTAACTTAAATCACACTGCTATAATGTCAGCAATACTCGTGCTGGTAGATCAATATTAAGTTGCAAGTAGCTACTGAAGAGCCATAAATGATGCCACGATAGTTCACAATCAAACTCCGAATTCGCAGCAAAGACTTTACAACGTATGGATTACACATGGATATATCCCATCATTTTACATCATTGATCAGTAAGTAAGCAGATGAGAACTGAGATTTTAACAAATGCTTAGGCACCAAATAATCTTACATACTTGCACAGTTAACTCACCTACTTTTAGTATAAATGAAAGAACTTAGATCTGCTGACAATCTATTAAGTTTATTCAATACTAACTACATTTTGTGTTCAACAGTTGCATGCTGTTCAACAACTGATGAATAATAATAATAATGCATTACATAAGCCCTTCACTTCAGGGCTACATCACGACATGAAGAGCATTTAGTCTCCAGAAACCTGCTCCAGAATGCCAAAGGTTCGTTTTGGGGACACACGGCCAAACCTCAGGTAACTTGGAAAACTATGCCAGTTAATATTGGTGGTTATGTCATTACAACAAACGCGCGAAATGATGCATTAACAGCAGAATGACAGGCAACAAGAGCGATTACATGTATGATATTAATGTGCTGTGTGAAGATGAGTACAAATGACGAAGTTAGCATCATTGCACCAAGAAACATCGCCACACACACAATGGCAGTCTGATGTCGCATAACGAATGACGCCTGCACAAACAACACACAAACTGTCTCTATCAACAGCAACAACATTTCAAACATCTAGAAAAGAGAGAGCATGGCTGACCCTACTGTTGTCAACAATCCTCTCATCACATAACGTGCTAAAAAAGGTAAAGGCTTCCCATACCCGAGCATTGGGCCCGGAGCTGATCCCGGTGTACAGGCAGTCAGTCCGCAGGTGACTATAAGTCATCCACCTGATTGATTTGGCGCCGCCATTGGGGGTGAACCCGTTGGAATTTCGCCCAGAGAAAACTAGAGTGCCTAGGATATCATATGGCATCATTTCCATGATCCTATGTTTAGCCGTTTTGGTACAGTGCCAGCTTGTGACAGACAGACGGACAGACAGAAAGATACATGACGACAGTATATACCGCACTAGAATAGCGTCATGTGGTAAAAACCAGAAGTAAAGTACATAATGTATCGCAACGACGCCGGAGGACTGAGCCATGACCATAGGTTCTGGAGATATCATCATGGACAGACAGATACACAGACAAACACACACAGACGTACTCATCACAATACTTCACAACCGCTCCTGCAGGCACAGTAAAAATGAAGTATAGGCCTGTTGGTGAAGGGTGATTTCTTCAGATATTCTCAAATCATAGAATGGAACTGAATGCTATGTAGATATAGTACCTACTAGAAAACTGAAAAAATATGACCTTAGTGCAAGTGATGCAGTCTTCCAGTAAAACAAAGTAAATAATGCTGACAGCAAGTGTTGCAAGACTGAGTAGAAAAGTGTATAACAACATCAGCATAAAAGCAAACTGATTCTCCTCTCCAACACAATTATTGATCCTACAGCACACACCACAGAAGCAAATAGCATACACTTGCATGCTGCACATCTTCACTTCTGTAATATAATTGTAAATTATAACAAATTACCAAGCCAATTTCACACACATAACTTACCTGCTCAATACTATTCACTGCTTAACTAATCATAATCATCATCATCATCATCATCATCATTTTATTTGCTCATCGCTCAGCAATTTCAGTATTGCCATGAAACATGATGTAACATAGAATAAATGACCAGAAACAGCAAGGCTGGATATCCAGCACTAATAGCTGCCCATACACGCACACAAACATACATACATAGAAAAACACACACGCACACACATGATTAAAAAGCTAAAAACACTTCTGAACAGATGAAAAATCTACAAGCTTAGTAGTCCATCTAAATGATCGTAGTAAGCCAAAATCAACAATTTCTGGTGGGAAACTGTTCCAAACATTTACAATGCACTGGCTAAGAAATCATTTTCAGGCATTAACATCACTATACTCTTTAAATATCTACAAGCAATAATGCTTGTTTACTTATATAAGGACTGACAACAGCAGCATTGAGTGACATCGTGTGTGAAAATACGTAATAGAATCAGAGTCAATCATACACCAGTAACAGTCAGCTGCTGCAGCTATATCAACAACCAACAATGATGCTAGAAGGTCACTTGGACAATCCAAGTACACGTGTAGTCGACCATGTTGTAGTCAATCTCGTCAACTAGCTTCATCATCTGCTAATACACTGCCCTAGAATGCTCAACATGCTCATGAAGATATCACGTTTTCTCACCAGAAGCTCCTTATTCTGTAAAACGTATAAATTAGTAGCATATTTTCAACTACCTCATTTAAGTATTCAGTTTTAATGGCATTATGCAGTAAAAAGATGGACGTCACTAAAATGTCACTGTCAGTAGCCCAGTTGTATGAAATAGCTGAACTGTGCTCACATGACATGTCTCAAAAAACAAGAAACTCGATTTTTGGTCATGACTTTGGCAAATAGAGACCAATTTTCAAAATTCTTTCACTGTTAGGTTCCCAACAAAATCTTGCAAATAAAAGTGATAAGATTTTTCACCTCGTCTACACTACCTTGGGAAACTTGAAAATTCCAACTGTGCCAATTTCAGCAACATCTTTGCACGCGAGACATCAGAATTCATCTTACCAAATATGTGGCTGTTTAATAGCCTAGGCCTCCTAATGACTACAAGGTTGGGTACGCAATACGGCAGTCATCAAAACAGGATCCACAACGTCAGTGAATAAAAGTAGTGATTGATTGACGCTTTGCATGGGCTGCAGGAAAAATGTCATTCATGAAGCTGTCAGTAAATGACGTAAACACCTGAGAGTTACGTGTTTGTACTAGATTCAACTTTCGGCTTATTTATCAGGCAGACAGAATGCAGTACGTAACAGAAGCAAACATTTTTGTCACCTTCTGACAATGATGAAGTCATTTGTTGCATAAACAGATTTATGCATAATATGTCAAAATACCAGGTTCCATGCACGGATGTGCCTTTTCTGGGTGATAAGAACAATCTGGCCCCTTTTCCCCAGTAAACCAGCATTATAGGACTGTTTATGACAAGACATGGCAGCACAGCCCAATGCAAGTTGTGTAGCAAACAGGCAAATTTGGTTATGTGATTCAAACGTGCGTTATTTTTGTCCTCACATTCGCAGATTGCATGATATGGTGCATCCACATACAGCTGCATGGTTTTAACACAAGATTGTGCATTATTACAGTGGACAACTCAATTCAATATTATCTTGATGGAAGAATCAGTATCAGTCAGCAGCCAAAATTTGATTTTGATCTTTGACTTCAAAGATATGATTGGAAGCTTAAAATTTTTTTAAAATAAATCACGTGATCCTGACCACAGCCATTAGTGGGTAGTCTGTCACCCAAAATCAACACTTGACATATTCTCTCTGCGAACAAAATTTAACGACTGTAGCTTGGCTTCAGCTGTTCAGCAGTCCATAGATATGATTGCGGCATCCTGAATTTAAATTGGTTAAAGTGACCCTGACCATGTCCTTTTTATGGGTGTATGTCATCCCTAGGCTAGAATTTGATATAGTGTACCAGTGTATAAAAGCAGTCATAGTTATTTCAAACCAATGCAAATGCAATGTGATGACGACGTGATGGTAATGATGATGATGACTGATAATGATGCAGTCTGATAATTCTGCCACATCATCCAATTCACTGTGACATCTAACACTGACCTTGCCTAGTAACAGTCCATGAGTCAAAAGGCGTGACGGGTACCATCTGGAGGGACTAATTCCCCCATACATTTTTGGAAAACAAACATCTTGAAGTTTGACAAAGATAATAATAATAATTATTATTATTATAAGTTTTTATAAGATGATTTTTGTTATGATTATTATTATTATAAGTCTTAAATCATGGTTCTGTCAGACTGCCCATACTGTAATAGAGAATGGCCGATTCGGGTGGGTAAAACAGCTGATGTCCGATGTCCCGATATTTAGGCGAAAAAATTCCGACTTCCGATTCCTATGTTTAGTTGTTTACCAGAATTAGGATGCAATGCCGACACATGAACAGTTTAGGCACTGTTCTTGGTTAGACCGTCACGATGGTCTCACTTAGTGTACCCCCTACCGTCGCGCACATATGACGCTGAGCAGACATCAGTCACGTCACATCACAGACGATGCTGGGCATCAGCAGTGACTCAGTTACTCATGTTGGCGATTATTCGCTGGTTATGTGTGTGAGGTGCTGCAGTACGGCATTTGCTGTCGATATTACGTAACTGCTGAGTGGCGCTGATGGCCCGAGTGAGTTGAAGTACGATATCAAACGCACGTCTCACCCGTGCATTGCTCGCCGGCACAGACCTCATTCACAGCAACAGTTACACAAACACACATAGGCCAACATGGCGCCAGCCGTTGGACAAACAATGCAGGTCGGCGATAATTACCACAACGACGTCATTTGCCGCCTGAAAGACGCCAAATAGACGGCCCGACAGAGCGCCGTCCACTACACACAAATAACAAGAGCTTCAATTCCGTGTCACAACGGTCTCACACCTAGCCGGCGTCCTTCCCGACGCCGCCCGATGGACGACTACCTACATTGCCGACCGCCACGGCGGTCAGCGGCGTGGGTGGTCGTCCACGGCGGCTGGCGCAGATCTGACTTTACTGTAATTTCAAGCTGCTTACTATTTTTTACAAAATCGATATCGGCTACTTGCCGATGCCGAAGTTCTAGCATGCTCCGACGTTGCAGATTTTCGATGTCCGATGTGTACATCGGCTGAACTCAATACTGTAATACATATAAATATGTACTATGTAGGTATTTGATTTGTCCTGATATCTCTATTACTAGCTTAGATATCACATTTTCAGCTACCAAACACATTTTGCCATATGCCATAATCCATTGCCATGGCAACCCATTTTGCCAGCAAAGCTACTTTTTGGGCAATAGTCATTAGATAGCCCACCTTAATTTGACATGTAGCATTTAATGTAAGCATTCATAAAATGTCTGTAAGAATCTGATAACATCAATACTGGCAAAATAGCAAAAAAATGATAACAATTTTGACCAAAATATGACGTTTCCAATTCCAAATTCACATAATTGACATGCTATGACCTTGACCTTAAGCAGTCAAGATCATGCCACCATTAGATAGCCCATAGTCCCAAACACAGACATACGTTGTTTGTTTGTCCTGATATCTTCATTATTTCCTAAGATACGGATTTATATCTTCAAGTGTATTTGCCAAAATTCGGGACCTGGTTGCCACGACAACGCATTTTCTACCATAAGCTACTGATCTGACAAGTCCACCATAACTTTCCATAAAGTACTAGATACTAGTGAAAACAGCCAACGCCCCCAGCCGATGTGTGAAGAGACGCTGTCAGACGCGGTCATCGTGGAGAGACGCAACGGTTCTCGATGACTACGCGCTAACGACGACGACGACGACTAGATACAGGCTTTTGAAGAATGCTTGTTAGATTCTGCTAAGCTGAATAGTGCTGAACTGACAGAAAACAATATCATGTTTTTAGTCAAAATATACCATTTTAAAATTTCATCATTGGTGTGCCATGACCTTGACCTTGTACAGCCAAGGTCATGCCACCACTGAATAGCTTGTAGTCTATAACATATACGTGCATGGTTTATTTGTCGAGATATCGAGATGGTGGCACTAAAATTTGACACTTGGTTGCCATGGCAATGCATTAACTACCACTACGCTACTGCTTTAACACACCCACCAAGATCTTTAACAAACTCCAAGATGTATGGGGAATTAGCCCCTCCGGATGGTACCAATGGTCACATTTTCAGGGCCTGGCTCATGGACTATAAGTAACTGTTCAGCAAATAGCAATATTACTGTATGGGTATTTGCACGCTGCATTTGACACCATCGACCACTGCACCCTGCTTAACAGACTCGAAAATAGTTTTGGCGTCACCGGCTTAGCACTCAGTTGGATTAGATCCTATCTTTCAAATTGCAGCCAGTGTGTAGCAATGGGCACATCTCAGTCTAACTTTGTTCCTTTAAACACAGGTGTTCCTTGAGGCTCTGTCGTAGGCCCACTCCTATTCTCCTTATATACCTCTCCTGTTGGTCAACTTATTAGTTCATATGGCATCTCACATCAACAGTACGCAGATGACACTCATTTGTTAATTTCCATCCCTCCTGCTGCACCTACTCCCACTGTACAGCTCGTAGAACAGTTTCTTATTCAACTCCACCATTGGTTTTGTGTTAACGGGCTCACACTCAACCCAGACAAGTCAGAAGCCATCTGGTTCTCCACTAGACAGTGCTCTGCATCTTCAACTCCTGTTTCTTAAGTCAACATCGCAGGCTCCATCATTACTACATCCAGCACTGTCGAGACTCTCGGCGTAACCCTTGACAATCATCTCTCTCTTCACCAACACGTTTCATCATTATGTAAATCTGCCTTTTTCCATCTACGTGCCTTGCGCCACATCCGCTCTGTACTCTCTGAGGATATTGCTAAGTCAATCGCCGTTAGTCTAGTTTCCTCTCGCCTGGACTACTCTAACTCAATTTGATTTGGTACCTCTGTCTCTAACCTCCGCAAAGTCCAGCGAGTCCAAAACACTCTTGCTAAAATAGTACTTAACAACTCATCACTACCATCCACCACCGCTCTCTGACAACTTCAATGGCTCCCTGTTAAGCAATGCATTCACTTCAAAATCGCTACTTTAACTTATCGTACTCTCCAATCTGGTTCCCCCTCTTATCTCTCATCCCTCATCAATCTCAACGTTACTTCAAGACTTCTCCGCTCTTCTTCACACAATCTACTACATGTTCCTTTCACCACCACGGCCATTGGTCGTAAAGCCTTCAGTTTTGCAGCTCCAACAGTTTGCAATTCCATCCCACTCAGTATCAGGCAATCACCATCTATTGGCTCTTTCAAACGTCATCTCAAAACTCATTTATTTACCCTCCCCAGCTAGTCCATTTCCCCACCAAGCGACACCAGCGCCTCCGACTCGAGCATGCTTGAATTTGTGCGCTATACAAATTTTGTAATAATAATAATAATAATAATAATAATGGGTAGAGGAGTAAATTAATGTGCTAATGAAACAGACCATGGACAATGATGATCCATGCGTCGAACACACTGACCACAACGTCGACAGTGGTGTGAGAGTGGAGGACGCTGAGTGCCACAAACTGGGCACATGGTCCAGTCCTCTGTACAACACACACAGTCTGCCATCAGTAACTTACACACAAACAAACACTTAGCAATGTACAAGTTACTACGGATGACTAATAGGAACTTGTATGCGTTCTACAAAATGGTGCTGTTTCCAGTGACCTCGAGTGACCCATAACTACCCACTTTACCTGTTTGAAACCTCTCAAACTCCTCAGAAAATGTACTGTGCATTATCTGACCAGTTTACATATAAATCAGAAAGTGCATATGGCTTGTAATATCAACTGGTTCTTTGAAAATGAACTTCTCTAACAGCTTTCAAGTCTAGGCAAAAGACATTCTTCTTCTCCCAGGCTTTCTCTCTTTCCTCTGCTCATTAACACATTAACACGCTGCCTGGCCCCAGCGCCTCTAAAGTTACAACCTAATGGCACTATACAAATCCTTTATCCTTCAAAGGACGTTGCTACTTACTTATCCAGATCCAGATCCAGAAATCTATTTATTATTCACCCGAAGGCTTTCGGGTATGGGCGAAAAGAACGGCCTTTACGCATTTGTCTATAACTCCACTGAAAGTGAACCAATTTGAATAAAATTTGGAACACTGTGAGCCAAATGTTGGTGGCTGGCCCTGGAAGGTTTTGGGCGCAATCCGCGCAGTAGCCACAGTTTAAGATGGAAACAAACTTTTTTGTGTGAGGTAAATGAGTAGGGGTAAAGGATTACTGCCTTTTCACCCAATAACTTGACCGACTATTAGGCCTACATTTAGTGAAAGTAAAGACTGAGAGCGTGTCAATACGCAGCTTGTATGGCCCTCGACAATGTTTGCTCATTGTCGTCCAACGTCCATCGTTTTTTTATCTCAACTGTGTATGCTTAGTAACTCCACTCAAGGCACTCATCCACAACTGCAAAAACGGAGTATGTCGCTAGGGATGTTGATTCCCGGAAAATCTCATTCCCGAGTCTCGATCGGCCAATCCAGGGACTTGACGGAGACTCCATTTGTACCATCATGGCGCGCTCGCAAAGTTGCGGCCTAATAGCGGCGGGTGACAGAAGCCGTCACCGGATACACTGATTCATTGTCGCACCACCAATCCAGGGTCCCTGCGGAGGTGAGTATAACACTTACGGTGGGAACTGTGGAGTCAGGAGAGTGGCTGAATGTGAGCAGCAAACCATGGGGACTGAGAAAGCTGCAAAGGGCAAGCATCTCACACTCACTGCATTCATGGCACTGCTCCATCACCTGCACATTGCAGGCAGAGCGCAAATTTTGCACTCTGCAACCAAAACTCTGCATGTGCTGTGGTCCATGGTCGATACTTACACCCACCCTGTGTGCTGTCCACTGCCTCCCATAACCAAGAACTGCATTTTGCATAAAGAGATGCGTGGCCTCGCAGCTAGCCAACTCGTCACTCGCCAGTCGCTGAATTTAGTGTTGTTATACAGACTTTGGGCACGGGGCAGGGACAGGTCGGGGCCGGGGGCAACATTGCTTTAAATTCCTTTCTCGTATTTTTGTACCGTATCCTAGAAGCTACTTAGCTTATGCCACGTTAATCAGTATGTTCTACTACTATTACTACTATTGTGGGGCTGGGTGGTGCTGGAGCAGAAGGTATAGTCCCATGCAAGCCTCTAGTTGACAGCCGTCAACAGGCGCCAACAGTTACTTATGAAAGTCACTCCACTTATCGGCGGCTGCACCCAGCTGCAGTAACCGCAGGCATGCTGATAGAGTGCACTCTCTCATACCATTTGATGGATAATGGGTCCACTGCACTGGCGATAGCAGTTTGTGGGGAGCAGAGTTATGAATGCATGCATCTTCGGCCAGATGGAATCAAAGACAAGCGACGGACGACTATGAACAAACATCGTTCAGGGCCGTGCAAGCCCTTTACTGACACGCTGACTGATACTAAATGTAGGCCGACTAGTTTGTGGGGGAGAAGTCGGTAAGTTGGTAGGCCTAATCTTTCATCTCTATTCATGAAGGCCAACTGCAGCGGCCGCATTCCCGCAGCATGTCAAATTTGCCTTTCATTTGTCGCAACGTCCGCGCTACCGCCACAGTCTGGCAGTCATTAGTGAAGTCGCTACACTATACCTGCTAATACATGATCGATAAGAACAAGCGTGAAGCGACAGGTGTTATTTTTAACTGCTCTTGATTCTCGGAATTCATTTCCGGGATCCAGAAAAAATATGAGTCTCGAGTCTCGTTAACATCCCTAGATGTTGCCAGCGAAGTGGACCTCCACCCACTAAATAGCAGAATGGAGACTGTGCTGTTTTTTTACTTCATGT
>Ga0209363_1001068_pt1 | contig 12403 bp, 5 predicted proteins | sample WorMetexBAHAMAS3_FD_187385 | JGI IMG/M metagenome (GOLD analysis project Ga0209363, IMG submission 187385) | Marine gutless worms symbiont microbial communities from Max Planck institute for Marine Microbiology, Germany - Inanidrilus exumae... | ecosystem: Host-associated > Annelida > Digestive... | reverse complement strand
AGCAGTCGGCTGCTTACTTACGCTTATTAGTTTTGTGTTTATGCCTTCACCACCCGACACTGTCAGCCCCGTGTGGGCCCGGGGCAGTCCCCCTTATCCCTTCACTTCTCCCACCTTCTACTATGTTTTTTTGTTTTTAGTATCTGTTACTATTTTTTTTTTACATTAAACTCCAACTAACTAGCCCGACTTTGTCGCCAAAGGCTATGTGTTTTCAGGCTGTCGGTCCACCACGTCTGTCCGTTCGTTTGTTTGTTCATCCGGACATGATATCTCATGAATGGCTTGGGCAATCTGGTTGAAACTTACAGTGAATATTCACTATCACCCACTGATGACCTGATTAGTCTATGCTAGTCGAAGTCCAGCTTCTAGTTCATTTAGCATACAGTCTGACGCAGGATCGTTGTCAGCTGTTTGGCAAAGTGTCATTTATTTCACAGAGTAGTGTAGTGATGGTTTTATTGCAAATTTACTTCTACATTTTTCACTGTTGCCAGTTGCCTTTTTTGTACCACCCTGAACACGCGCATGCACAGGTTTACCAGCCATTTTGCGGGATATTATTTTAACACTTGATCTGCTTCCTTTTGTGCTTTGATACTGTTCGTCGGGTGACTGTAGACACATATCAGCATGTGTTTGCCTAACCTGAAATAACTCTAGAAAACAATGCCAGTGTGAGTGTCACGCAAATATTTGCTTTAATGTGTGAAGTTACAAAATGTATTAGATTGTGTGCGTTTTGTTTGATTGTGGAAATAACATTACACATCTACATGACAGCACAGAAAGTTGGGTCATATGCCGCCATTAGACAACAAAGTGCCAAATTTCACAAGGTAGTGTAGCAACATGTTCTGGGGCGATGAGACCTTTGTTACATATTCACTGTCGAGAGGATTTTGAAACGTTCAATATTTGATGACGGGGTTGGAGGGAGCAGGTCTGGTACCATGGGTGGGAGGTCCCCCGGATGGACCGTTTGGGTTTTGCCTAAGAGAAGCATTCCAAAGCTACACAAACACAGATAAGATATTATACAACAAGTTCCCGGGGTACGTCTGTCTTCGGGGATGGCCGTATATCCACACATGCCGATCCTACGCATTGTCAGTACGCTGGACGAATCAGCCAGTGCATGGGCCACGCGCGCTGGTGCGTTAATAACTTAAATGATCCTCCCCTATCCTTTCCCATTTCGGGTCATCACTGAACAAGAAGGCAACGACGATGGGAGGTTACTGTATTGTTGGTCATCCTTAACCTGGTGGAACTAAAATCTTCACCCAAGACCTTGTCCCCGATATAGCCTATTTTTGTGCTGAAAGGGAACGTTAAATCTTTCAACCAACCAACATTTGATGAACCCCCTCCCCTTTAAAAGACATCATCTGAGCTGTGATGATTGTCTGGAGGTTAAGAGGGAAAATAATCAGAACTGTTCTGTGCTGTGTACAATGATACACACAGACATGTTAACAGTTCTTAAATCTGCATGTTGATTTAGGTTTAGATTCAGTTTTTGTGTGTTCATTTGGGTTTTTGCTTTTATGTGTTTCTAGTGTCAGCTTAGATCAGTGCCTCCGACTCGAGTATGCTTGAATTTGTGCGCTATGCAAATTTTGTAATAATAATAATAATAAGCCGGTGTTGCTTGCAGTGGTTTAGTTTCCAAGTCAAGAGATTGGCTGGGAAGAATTTCTCTGAAATGATCTGTTCTGTGTCTAGTGAGACATAAAAACCTCAATTCAGTCAGCCAATCAATCAGCATTTGAAGATGTTGTAAGAGTGACTCATTGTGACTGTTGTCCAGCTTTTTTGTGGCACCCTGTACTTTGAGTGTTTCTGTGCTTTTTATTTAGTTTGTTGCCTGTTTTAATGCCTGCAGCCGATGATCTGATAAACTCAAGAATAATGCCAGCTGAAAATCCAATATACTACCAACAGAGGTAAATTAAAGGATTTTTCTTCTGTGAATGCCGAGAACATCTGCTAGTTCATCGTAAATGCCAGTTGTGGCTTTTGTTGACATCTTGTGACACTCATGTTCACTAAAACAGCCTTAGACTTTTCTTTAATACCAGAAAACGTGGCTCAATGCAGTTATAAAGAGACACTAAGGTTCAGTCAATAGTTTAAGACCAAATTTATGGATGACACCCAAGCGAAGACCAAAGTTGAAACAAAAGTTTGATTTTACACCAAACTTTGTCATGTCATTGTAGTCTGTGTCCCAGTTGATGTAAGGCCAAAATTCATATTTGACGTTTCAAGTTCACGTTTTTTAAACTTTTACATCTCAGCAACTGGGCTGTGTATTTTGTTGAAACTTTTACAGTTTATGTTAAATAAATTGTAATTAGTGTGGTTAAAACGATATGTGCTTCTAAAAATATGCGTTTTTAAAATAAAAATTTAGTAAAAAAAATATTACATCTATGACTTAGTTTGCTTTCATCCAGCACATTCTGTTTGACCTCTGTGTTTTCTGTGTTGTTGCGGTGTATCATTATTGTCTCTTTAATGTCTTGATAATATTAGTTGGATGTGCATCTAGTCTGTTATCAAGTTTCACTCTTGGAATTTCCTAAAGTTATCTTTAACAGACTTTTTTGGGGGACAAGTATAAGCAGGAGAAACTTCAGAAAAGGTCATGTAGGCAAAAAAAACAACGGTAGTACTAAAGGTCGGATTCTTCTATAGCGCTTTTTTCGCGGCCGCGACCAGCCGCGCTGTACAATCGCAGGAAGTGGCCGTTGATTGGCAAGAGCCAATGGTGCAGGAGTGCAATGCTGCAGCTACAACACACACCACCGCTCCAATCAACCACACCAGGCCTTCACCCCGTAAGCATTCACCAGATGTCGCCGCCCGTGCGAGGAAGCAAACATCCGATTACAGCTTACTACTAAATTTATCGACCTTGAAATGATGAAAGGCTGAGTCGACCTTGGTGGCTGATTACAAACCGAAATAAAGCGCCGCCTCCGTACTAGTGACTGTTATTAGTGTGGCTTGCCATGCAGAGTGTGCAGTCTGTGCTTGCAGTGATCTGGTAGAATTGTCCGTCTATGACGAGTTGTCCTCACAAGACACCGAGGCGTTGAGTCAGATAGACGACGGTGCAGATATTGTCGGTATGAATCAGCTATTTCCTTGACAGTCTTCTAGCTTAAATGTTCGTTTATGTTAATGTCCACAGCTTGTTGCATATGAAAAAACTAGGTCTTTATTAAACTCCGGATCATCAGATGATCCTGATGCGTGGATGGTGTTGAAATTTCTTCGGTGATTTGACACTTACTGTTGGTTGCATGACAGGAAGCATGTCACGCCCATAAAAGCCCGTGCCACTTACACACCCTCTGGACACTGAAGCTACTCCGCTCCGTTTCGGGGGGTGGGGCACTTCGTAGCACCTGATGACTGTCACCAAACGACGTAACAACTGACGAAAAAGTCACGTTACGGAGAAAATCGACGTCAAAGCACAACCTTTAGCGACCTCTAGCGACGAGAACAGAAGTCAGAGTGACCCCAAGTCACGTGACATGGTAGACTTCAGAGTGACGTGACTGCATGACGTCGCATACAAATTGAGGACGACCTTGAAGGTTTTTGAGAATCACCCCCCACTACATCGTCTGAAATGGTCGAAATCGCTTATATATAATGCACATGCACCGGGCAAAAGTAAGAACGATGGAGTCGAATGATGAACTTCTTGAGAAAGGTTCTCTACCTGAACAGGTGAAGGAAGGAACTGATCAGTAAATGGCTGACCCACATTTATTTGGAAAATAACCGTTGAAACAAAGGTGATGGTGATGGGGATGGGATGCAGAGAAAAGTGTACGTTGCTGATGGTGTGAATTACCAACGAATGCTGTGATACACTACAGTGATATTTGTCATTTCAACTGCAGCTAGTGTCTTTTTGTAGCTCTGTGACGCCGTCCCATATATGTATGTGCCACTTTTATGTGGCTGAAATTGTTACTGTTTGTTGACTTTTTAAAATTTCAATGTACTTTTTGGTTGTTAATATTTACAGTTTTCTAGCTTTAAATTGAAATTTATTCTTTGAGCTGCCTGTTGTGATTATTTGACTTTATGTACCTACTTCTCTGTTTCACTTCAGCCTCTGAACCCAATACTCCAGACATCCACTGGAATGCCTCTGCTTGTGGATTACTTGTGCTGACCATCTTTCTGTTTCAGTTTTTTAGGTTGACTTCTGAGTCGACTTAAAAAGTGGGTCTCCGTCCGCCCGTGTGTACTTCTGTCCGTCCACTAAAGGCTTCTTCACTTTTGGTGAAAATTGGCATGTAGGTAGAGGTCGATGAGTGATGCATGACGGTACGCAGTATGACCCGATCCAAGGTCAAGGTCAAAGTCGCGAGCCCTTGAATGTTGAAAATCCTTCAATCTTCAAACGCTATCTCCTCCGCCATTTACAATGGGAGCTAGCATCTGACCACTGATTCTTAAACTATGGCACAATATCTAAATTTTATCAGGCCGGATTTTTTATATTTGTCCTAGTTTTGGTGTCACGTGACTTTGAACTTGGCAGAAACGTAAACTGCAAAGAGTCGACCGTCAGTCCCGTACGAGGCTAATTTATTTTATTTTTCCACACTAGACTAAACTAACTATCCGACAGATTTTGAGCTTTCATTGAAGGTCAGTGAATCGTGTCATGTGGTATTCAGTCAGTTACAGTTTAGTGGTTAACTTGATGTTGATTCATCATAGACGTTGATGATTCTTGTGACCTGGAATCACTGGGTACGACATCTGCATAGGTATCTCACTGCACGTGGTAGAGGGCTGCTTGGTTCATAGATGTAATAACGTTCAAAATAAAAAGATAAAACGTCTATAAACGCGTTTTTAATAAAAAATAACCAAAAATACGTTTATGAATTTTGAGAAAACTTTGTCACTTATTGCTACATAGGCCCAGCCTATGATGTGTTCAGTTTGTTTGCACACTATGCAAATTAGTCATGGTTTATCAGACTGTGAAGTGCAGTCTAATAAATGTCTTTATGCCAACATGTCCACATTTGATTTTGAATTTTGCACTTCAAGTATCACATGATGAGAATTTATTTATGCATTATTGCAATTGTGTCCAAAACCTGTTGCTCTCTTGATATTGACATACTGTACTTAATTGTTCTCCCCACGAAAGCGAGGGAATATGTTTTTTACCGGCGTTGGTTTGTGTGTGTGTGTGTGTTTGTCTGTCTGTCTGTGACCACGATAACTAAAAAGATTGTGGATGGATTTGTACCAAATTTTACGGGAAGGTTTCTATGGTGAAAGGGAAGACCAAGTGCATGTTTCGTTACGATCGGTAGAGGGCTGTGGAAGTAACGGTCAAAGAACTCCGTAAACCGGCGATTGTTTACATTTTATGCATCACAAGCATGGTGATGATTAATCGTACCCACAATCGGCGAACGTGATGTACCTAAATGCCGAAATGGCCCCATGTAAGCAGCATCATTGAGCAAACTTTTGCGGGGAGTTGTACTCTCTCAGACTACTTTCCATCTAGTTTATTACTGGTTTAATGATTTATAATAGTAAAAATATTGGGCAAATAAACTCTTTACGTTTTACTTGTGTATGTTTTTCTGTGTATGTGTTCTGTCTTTGTGTGTGTATGTTTTTTATGGTTCTTTGTTGACTGATTAATAATCGAAGAATGAAAATGATTATAAACGCGTTTTTAAAATAAAAATTTAGTAAAAATTATTACATCTATGACTTAGTTTGCTTTCATCCAGCACATTCTGTTTGACCTCTGTGGTTTCCGATGTAAGTTCAGTTTTTGTTAAGTACCCTGTAAACCAGAAGATGATTGTATTTGTTTGAAAGTTTGTGTTGTTGTAATCTGAGGAATGTTGTCATATCTTTTAACTTGTTTGTGGAAGGTGTTTGACCCTTCAGACGTTTAGTAGAAAGTCTGTCGGATGTTTTAGTGCCATGTCTGATACACAGCAGTCATTTAAGGATGTCGTGAACGTCTGTCAGATGTTTTAGTGCCGTGTCTGATACACAGCTGTGAGTTAAAGATGTCGTGATGTATTCACGCGACGGTTGTAAGAGAAGCGGTTGTGAAGTGGTCTCGTGCAGTTTTACAGTGAAGAAATAAAACTGTCATTGCAGAGTAATGGACCACAAATCCGCTGTTTTATTCTTTATGTTTCAGTGATAACTGTCTATGCTGTGGGTCCTTAGTGAAACTAATGTCCTTCCAATTTCTTAAATAAGTAAGATAAGATAATTATTGCAGTTTAAACAAACTGCTACAGATATACCGTAGTTTAAAGTCAGTTTTTCTGAATCTCAGCCGTCGTTAATAAGTCCACTACTGCTCTTTACTATGTTCAACTTCAGAAACTAGGTATCGTCACAAAAATTGCACTGCTCTTTTGCTTCACTGCACATTTAGCTTTTTTTGCAGCACTTTTTATTTAAGTGCCCGGTACTGCGTATATTTGTTTTTGGTGTCATTTTTGACTTTTTCGTTTTATGCTTTCAGTTAATTGTAGCACGGCACTGGCACATAATAGGATATTGATTTTTGAAGTATACAGTTTTTAAGTAAGTAGAACTAATGGGCAGCAGTACAGTGACTGTTGACATACCAATGCTATGTGGTGTTTTTTTGTATGTTTCCCTCAGCACTTTTGGTCTGCCAACAGGAAGGGAATTGGGCCCGTAAAAATGGCTCCAACTGTACCTAACGTTCTGTTAGTGGGGATGTGATTCAGTCTGCAGAACAGAAGTACATTTCAACAACTGAGTATGAATGATTGATTTTGGTGTGCATGGTAATGTACATTTTGGGTGTTGTTTCGTTGGGTTTATCTGCAATGATAATCTGTTTATGTTATGGATTTTAACTGTAATAAACCTTCGTTGCTTTGTCTTCATCATCATAATCATCATCATAAAATTCTTTAGTAAAATTTATCAAACACAGCTAAACGTGATACACATAAAATTGTGATTAGAGTTAGAACAGTGGAAAGAGATAAGAAAATAACAGTAATAAACTTAATAGCAGTCTTTATGGAGAGCCCTGATAAATAATGTCAATCATTCAGGTCAATGGTTTTGGGTATGAGAGTTTCATTATATACGTAGGATAGAGTGTGACTTAGGAAAATCTTAAGAAAAACGTAGGATGAATTTACGCAAAACTCAAGATTAACTTAATAAGATAAGTGCAATTTCTCAACAATGACTTAACATTTCTTTACAGAATTGTTTACATATGTATAGGAAGAATTTAGTAATTTTTTGAGATTGCTTTAGTAAATTACATGTAAAAATGTATGAAAATCTGAACTTTATAAATTAGGAAAAACTTATACTAAATCGGGCATCATTAACAAAAATCTTAAGGTACTCTTAGGACAGTGACCAAGACAATCTTAAGATTGACTTATGACAATTGTCAAAAGTCGTAAGATAAACTTACGATTTGTGTAAAAGTCTATCCCGTGTTTCTGCTGTCGTAATGGATAGTTTAGTGAAGAAGAAGTAGCGGAACTGTGTAAGAATGTTAGGTTTTACATTGAGCTTGTATAGAAGATTGTAGTGCAGTACAAGTAAACGCGCTTGACATGCATTTACAAGTAAATACTTGGTGATAACTGTTGACATTGTTACTGTTTTGCAAACGCTTTCAGTGAATGAGAAACTCTATGGTAAGCACTGATGTTGATAGATGTGATCACATGTTGTTATTGAGTCTGCCCGTTAGTTTGAAGTATTTAGCGCCGCTCTTTCCACCGCAAATTAATCTTCCATTAATTAATTCTACTAATTAACGGGAGTTAATTTCCCATTAACGTTAATGAAAGATTAATTTGCGGTGGAAACACTGGCCCTTAGAAATTATTGTCATTCATTCTTTTTGGTTATGCAAACGAAGGGCGTCCTTTGGTAATTTCTAGAGCATGATTTTGTGGTGACGCAGCAGCCCAGCGTGTGCTTTCATCAGAGAAACACAGATCAGTTAAATAAAGAGCGTTGTTGTTGTGTTGTTGTGATTGTTGTATATAGTTGTTTAGTTAACTTCAAATGTATTTTTGCACCTGTTTCTTATTCATTTTTTTCTGACTGATAATTGGTTGCATAGCCTGCCATTGTGGCGTACTGGTTCAAGTCTCGGCTGTCACAGATGGACCACGTGACGCTCTTCGTCACGGCCGTTGTGTTGTAAACAAAGGCAGTCGCTCAGTGTGATAAAGTTGCAATTGTCAAACTAAGTTGACAGCTCTGGCGACGGTTGAAGTGCTGCGGTGGAACTGCAGAAAAATCGGTAATTTCCGAGTTTGAGACGAGGCTTCGGAGGGAAATACCCTTATGTCTGCAGATACATGAATTCTTGTGTAATACACTGTAAGATAAGTAGAAGGTAAGCCCATCCGTTCAGCCGTTTGATAGACTAGTGGCTTGTGACAAACAGACGCTGGGCCATATTATATGTTACGGTATAGATATGCGTTGCAAGTGTATAGCACAGTAAAAATGCATACAATAATGTATGCTGGAGGTATAAAGCTGACTAAAAGCACGTATTTTGTGTCAGTTTCTGTCTTAGGGCCGGTTTTCCGCTGCAATTTAATCTTCCATCAACGTTAATTGGAGATTAACTTTCATTAATTAATTGGGAGTTAATCTCCAGTTAACGTTGATGGAAGATTAATTTGCGGTGGAAAAACCGGCCCTTAATCTTTTGGCAGTCTGTTGCTTCCAAATTCCAGCAACTCCAATAATTGTCAGTTTATTTTTTGTATTGTGTTCATATAGGAGTCAGTCGCGAGGTGGAAAACCTGATTCAAGAAAACACTGAACTACTGGAGACAAAGTAGCTAACTTCTTCTTTGATTCCTGTTTTTTGCTTTTCTTCCTGCACTTGACTATTTTCTAAACTGTCTCATAAATATAAGGTATGTTGATTTTTCAGTGTTAATTTACAGACTGCATGCAACTTTATTGCTGTTCGCTCGTTGTTGTCCGTTTTATGCAGGTAAATATTTTAGCTATTCTTTTGTCATTAGTTTGTTGTTGTGCTTTTGCATTAGTTGTGTCAGTATGTTCATAGTTACATGCGTATCGTGAATATGATGCTTTTGGTGGCATGAATTGGAAGTATTGTTCTCAGAAGTAATATTTTTATTACATAATAAATATATTAATAATGATCATCATTATCATTATGATAATAGCTTTGAATTTGAAGACATGGAGGTACAGCCACTCCAGTGTTTGTTTTAACCTGTTGCTTTTGTCGTGTGAGACGTGCGCACCTGAGGACATAAAATGAAAAATTACAATAATAATTTGTATTCCACACGTTGTCAGGTAAACACGAAGCTGAGGTGCGTAGAGATGTAAAGAGTAAAGGGTTAAAGAGATGCTGTGATAAGGAAATAAATTTGTATTATTGAATACTAGTGTAAATTCTTTGATGTTGGTATATATTGCATGGTATTTTGTGACAGACATGCACTGAACATTGTGAAAGATGACCTCATTGCCAAGGTTGATGAGCTGACCAGGTAGATAATGCTTAGGTCTCACCTGCTTATTCGCAGTTGTGACATCTGTAGATTTGTCCTTTTAAAGTATGCTGCTGTTGCTGCTGCTGCTGCTGTGTGAACTGGAGAAGTCTTAATTCTGACATTGTTGTTTTCAACACATACACTGTGTGCTTTGGTCGCGTTTGTCAGTTTTGTTTTCTGAATACTGTCAGAATTAAGTTGTCTTGTGATATGCAGAGGGGGTCTAAGACCTTCAGCGTTGATATGATTGTTGCCCACACCCCGCGTGGGGCCGGGTACCCCCTTTCCGCCTTTGCTCTTCCCTTGTCCATTCACTTCCTCATCTTTTGCTCTTTATTATCTTTTCCCTTTTTCTTTTCTCATCCACTTTACTTATTTTCTTCTACTGTCCATTCGATCCCTTTCTACCAGAATAGTCCCACTTTGTTTCCAGGCATGAGGTCGTAGGAGGCGACCGAACCTGGGTTTAGTTTGTTTGTGTGTTATGATTATGTTATCTGTATTGCTTAGTTAAGATTTATTCTTATATTTTGTTGTATTTGGTTTAGTTTAGTCTTGCAGTGTGATAGTTGTCTTTGCCTGTTGTAGGCGCTGGCGTAATAATTTAAATGAGCCTCTCGATCCCTTTCCCTTTGGGGTGGCTGCTGAACAAAAAGGCGGCCAGGGTTGAGGTTAATATATCGCTGGCCTTCCTTCATTGGGTAGGGATAGCTCTCCACCCTTGACCTTTTGTCTCTGATATAGCCATATTTGTGCTGAAAGGGGACGTTAAACTCCAACTAACAATTGTTGCCCACACATGTAATGGGTTAATTAGAAATGTACAGATCAATGTGGCATGAGCAAAAGTTTTTCTAGGACACGGAATGGGTGCTAGCAGCAGTTTATACTTATGAAACTGTTATGGCTAGATGTAACTGTACTCTTTCAAAGCCTTGTGATTGCTTCTGTCTTAAGCCTTATATGAAAGACTTGCTGTTGTACAATGGAAACCTGTCAGGAAGAATGCTAGGCCCAGATGAATGCCCCGTATGGGCTCGGGGCATTCCTTCTTATCCCTTTACTTCCCCACATTTTACTATCTTTTATTGTGTTTTACATATTAGTGCTTAAAAGGGACGTTAGACTTGAGCGGTGAAGTATTGACAGTGAGAGCTGGAGGAGCCAGTGAGCTTGGAAAACAGTGTAAATTCCCAGTGTAGTCCCGGCTGTAGCTTGGCTGTCAAAGTGTTAGCCACATTTTAGTTACTCTGGATCGCCTTTTCAGACACTTTTGTATTGTTTATTATTGTGGAGATGCGACGGAATGCACCTAATGTTTTGAGAATTATCCCAGTGAGAATTCTCATGTGCTGTACTGTCTGGGAGCATAGTCCAACATGAACCGTGATGCATGTGTATAAATAGCAGTTTAATTTACTGCATTTGCAGTATGCTGTGGTGGTTATTTTGCAGTGTTACTTAATCATTTGTTTATGAAAGATGGCAAGTTGATGTCTGGGTGATGAAATTTGTTGGTGCAGTGAGAACGAGATCTTGCGCGAGGGTAATGTGTCGCTGGAGATTCTTCGCGACAAACTGAAGACTCGTGTTTCAGACCTGGAGGAAGAGATGCGGAGACTGCGAGATGAACTGGAAGAGACTGTGAGCAAGAAGGAGACAAGTAATGCTGATGATGAGGTAATGACAGTGACGTCAAATCACCACTCTCAGCATCCGTTGCTCTCTCGCTTTTTCATTCCTGTCTGTATAACGTGCCTGTTTCACAAAGCCTTCTCACTTTTGACTGTATTCTCCCCTGAACTGCGTTCACATGCTGTAATTGGACCAGAGCTCAGCTCTGCAGTTATTAAGTTTAGTCTTTTTTCGTTATTTTTATGCTGACACTGTCGGCAAAGGCAGTACATGTTTGGTTGTCCCGTTCGTTTGTTCATTTGTTCGTTCGTCATGTCAGATATTGTTACCATGATGTCTCATGAACGGCTTGAACAGTTTTGATAGAACTGACATGGAATATTTACTAGCTCCTACTGATGACCTGATTATATTCTGGAGATCAAAGGTCAAAGTTTAAGGTCACACCTTCGTTCATGTGGTTGCGGAGGTATTCACGTTGACGCTGTGGCATCAGAGTTTATCTTCTAGTTTGAGGTTTGTTTCCATGTGATAGATTAAGGTGGCAGTGCATCAGCTTTGCGTTCAGAAAGGTAATGTGTTATTAGGTCGACTCCTCCGAGTCGACCTAATAAAGTGCGTCTCAAATGTCCGTCCGTCCGTCCGTCTACAAAAATTGTCTTCGATTTCAATGAAGTTTGGTATGTAGGTAGATGTCGACGAGTGATGCATGACGGTATGCAGTATGACCTGATACAAGGATATTTTCAAAGGCTATCTCCTCCCCCATGTATAATGGGGGCTGGCAAATGACCACGGATTTTAAAATTAGGGCGCAATACGTAAAGCTTGTCGGGCCGGGTTTTTGATTTCTGTCCTAGTTTTTGTGTCACGTGACTTTGAAGTTGGCAGTAAGTAGGAGTCGACCGTCATTCCCGTATGGAGCTAATTTATATCATATCATACGTTAGATAATTGCTGTCCACAGACCCAGACAGCAGACACGACTCACTAGCTGGTTTGACGTCATAGTGCCGTCTGTCTTGTTGCTGCTGCTGACATCAGGATGACAGACAGAAGACACGACTCACTAGCTCGTTTGACGTTATAGTGCCGTCTGTCTTGTTGCTGCTGCTGACATCAGGATGACAGACAGAAGACACGACTCACTAGCTCGTTTGACGTCATAG
>Ga0209363_1001067_pt1 | contig 12409 bp, 6 predicted proteins | sample WorMetexBAHAMAS3_FD_187385 | JGI IMG/M metagenome (GOLD analysis project Ga0209363, IMG submission 187385) | Marine gutless worms symbiont microbial communities from Max Planck institute for Marine Microbiology, Germany - Inanidrilus exumae... | ecosystem: Host-associated > Annelida > Digestive... | reverse complement strand
ACTTTTGGGGGTTTACACGTCTGTGTCCAATTTGGTGAAAATCGACGAAGAAATGCGACCGTGAGAGTGTCCACAGACGGACAGACACACGCACGCACACACACGCGCGCGCGCGCGCGCGCGCACGCACGCATGCACGGACAGACGCAAAACGATTTTATTATCTGTCCCATGCTATATGCTATAGCTATGGGGCAGATAAAAATAAAATCAAAAACTGAGTCCGGAATGAATTCGGGTACTCGACGGAGGACTGCCTCCACGGACTTTTGCGTAACGAAGTATCATGGACGCCGCCCTGTCCTCTGTACCCCGAAATCTGCCACTGCACTTATAACTAAACGAGAGGGTGCAGTGGTGCACGTTCGACTCATTTTCTTGCGGTAACGCAATCTGCTGGTCTGTCTGATAGAGTCGGTGCGTGTAAGAGAGGAATCTGTATAATGTGGCGGTGCGTCACGCTCACGCTGTGCGATCTCCGGTGCAGACATTGCACATCAGCGCCATCTCAATCGCCGCTGATCGCCGTCAGCTGCATGCGTCGAGCGCGCATCCCGGCAGCTGCAGCAGCAGTTGCCCTACGTCACGCCGTCATCACAAGTACCGTTACAGTTTGCCTGTTCGCCAGGTTTGTTCAGCGATCGTTTCTTGCTGTCTGTCTCCGCTGTCGAACGATAACAATCTCATCCGAACGCAGTTGTGAAGCACGAAATTCATTTCACCGACCACTAATGGTGGTCCTGCCGGGTAGCGTAATCAGTCCACTGTGTGTGTGTGTCTGTCTGTGTGTGTCCTTTGAACTGATGTTCTTTTATATGTATTTGGCATGCTGGTTCATCTTAACATTGTCTGGGTAAATTTCGAAGGTGAAGGTCAATAGGTCATGGTCAAAATTCACTGTTACAGGAGAAAACATATAAAGCGGCCGTTGCGACCTCGATGGATGACTTTTCTAGTTACTAAAAAGTTTGTATATCGCGTGACGAAGCTAATGGCCGGAATGAGATTGCTATTCGGTAGCGTTATGGTATGTTGATATCGCGGCGAAATAGGCCTAACGATGGCAATTAAACTATTAAATAGCTTTGTGTACGAAACGGCCGTGCATGACGCATAGCATCGCACGGTTCGTCTGCGAATTTTGAGTGAGTCTTATTACTGGCCCGCCTACACATAGTGTAGCGCGGCCAGTATTGTTTTGCTCTCTGGCGTCTGTCGTCGTCTGACGTCTGTAACACTCCACGGCGCAACGCAACTCACCAGGGGGCAGCACGCAACGGCGGGCCAGTAGTGTTACGTCGCGTTAGGTCGACACCTTGTTACGCTCGCCACGTCCATAGCGAAAAGCGTGATGTGTGGCGTCCGTCCGTCTGTCTGTCTGTCTGTCTGTCCCGTCGGCATACTCACCGTGATTCACCAGAGAGCAGCATGCGACGCGGCCAGCGTACATTTCGCCCCGACAACAACAAGAACCGACAGGTCTACTTGTATGCAATGTGGTACGTTTACGGTGAGCTATGATAAGTGTGTATTTATGTCGTGTTAAAGCTAGCTAGCCGTAACTCAGTCGTGAAGATGAGCGTGCCGCTGCGTTCGACGAAGTCTGGAGATGCGTTCGATCACGACATGAAAATGCAAAAGGTAAGACAAATTGCATTCTCCGCTCAGCTCTAATATGCTTTAATAATACTAGAATATACTATATAATATACTAATACAGAATATACTTCTGCCCAACAAGCCGTAAGCTTGTAACGTGGTTCGTACTTTACTAACGGCTATTGCTATAGAAACTTTCTGTTATGACAGTTAACTAAACGTAGGGATACCGCGCGTTTGCGTAACTGACGAGATACAAAAATACATCGACTCCTATCAAGACATCTGCTAGCAGACGACACTTGAGGTCTGCTGATACACGAACGCTGATTCTCCAACGAACGAGACCTGTACTCGGCGCCAGAGTGTGTGTGTGTGTGTGTGTGTCCTTTGAACTATAGATGTTCTTTGATGTATGTATTTAGCACGTTGGTTCATCTTGACCTTGTCCAGGTGAATTTCGAAGGTCAAGGTCATGGGTCAAATTTTCATGTTACAGGACCAAAAATATTACTAAAGTGGCCGGTGCGACCTCCAATGAGGACTTTTCTAGTTACTGAAAGGTTCGGCGGATATCGCGCGATGAAGCTAATGGTCGGAATGAGATTGCCGATCGGTACCGTTACGGTATGTTTTGATATCACGATGCAAGCTGTTAACGGTCTGCATTGCAGTCTCTGCAGTGCACGCAGTCTTCCAACTCGTCTCGTCGACTGTTTGCCGAACACTTAAAGGCTTACTTATTTTCTCGCCTGAAGCAGCGCATCAGCATTCAGCATGAGTACTTTTAGACCAGTTTTTTGCGCAATACAGATGTGCACTTTATTATTACCAACGCCAGCATAGCCGTCTGCGTGGGTAGGGCGTTCAGTCTCGTCTGTGTCTGTTTGTCCGCGCTCTAACATGAAAATGGCTTGAGCTATCAACACCAAACTTGGTACACATATACTCTATAGCAGTCGTTCGGCATGCATTGACCCAGAGATCAAAAAATCAAAGGTCAAGGTCACACGTTTATGAAAACCGTCACGGCGCACGGTTGATAGTGACCATAGCCGGTATACCGTAACCCTGTGCTGTGCATGCTACCTCCGGCCGTTGCCGGCGTGAGTCTGTATGTCGATACGACTGCCTATGTTTTCTAGTTACTGATCATTTTACTGGTCCAGATAGAGTACGTGGTCGGGTACGTGTTTGTGTGTCTCACGAAATAACCTTTGACTTATCGTATTTCTATTTGGCACGTGCTTGTTTATCTTGACCCTGTCTATCTAGGTTGCATTTGACGGTCAAGGTCATAGGTGAAAGTTCATGGTTACAGGATGAAAGTGTAGTCGATTCATCGAAAAGTGAAAGTGAAATCATTTTGGGAAAACCAGTTACGGCACCGTGGCTGAGAGGCAGACCTGAATTGGAAACTGTAAATAAGTAGTAGCCAGCCGAAAATTTACAGTCGGCTAAAATATCGCTGAAGTGGTCGATGCGATCTCGAGTGAGGGCTTAATAATAATAATAATAGTAATAATAATAAAAACAATAATTGACAGAGGTACGACAAAGAGGAAGAGCTGGGCACTCCGCAACACATCATCGAGTGGATAACACAGGTGATCGGCTCGACCGACAACTTGCCACAGGTGAGATAGGCCTAGGCTATATGTAGTAAAGGTAAAGTAAAGTATGAGGTACTTATGTAGCGCGTTCTTACGGCCTAAACAGTCACGAAGCGCTACAGAATGGCACGTGTTAACGGGATCACACAGTTTTTACCTGCCACCCACACGACCATCCTGACTTTACTCCGTAAGCAGTCACCAGATGGCTCCACCCGAATGAGGCGGCACACATATGATATAGCTTACTACTAATTTATCGACCTCGGAAGGATGAAAGGCTGAGTTGGCCTAGTTGGCTGACCTATAGCGGACGGCTTACCCACATAAGTGGTCACCCGTCAGCTGCAGGTCGTGCGTGGGACATGAAAGTTCGCCTGTCAAAGACCAACGTTCTAACCACTGTGCCACGCAACCAACCAAAATATACTCTGGTCGTCAGTGAAAATTACTGTGTACATCAGCATTACAGAGTAGATTACATGTAGGCCTGCGCCACTGTTGATCAATGGCGGGTAGTTGCAGTTTATGTTTATTCTACAAACATTTTAGGGTTTATGAAATAGCACATTATAAATTGGAAGCGCAATGCCAAGAAATCTTAAGGTATGTTTTTGTGACACGATGTATGTTAAATTTTTCATACAACTGTAGACTAAACATAATGTTGCCCACATTTTGATTGATCGATTGATTGATTGATTGCTTGATTGTGATTGATTTATTTGATTGATTGATCGATCGAATCATTATCGTGCATGTGCTGATGTATAGAACGGACCACTGGACTGGAGAGCCGTTCACACGTACCTCAAAGACGGCGTTATGCTCTGCAAGTAAGTAAGCGTTTCCAGCGACGATTAACAATGAATGACAGTGTAGTTGGTTGGATTGTTATCAACCATTTTGTGGTCCACATACAGTAATCGATCTGCTGTGTGCGTCTGTCTGTGTGTTCGTACAAAAAAATTAACAAAGAAAATGATCATAGAAGTAGATATTTGGTTCACCATGACCATATCTAGGTGAAATTCGAAAACGAAGGTCCTATAGGTCAAAGTTCACGGCTAGGGTTAGGGTTAGGATCGTGGCTTAGCGAGAGCCAAAAAACGAACAGCATAGAAAAGCAGACTTGAATTTAAAAATGTTGAGCTGTTTGTTAGTGCCAATGTAGTCGGTACGACCTTCCTTGAGTGAGGGTTCTTCTAATCTTCAAGTTAGTTTCAGCGGACAGATCAGCGGAAAAGATATGGCCCGCTCACACAGTAAACAAAGCAGTCGGAGAGGCAGACTTCGCCCCCGCGCCGTAATGAGGCCGCTAGCCGCTATACTCAATCAAGTCGTCTACTGCCAGCTACGGGCGAGTCGACGTCGTTCAGGCAGGGGGTGACGGCTTGCTTGTCGATGACCACTGCCGCTGAGCCACTGTTTTTACACCATTATGTGAAAATATGACGTCATCCACGAAACCGGAAGTACATAACATATTGGGTCAGAGGCGAAGTGAGTCACGGCCACAAGTAACATGCACAGAGAATTTCGTGAAATTAGGACTGTGGCTTTTGAGATAGGCGAGCCGCGGACAGGCAGACAGACAAACAGACAAACAATTCCATCAATTCTAGACAAGTATTATATCATCTTGCCTGGTTGATACGTATATACATGACAGATTGTAAACGTGTGACACGGCAGTGACTAAAGGATCATTTTCGCCTTTAGCTAACGTAAACAATGACCCTTTAACAACCCGCGCTGTGCGCTAGATTAAACTGGCCTCCCGGCAGCTTTTGAGCGCACGTAAATATTATATCATATCATATTGTAACCCATTTGTCTGCGTTGTCAGTGTCATCATTGCCTGAAATCTGGTAGAAACATCTACGTATAACGCCTTCATTTATAACAAGTGGTCCAAGTAATTTGACAAAAGGCCGCATCGCTCCCGCGCACGAATCGTTCAATCATTTGCAGGCGGAAAACGTTTCGTTTAAACGGTTTCAACATTAAACGATTCGCGCATCCATCTTGCCTGCGCGTGCTATTTTTAGGGATGCGCGCTGCCATTGGTTCAAGCGTGACGCGGAAGCGTTTAGGCTTTGGCCTGCAGCTGCGACGCGTAATTTTGCTGCCGGAAGTGGTAAAACATTGTTTTAGATTCCGGATTTTTCGTAAATGCAAATGTTGATCTCCTAACGAACTACACCTGTATATTGCTGTGGACAAGGGCTTTCCGTCTGTGTATTGCGCGAACGTAGGCATTCAGCCGTCGTTGCACAGTTCACCATTACAATGTTTCCCTATGGGACGGACACCCCTCAAAAGCTACTTTCCCTGAAGATCTCGACCCCCTTCTAATACATGGTTTCTTGGGTCCATCCGAGTCAGCACCCACAAACGGCATCTCGATCGGTTCAGCCATTTTCGCAGTGATCACGAACGTGAATAACAGACAGACAGGCCGACAGACAGACCGACAGACCGACCACGTTACTCCGTGTGTAGAAATATGCCGCTACCGCTGCGATGTGGCCTAATAATAATAATAATAATAAAATATACATTTCTATATTGCAAAGTACAAGTCCTCAGATGCGCTGCTATAAGTTAATCCTCTGCATTTAACTGTATCACCAGCGGCCGGCACAGCCTATCTCGTACTTTATGTACTAGACTGAGTATGCCGTTTGCCGTCGAAGCTGTACGATCTATCGAACTATTGCGGTGTATTTTGCGCGATGAATGAGCGACGATGAACCCCGCGGCTTACTGTGCCGTGATTAACGGCAATTGCGCTTGAGCGCGTGTCGGTGAAACGCCGCACGCGCACGTAAATTCATCGCAGTTTTCTCAACGGACGCCGACTACGAGACGAGAAGCTTTCGCAGGCACCGTACATCAGTACTGTTGTTTTTCGGCGATTTTGTCCGCAGCACGTTCACTTCTGTTCGGCCGTCCAAACAAGAAACACGAAATCCAATACGTCTCGCATCGCACTTCTGAACTGTTCCTGATTATTTCTCGGAACTACGAAACGTGAATGACTGCTACGCACATCGGAAGAACGTGAACGATGTTCATTACTGGCCCGCCTACACATAGTTCAGGGGGCAGACTAGTAACGCTCGCTGGTGTCTGTCGTCGTCGCCTGTCGGGGTTTGTATCACTCAACGGCGGGCCTGCAGGCGGCTTCACCCGCACAGGTCAGATGATGACGTCATGCCGCCTCCAGTCTAATCATAGCTCCACGGCTGCACGGCGGGCCAGTCGTGTTACGTCCCGTTAGGGCGACACCTTGTTAGGTTTATGTTTACTATTCGCTGTCATAGTTATAAGAAGTGAATTTATTAAGGCATTTTCAGAGGTCGCGCCGAACACTAGCAACATTTCTGTTCCTGTGACCCTGATCTTTGACCTATATGTATATGACATTGACTTTCAAATTTAACTTAGATAGCGTCAAGATGAATCAGCGTGCCAGATATATTAGTCGAAGGTCATTTAGTTCAAAGTTTTTTTTTCCGGATACAGGCAGCCACCAACACGCACACACACACAGGATTGATTACTCTACCTGGACTACTAAAATGGACCGTAACAAGAGTAAACACAGATGATTGGCCTTTCTGCTTTCTGCCACGCGTACCGCTTATTATGTTAGTATGATATCAAGACTGTTCATAAAAAATTTCTACAGGGTGAGCCAATAAAAAGTAAACCATTACTGGTTCTTGACAAACTGTGGTAAATGCGTGCATGCATAAGGATATAATATTTTAGACTATTATTAAATATTCCATTGAATAGATATTCTATGCGTAACGTACATCTACGTCACACTTAATGCCAAGTTCCGACACCGGTAAAATAAGTTAAGATAATAACTGTAATTGAAAACTTGAAAAGAGAAAAAGAATTGTGTTCAAAGACACCTCAAAGGAATTTCCTGCTAAATAGTGGTATTGAGTAAGTAAGTAAGAATATTTATATAGCGCAGAAAATCATGCGTCACACTGCTTACTGGAGTTGACTTCGACGTCTTTATAAACAACCCTAAAATCGTAAACTGAAACTTCGCCCCCGGTGCCGCCATCTGGCTAACTGGACGAAACGTCGTGTTCTATTCTGCTCCATTGGCGCCATTATGAGAAAACATGATTTCATCCACAAAACCGGAAGTACATAACATAAAATTATTGTATTTTCGTCGAGGGACAACTAACCCACGGCATAACGTGCACAGAAAATTTCGTAAAAATTGAACAAGTCGTGGTTTTAGATATGCCAGCGAACATAGCCTACATGTAGTAGACGATAATGACTCACCCTGGTTTATGCTAATGTACCGTAGACTATTTAACATGTTAGTCAAACAATGCGATTGCATACTCTTGTTTAAAATAGCAGTAAAATCACTGTTTTTCACATGTTTAATGTTACTAAAGTCACAAGAGTAGAAAGATGGGCTTCACTTTTTTGGCCCACCCTGTATGCGACGCTGTCATTCAGACCGGTTGTTTGCCTACTGGCGCAACGGTAAGTTTTCGTTACTGGGATGCGGCAAGATTGACAAGATGATCCCACGCCATCAGCAGCAGCTGTCGTATTATCAATCGCCGCATCAGTCGTGTGCGTCAGTTTATCTTCACTTCTGACAGCCGCTGACGACCGCTTCGTAGCGTTGTCGCGAGGCGCTCACATAGGAAGCATTTAGATCGCACATTCTGTCGCTGTTCGGCAAGTTTGAAGCAATACTCGTTGCTGATAGCCGTATCCCGATGAGGAACATTTCCGATGAGATTAAAAACGGTCTGTTTAATGACTTTTTGCATTTTATAGACCTTGTTTCATCGTGTACAAGATTGTCACCCAGAAAACGTCTCCGGACAAACCTGCTTGTTTGTTGATTTTTCGTGGATTTGACAACTTATATAAAATGAAATATGGTTGCACCAAAATACAGCAGCTGTACTTGTGACATCTTTTTAGAATCAAGTGTCCTTCCAAGCACTCTAATTAATGGTTGTTTGACGTATAATGTTACAAGCTTCAACGAAATTCATCCTGCAGTTTCTGAGAGACAGATGTTTTAAACTTGTCACCAGAAAACTGCTCGATAAGGATTAATAAGGCCAAAATATCGGCATTTGCAATAACCATGAAAACTTTGCGTGCGGGTGTTAATTAAAGTCGTAATGTAAACGAAATCATTGCGAGCGGGTTGAGAGAGCTACAGGCGTGACACATGTGGCTGCTCTGTGTGCTTTGGACGGCGGTAGGTTGATTAATCGTCTGCTGAAGGCCGCTGGAATGCCAACGGTCCTCTATCGAACGAAAGCTCCGTCGAGTTTCGTGGCTTTGAGCAACATCGAGAGTTTTGTGGCGGCGGCAAAGGCGTTCGGCGTACCGGAAACGTCGCTGTTTCAGCCTTCTGATCTCGTCGACGGCCGCAAGGGACCGCTGCTCTACGTCCTTAACTGCCTCAATCAGCTCGGACTCATTGTACGTAGCCCGCATATACATCTCAGCTGTGACACTCGCGCTGACTCGTACGTTGTACGTACGCGTCGGTAGTACTCTTTACGTGTCATAAGCAGTCAATGTAATGCAGTCGCTTCGCCTTTACATGCGTATACTTAATAACCAACTGTTTTGCTGTTTTGTTTAGCTTTTTCGGTGCATATTCCTGGTATGCAATTGTGAATGTAGCGGTAACTGCGGTGCAAAAACTGGCAGTGAAACAGACCAAACAGTCGAAGCTGGGTTTGCTGCCAGCACGCGCTGATATGAAATACAGTAGTAGCCTACGTCATAATACGTATGCTTTCAAACACCGTTCGATCTCACATTCACTGGTGTATCGTAGTCAGTCAAACAATCAACGGTTTTGTTTCAGGCAGCAGGTTCCATGAAACGAAACATAAAGCAAAAGAAAAGTAACGACAAAAACACAGAAATCGACAACAAAGAAACGTCTAAGCGAATTTATCACAAAATATATTAACTGTACGGCACTCGACAGAGTGCATACCTCCACCACGTTATATAGAAATCGGCACAGTGTCGTTACCAGCGCTGCGACGCGACTGGTTTGCTCAATTTCATTCATTTCTAACCGTTCTCCAAATTTCATGAAAATCCACTTACAACTTTTTGAGTTATTCTGCTAACAGACAGACAAACATACAAAAGGCAGTGAAAACAACCCCTGCCAAAAGTAAAGGCAGAGGTAAAGGGTGCCATGCTACTACGGGAATGTACATGTAGGCCGGCTGCTCGCCCCCCATCCCTAGGCCATTAAGCCAGTAGTAAACGGATATACCATATGGTCCGTGAAACATGGCCGGTGTGACGTCAGACCTACGGTTACCTTCCCAGCCGCAGGGCACAAATACTGATTTCTTTCCGCTGAGGGCAGGAGGCTGAGTTGGCCTGAGTGGCTAGTTACAGATATACGTGCGAACGGTCACCCATCTGAGTGATAACCGGGCTCAACGTAGCATAACTTGGTTGATTACCACTAGGCCAAAAAGTGGCAGAAGTAACAAGTACATCTATGTCCGTTCTCCTTATTGTTGGGCCGAAATATACGCTGGCCGCGTCGCATGCTGCCCCCTGGTGAATCGCGGTGAGTATGCCGATGGTACAGACAGACGGACGGACGGACGCCTGACCGTTGCATTACGGTTTCCACTATAGACGCGGCCAGCGTTATAATTGTTTATCTAATCACAAAACGACTGCACGTGATTGGCGGGCGTTGTAGGCGAACATGCGCGGATTCACGCCGAGATACGAAGGGATTCATCCACCGAAGCCGGACTGGGCCAACGACATTGACGACCAGTGAGGGACGAGCTCTCGCCTGCTGCACCCGATGCTACACTGTTGCACTGCGCCGCTGCTTCTCTCATCAACCTTTCAGTTCGTTCTTCGCTTGCTGTTAGCGCAAAAAGACAGTCGTCGACTGATGAAACTCACGTTGGCAGCGACCTGCCGATGAGTTCATCTATCACTGTTGCTTTTCTGCAAACGCACTGTTTAGCCATTGTGCAACCGCACCTTTCGTTTTTTCACGTCTGTTTTTCGAATGTTCTGTAATTATGACTAAAAAGAAATTTTATGGCCCCTTTCTTCTGTGTAGAGTGCACAATCCACACAGTTTCTGTACCGCTGCAATCATACATGTATAGCTACATGAATCGGCTGCTTAGATCTTGATAACTAAAGTCGCTCTAACTTCGTCAAAGCTGATATTTTTTCCTTCTCTGTATTTAAACCCATTTACAGTCGGCGTGTGGGGCAGCGATGAACCGTGACAGGTGCTCTGCTACGCTATGCTCATCATACACAGAGTGACGGGAAACTAGTCGCTTACGTAGCCTTGTAGTTGTCGATGAATGTGCCGAAATAAATGCGCTGTTTCAACGAGATTGTATCGAGCTGTTGTCGAAATCGAATTAACGGTTGTTACAAGGAAACATTGCCATACATGATTTTACGAAACACGAAGAAGTACAACGTACAGCAATAAAATCTGATGTGATGCGATGCATACAGAAACGGCACGTCTGCATATACGACGGCATATAAATCATAATTAACAAGTGTCCAGAGTAATATGGCAAAAGGCCGCATCGCTGTCTTGTCACCTCTCGTGGCGGCAAAAGGATTCGTCTGCCGCTGACCCCATCTAAATCCTTAGTCCAACAAGAGTCAGCCACCCTAATGGCTTCGCGATCGGTTTAGCCATTTTTGCGCAACTTACCTGTGTCACCAACCCATACAGACACATAGACCACGCTACGTGCGACATCTGTAGCGTGCAGGCGATGCGACCTGAAAACAAGAGGGCACTTGTTACAAACTTACAGCGCACACCTCCGCCACGCCAGCTATATCGTTACTGGCGAGCAACAGATGCGCCAACAATTTCATGAACCAATCCGCCAGTAACTTTTTGAGTTACCATGCTCACAAACCAATGGACAAACATCAATCAAACCAGTCCTTGCCGCCATCAGTGGCTATCGACATCATCCTGAGCTTTTTATCACCATAAAATCTGAACTACTGATTTGCAATGACTGATATTTCACTCCGAGATATTTGCAAATGTGTAAAAAGTCGCACGCGAAGTAAATTAATTATATTAGTCTGTTTTTTTCAAACTGACGAAACACGTGAAGAATAAACCGAAATCGTAGCTGAAAAGAAGACCAATCGAATAGCAACACACTTAGCGTGGCGGTGGACACATTTCTTTTCGAAAGAAGCGTTTACGACTTTTTGTCGGTTTTAACTTAACGTTGCCCAGAGTCGAACGTGGGTCCAGTTTCGTTGACTCGATCCAACCCAAACCGTAGCACAAGTGACCCAACCCGACCTGAAATTAAAACGATAATCTGGACCTGATTTGTTAATGAATCCAACCCGTGTTCATCTCCGACGTTTCATCTACGGTTGAAGGCCCGGTCACACTGCTCCGACTGAACTGAACTGAATTACGCAGCTTAGTTCTGTTCTGCGATGTAAACGGTCCTTTAACCCACTTTAGCTTAGTGTTTCTAAAATACTTACACTAATTAAGGGATTTGACGCCAGGCTGGCTAACCGACCGTATTTAGTTTTTGACTTTCGGGCACATGGCGCTCAACCCTTAGTCAGTCCCCATTTTGGAACTCCGGGCAAAACTGGGTTAAGAACCGTTCACATGGCTAATTCAGATCAGTTAAGTTTAGTCGCCGTGATGTAAACGGGTCTTAACTCATCGCCGTCGTCCACGCAGTGGTCGATCAGCTGGCAGGACTTGGGATGGACGGAAAGCGCAGTCGATGGCCCAGTCTTCCTCGATGTCGCGCCGGCTCGACGACTGTGACTTGCCGCCTCGCTGCCGCTGCTTGTCCAGTCGAAGGTGAAAGCCATCGTCAGCATTCCGCCTGACAGTCGAAGAACAACATCTTGTCGTCGACGACGCAGGTTTATTCTCGCGACAACGAGGATTTCCGGTTGCGGCGCGTGGTGACGTCACCGGACGGGGTTCTTTGTCGACGACAGAGCTGATCGTTCTGGGTCGTTGCCGGCAGATGGCGCTGCTGGGAGTCGAGAACAGCGCCGCAGTCGCCTTGGCTTCCTCCTCCTGCTGCAGAACGCGCATGAACTTCCTCAGCGTCCGATTGCTTTCCAGGACCTGGAGA
>Ga0209363_1001066_pt1 | contig 12410 bp, 7 predicted proteins | sample WorMetexBAHAMAS3_FD_187385 | JGI IMG/M metagenome (GOLD analysis project Ga0209363, IMG submission 187385) | Marine gutless worms symbiont microbial communities from Max Planck institute for Marine Microbiology, Germany - Inanidrilus exumae... | ecosystem: Host-associated > Annelida > Digestive... | reverse complement strand
ACCTGTATACCAAATTTCATTGAAATTGAAGAAACTTTTTGTGGACGGACGGACGGACGGAAATTTGCCACCCATAGAGGTCGACTTCCAAAGTTTGGAAGTCAACCTAATAAATAGTATAAACATTTCTGTCTCGCCATCCATAACGTCTGGAGTTCAGAGGCTGTGCTAGCACAAGTCATGTCATTACTGTCGGACACTATGAGCCATATGGAAAAGCGAGTCAAAAGCCTGAATATTGAGGGCGACAGGCTTTTGAATAATACGAGGGACTGAGTTCCAGACAGCTAGCGTTTGACAAAATAAATTCTAGTGACTGGTTGAAACAGCCGAAAGGTAACACGCAACACAGACGACTAATAACTAAAAAACATTATTTCAATCATTTAATTACTGACATGGCCTATTTTAAATGCATATACACTTCTTACACTCGTTTAATGGCCTTTATTGAGGACAACCTGCGTAAGCTGGTACCAGTAAAGTACAAAATCTTTCTGTATTTTAATGACGCAAGACAGGATGGGGTGGCAGTGGTATCAGCTGGACTATATACAAATCACTTGCACCTCATCTCAGACAAATAACCACACCAGCATCTCATCACTCAATGCTCTTCTGGCATTGGAGAATACTAGGGTCAGACAACCGGCGGTGAAGGAGCGAAACCCCTTTCTACCGGAGTCCCGCTCAGTGCATCATGAAAGGTTGAGGAGCCGGCTGGGGTCTAATTTCCCTTTAGTGCTTTCAAAAACTTGGTTGGGTGACAAAAACGGCATACGGCCTGCAAAAAAACCTGCGCCACACAGTAGATAACGGGGGTAAACATTCCACCCGCGGGTGACAACCGCCCCACCCCCGCCACACTAAATTATTTCTAGTACCGTAGCTTGCAACAATAGAGTTTCATGAGCAGCAGGATGCTTGCAATGCTAGCGCTAGCTGTTACTTACAAGGCAATCCAGCTGTGAAACTGGCGACTTGCAGCCCAAGTCTCGAATGTCCCAAACTTTCACGCAACCCTTCACAGTAACAATGAACACACAGATCAGTCGTAACCTACTGCTGGCAAGATAGCAGTGAAAATGCATGATAGTGACCGACTCAGATGTTTCTGGGAATTCAAACTCACAATTAGTACTTAATAAGAAAACACAGCATAGCACTCTAAATTCACAAGAACATAGTACAGTTAAGTTAATGTAAATAATAAATTAGCCCCATACGGGACTGACGGTCGACTCCTACTTAATGCCAACTTCAAAGTCACTCACATGACACAAAAGGACAAAAATCACAAAATCCGGCCCGATAAGCTTTAGGTATTGTGCCCTAATTTAAGAATACGTGGTCATTTGCCAGCCCCCGTTATAAATGGGGGAGGAGGTAGCCTTTGAAAATGGCCGAATTTCCGACTTTCTAGGGCTCGTGACCTTGACCTTGACCTTGGATCGGGTCATACTGCATACCGTCATGCATCACTCATCGACCTCTACCTACATACCAAATTTCATTGAAATCGAAGAAACTTTTTGTGGACGGACGGACTGACGTACGGACGGACGGACGGACATTTTAGACCTAAGAATGACAAATCGTTATCATTGTCACGTAAGTTATTATATATACTCCAGTTTAATCACACGTCCACATTACGCTGGTACTAGAAGTTCAGTGTGGTTGTGGAAGGAACAACGAGGCCTGGCCACTGGTTGGAGTTGGAGTCAGTGCTTTGTGTTAGCCTCACGTGCTTTGCCACTGTTAATCGGGTTTGCTTGGTCTGAGGGTTGGCGGCCACCCGGCACTCAGTCTGCATTCATCAAATTAACCGGCTGAACTCTTACAATGACTTTGCCATGATGACAGCACCGTGGTATCAATAGGCCGCATCACACGCACTCAAGTGCATAAGATGTAGCCTGTTGCTACAGACAGTAGCACGGTCTGTGTGTCTGTCTGTGTGCCTGTTGGTCACGTTCGTGAGCCCTGCAAAAACGGCTCAACCAATCGAGATGCTGATTGAAGGGTAGACTAGTGTAGGCCAAGGGACATCTATTAAATGGGGTCCAGATGGCCCGAGTAAAAGGGAAATTTTGGGGGTTGTCCGGCCCATGGCAAAAACTGTGAGTCACTGTTGTGTTTTACGCTGCAAAAAATCAATAACGACATCATAGAGCAACTGCGGCAGCGGACTGCGATGAGGCCGACTGGTCGGCGGGCGTCACATTACATTGTCTCCCCGTGAAAAATCGGCCCCAAAGAGGCCTTTCGTCAAAACTCTCTGACCGCTTTATTCCTATTATGTTACCTTTCCTCCGGTGTAGACGTGTCGGCATGGATTACTAATGGTGACCGCGCAGACAACTTCGCCGTGGCTCAACGTGCTCAGCTGTCGCGCGTGGCGCGGAATGCCCGGACCAATCAGTGCGTCCGGCGGGAACGGAACCGGCTGCAGCTGCCCATCGGCAGACACGTGGAATGAATAGGCACTAAACACCGACACAGTTTCACCTCTCAACACTGACCACAACGCCGCAAAAGTCACGGATAAATCAACCAAGTTATATGCTAGTTTATTAGCCATGAGTTCACCACAGTCATGCAAACGAAATAGAAGTAGAGAAGCAGAAGTTGATTTCCACGCACACAATCGTTTTATGGCCATTTTAAGGTAAACCAGGGTTAGACTTGTGCGTCCTCTTGGGAAAGACTAAAACATATATCTTCTTTATTTTTATTCCACCGCGTCTTCTCTGGACAATCCTTCCATCTACATTGGTGTACAACATCAAGTTCAACATCACACATACATCTCAAAACGGTCCCATATGTCTAAAGTATCCCATTCTACCTAGTACCTTCCTAATCATTAAACTGACGTCTTCATATCCAAATAATTCTGTCTGAGCTCTGCATCGTTCCTTCTTCCTCTCAAACTAAACCACCCGATCTTTTGCTCATTTCAGTTCAACCGAACTTAACGTCACTATTCCACTTTCACTGGCCAGGTCTCTTAACTCCACTGAATCTCCTTTCCTTTTAATTACTAGAAACATTGCATATATATATATGCCCCAATACATCAAAATTACACACAGTGAGAGTACTTTGACAGTAAAAATTATAAACAATTTATATTTACTAAATGCAACATAAATCATCGGAATACTTTAATTAATACTTGATTAAAATTTTTAAAAAGTCACTTACGGTTTGCCACCAGACATATTTGACATTGTTGCACGCATCTGTGCATCAAGACTTTGTACCTGCATTCACATACATACCAATGTTTATTTATTTATTTATCTATTTCACACATGGCATGAGCAAAGATATGCGACTCTGAAAATGAAATCGAATATATCGTAAGCATGGACAGAAATCCTGGCGACAATTATCATTCTAAACCACCGTGGTTAAAGCTGAAATGAAATAATTTGGCTGTCTATGTAGGAAGCAGTCCATACACGCAGATCAGAACATTAGTAACTGGCATAAAAATTAAAAAAAAACTTGATTAAGGAAATACTATGCAACAGCTGTGAACAGCAACTTTAGTAATAATACAGAAAAATTCAGCAAGCTGGGATGCTCCACCGTGCTGCGTTCATTAACCTAGTCATGTCCACTGCCCTACTTAAGTTAGATATTATTTCATGGATGTGCTATAGAAACGATGGCACTGATAAAAATTTTTTGGAGTCCACATATATCAGGGAGGTCTCCTTTTCTGCGGAGAGATCCGGACTCTCATCTGTAGTAAATAGTAATCCTCACACTTAAAACCAGCTCCATCCGTATAGGAGTTCAACCACAATACATCAACGTCACACACAGACATAGACAACCCGCAGCATTAGCTGACACGTGGTAGCCACGGTCGGCTAAAACGCGGTGCTGACAACTGCTCACCAGTGACGGTCTGCTGACATACGGCAGTGATGCGCCCGGAGAGATGCTACCCAAAGCTGCTGCTGCTGCTGCACTCAGAGGCAACAGTTCTCGTGGACACAGCTCTGGAGGCAGACCGACGTGTGGCGGCATCTGCGGCAAAAACGGCGGATAACCTGTTCACACAATGTACAAACACACCTTTCGTTAAGCTATGCAAAATTATTACCTATAAAACCGACAAATTCACACTCGAAAGCCATGCCCAGAAAACTGTAACATTTCTCATATTCTAAATACTCCACTGATTTAACGACGGTTAATTTTTCATGTGTTGCTACGTTAGGAATTTGTGACTTGTTAGTTCAGTTATGTAACGGTTTACATATTCAATGACATAACCAGCGTGGCCCTGGGGCACGATTTACAAAAAAACAATCTTAGTACAAACTTAGGAAATATTTAGGATAAAGTGTGACTTAGGAAAATATTTTTTAAACGTAGGCCGAACTTATGCAAAACTTAAGATCAACTTAATAAAAAAATGCAATTTCTCAATAATAACTTAACATTTTTTCACAAAATTGTCTGCATATATATATAGGAAGAACTAAGTCTTAAGTATTAATATCCTCGTTTAGTCTCGTTTACATTTGTGATCACTGACGGATTTAGGGGGAGGGGGCAGGGTGCCTGCCATGCCCCCCAAGATGCCAAGACCCCTAGTTGCCATACTGCTATGTGCCTCGCCATTCCCGGAACCTTTGGCGTCTCGGCCCAATTTGGTCCACTCCAACTTTACAGTCTAGATCTGCCAGTGTTTGCAATGAACCTACGTACTGTCTAATTGTAAAATCCTAACAGTAACAGTAATTAAGATGGTCGTGCAACATCTACAAATCAGATTTACCGGCCCAAACGGTCACATGCATATTGCAATGGACCCAAAACAATATGGCTTTAGCATCAGTGCAACTACAAACCTCACTGATCATCATTCCCCATGCAAGATAATCTCTCTGTTGTAGCTTACTGTATACCTTACAGCTTAAAGACCAGTCTTCTTCTGACGTTGTCTGGTGCCATAACGTCCACTGGCCCCAAGCTCAGCTCCTTTTTTAGATCGTCGTAATTTCCTTCAGTTTTAAAACCATTTAACGTATTTAATTGCATCCTTCCGTTTTCTGTGCACCATTCCATTCTTCCTTCCATTACTCTTGTGTATAGACTATGACTTCTGAAATTATGTCTGACCCAAGCTTTATTTCTGTTAAATAATTTCAGATAACAATGACAACATAACTAGCATCACAATTAGCTGTTTTTCCTTTCTTACTGCTAATGCCACAACAAATAGAAATAACTCGTTATATAAACAGTGACGATTTTATGTTAAAATAATATCCTTCTGTGCAACGATGCATCAAAAAGTACTGAACAGCTGTTATACTGTTATACCAAGTACAGGAGGCAAAGAACTCTTTGGTAATCCTTTGAGAGCAGAATTTCCACCAGAGCTGCTACCTGACAGATTAGACGATCCAGCTTTACTGACGGGAGAGCCAGGCTTATCACTCTGCAGACAATAACATACACACACATATATATAAAAACACAATTAACTCTTGCCCTTTTACCTAGGCTCTTGTTCAGAAGGCCTATTTTTCGTTCACATCATAGACTAAGCTAAATCCCCAACGATATCCCCAAAGTCAAAGCCGGAATAAGATTGAATTCTAATCTCTTGAGCAGGCACAGCAGCAGTTCAGGTGAAACACATTAAGCTGCTTCAAAGCCTCTTAGAACATGAAGATATAGTACAGCATTCATGTTAAAAACGATAAAGTAACTAGGAAGTTCAGACCCCAGACACCTGCCAGTGCAAATGACCATCATTCTACGTCACTGTAATAAACATCATAAGAAGGTGATACACATACACCTATTTAGTTATAATACACTGGGTAAGATGTACATGTAATGTTGTAGCTATTTTTAACGCCGTCACGAATGCTGCCACTGCCGATGAGATGGTCTGAAAACGTTCATAAATAACATGACTTCTGGCTTTATAAAGTCACAATTCTGCAGCCATATTTAAACAATTTTTAAAATAACTGTGTACTTCAGACTTTGTTTCTGTCCAAGACTGAGGCTATCAAAAGTGTTTGGAAGGCCTTTGACAACTATGTCATCGTTTAAATGCTGTACATGTTATGCTGTGTTGTTCTATTGTGTATAATCTGTCTTTTGGCTCTCTATCTGTCTCAGTGCCTTGTTTAGCGAATGAACGTGTTCATAAGAAATGACTACATAAACATGCCAAAGTAATGTTAGCAACGCTTACATCTTTTTGTCTGCCTGACGTACTGCTGCCTCGTGATGACATTTCATGTCGTGACCCAGGCGAAGGAACTTCACGTTTCGGCAGCTTCTCTGGGCCGTTCTTACGTGGCGATCTTTCGCCATTTAACGGTGACCTCTAGACAAACCAAACAGTTTTATTTGCTTTTGTTACCGTCATATACAGACATACACACAGGTGCACCGTTTTAAGTATCATTCTTCATCTGAACATGGACTGTTTGATTAACTGAGTTCACGTCCCACCTGACACAAAATAGATCACTTTGGACTTTCGGAGACATTCTACCCAGACAATATCTTGGCTTGCTACTGAAAAACTACATCAAACACACAACAAAAGCAAACATGCATCCGTAACAAAATATACAATAACCCAAAATAAACACACAAAAAGCTAAATCCAGATTTGGTCACCTCTTATGACCTCCAGCCTGGAAACGGAAGGGGCAGTTCTTAAGGAAATAAACAAATAAGAAGTAAGAAAGTTAAATAAGTAAGTAAGCGATTTATATAGCACCGGAATTAACAAATGAATCCGGGCGCATTACAGCCCCAGAGCCCATATGATGCATCTAAACATGGAAAATGGTTACTTTTGCATATTGCATGCATTTGTATTCTTAAAACAATTTACAACAGATCTATTCACAGAAGTATACGGTGTGAATTATTTGAAATCAATTATTGCATTTTGCTGCAAATACCATCAGATCCAATAAAATTGTTAAAATATTATAATATTCTACATATGTTCTGTTAGATGCATAGACCCAAAAGCACCATTTTCCAACAGTGGAATGAATTTCAGAACAATGTCACATGTAACACATTGTGAATATGCAACTAAAATGACAAATAAATGTGGTAAAAGCTAGTGTCTGGTTTATTTTACAATATTACCTGATTGTTATCATCGACGACTAGATCCTGGTCACTTTTTTCACCATCGCTGTCCTACAAACAAACAGTATTTTAATGTTGAATATTTCATGCAAGGCTAAAGTGACACTTGTAGCTTTCCGACATCATGTGACACAATACATTTACAGTAATGTAATATTTCACACTGTTTTACAACTTTTCAAAAAGCATACTGTATTTAACAAACAACAAATATAAATAAACAGCATACTTTGTCATCAATTTTACGCCGTTTTCCCGACTCACTAGTGACATCTGGCGAACGATTTCCACTCCATTCATATTTGCTGCGTTCCGGTGACAGAGACGAATTTCTCTGAAAATAAATATAAAATTCACACAATAAATGTTTTGTACCAAAGTGCTTATGCATCACTATAAATGTATACAGCATAATCATATCTTCGAAACCATATGAGACAAACTTCAAATTGACGTACTCAAATTGACTGCAGCAAAACAGAAACCTTACTAATAATTTAATAATTAAAGCATACTATAAGACAATCAGTGTTAAATACTTACATGTCTTTCTATGGTTGTCGATAGTCCATCAGCATTCCAATCAGCATACACACAAACAATACAGATCATAATCACAACTCCTAATTTAACTGTGTAATGAAGAATACACCAATTGACAATGACAAAATTTCTTCATTTTTATCTATGCTAGCCGTTTTCGGGCCTCCATGATGTAGGGTAAGGAAAAGTAAACATTTTGCAGCATTTAAACCTACAGTCAGATCGCCGAGAAGGCGCTAGCATTAAGCTTTTCTTAAACCTATCGATTCAATTTTATTTAAATAACGTGACAAAAAACTTCTCAAAGAACGACAACTTGCCGTATACAACAAAGAGATTGTAGATTACTGCGACGTCACTTCATTAATGCTATCTATAATATATGCTACACCTGAAATACACACGGATGCCGACATCAGGCAATTCTAGTCCAATACTAGTTTAAAAGTCACATGATATCGACTGCACGGCAATTTGTAGTGCATAACCTCAACAGTTCAATCAGTTTAGCGACGGTGAGTCTGCCTTGTAGTCCAAAGCACTGTAGTACGTAACGTAAAAAACAAGTCTCTTCACATGCTAATTTATCGTTGAATATCGCTTGCGGCCCTTCACAAATTCTGCGACCTACACCCCCCCCCCATCGCAACTGCGGGTGCATGCGGCGGCGGGCCATAAACACGGCCCTGAGCTGAAGTATTAATGTATTATATATGACAACAATACTACTACTATAACTGCTGCTGGTATAATCTTAAATACGATTATTCTGTCAGCATCGTCAAATGCACCAAGCCGTTAAAAACCGAGGGTACCATGTACCGTCAGTGTGTTTTGGCTGTATGGGAATCATAACTTGGAGAATTAGACACTCTGGCGAGTAGACCTATAGATAGGTTGACAGTAACGTAATACCAACATGTTAACTTATGCTGTTCTGGCCGCTGTGTTATAGGGCAAGTAAATGTAAACATTTGGTAGCACTTACAGTCAGATCTCAGACCTAATGATTCAACTTTATTTAAATAACGTGACAAATCTTCACCAGTTACCTTCACACAGTACGACATCATACCCTGCAACATGGAGATCGTATCGTGACCATAGATTACTGTGACGTCACTTCAAGCTATCTATAGCAGCTTCTAGCTAAGCGAGTTAACTGACTGGATACGCTGAAGTTGTAATGCGTCTGGCGAAAGCGGTATAGGAACACGGTGGACAATACGTGGAGTTTGGATTAAGAAAACACTCACCTAATCAATTAGTTTTGAGTTAAGAGTACTGGAAGAGTGCGAAGAGACCTTTCTCTTCTTTGACGCCGGCGCTGGCACTGCCGCTGTGCACGTGTCCGCTGGAGCTCGGAAGTCGTCCGGTCATCGACATGAGACCGGCGGCGCCGCCAGCGTTGATGCCTGCCGCGGCGGCAGCAGCTGCGGCGGCGGCGTGCGGCGCCAGCGGCAGAGACGGCAGGTGCGCCGCCAGTGGGAGGTGCTGCTGGCCCTGCATCTGTTGCTGTATCACACGCAACGACACACACTCGCATTTATGACGCATTATTATTAGTTTATTATAAAATATGTTTTATTTATTATGTCGCCTTAATTAGTTTGCTTTACTTTTAGGCCGCCTCGCATGCGCGCAGTGCATAGATGCGGACAATTCTGCTACAGATATCGTACGTAGCGTGGTCTGTGTGTTTATGTGTTGGGCAAACGGTTGAGTTGTGCAAAAAACGGCTGAGCCGATCGAGATGCCGTTTGGGGGGCTGACTCGTATGAGTCCAAGGAACCATGTAGAGGGGGTCCATGTCCCCCAGGAAAACAGACACTTTCAGGGGGAACGTGCCGTCCCATAGTAACGTACCTATGCGCATGCACTCGCCACCCCACGTGACAAGACGACGATGCGGCCTCTTGCCAAATTACGTCAACACTTGTTTTAGAACAACAAATAAACCAGAACGACTGAACGCCCTAAGTTTCTCCAGCAGACAAATCATCCCGGTCGCCAAACATCTGATTCACTATTAAAAGCCTAAAAGCCATCATTGCTACGTAACTTGACCATAACAGAAAAATTAGCCCTATACGTTTGCATGTCTGGTGAACTCGTGGCTAATAAACTGACATATAATTCGGTTGATTTCTCTGTGACTTCTCTTCAGAATCACTAACGCTACGCCCATTAAACTGAGTTCCTAATGTTTCCTATACGGGACTGACGGTCGACTCTTCACAACTGTCGTTTCTGCCAAGTCACGTGACACAGAGACTAGGGCAAATATCAAAAATCCGGCCCCATCAAATTTAGACATTCCCTAGTTTACGAATCCGTGGTCAGTTGCCAGTTCCAATTGTAAATGGCGGAGGAGAGCTTTTGAAAATGGCCGGATTTCCAACTTTCAAGGGCTCGTGACCTTGACCTTGACCTTGGATCGGGTCACACTGCATACCGTCGTGCATCACTCATCGACCTCTACCTACACGCCAAATTTCGTTGAAATAGAAGAAAAGTTTTGTGGACGGACGGACGAATATAGGAAAAAACGTCCACGGAAAAATGGTCCACCCAAAAATGAAAAAACGGAAACAACGTCCACCGTAAGTAGGAAAAATCGTCCACTATAATCCGTGAGAAACGTTTTGCTATCTAAACGACTGGCATGCTGTAAGGTTATAGGCCTATAAAATGGAATAGAATATGATATAATAGCAAGCACTATAAAGACCAGACACAGATGTTTATTCTCTTCTGCACCTACGCCCATCAAACCGAGTTATCAGAGTTTGTTCTGCCTGAACAATCGCTGAATAATTGCACAGAGCGTTGAGTACCATACTGGTCTAGCCCATCATCTTTAATGCTTGACATTCGAGCAGTCTGGCGCTCAGGTCTGAGCGCCAGAGTGTCCGAATGTCAAAAATTGAAGACGGTGGGCTAGACTAGTATAATGCTCAACGATCTGCAGTGTCATGTTAACGTCAGTTGTCAGTAGCATGACATACGGATGTTGTGGCCAATTGCGCCCATAAAGTCATTTAGGTCACGACCGCCACCGACATATTCAGTGCACAGTCGCAACAGTCGCTCCTGTGTCGCCGTAGCAGCTTTCTTCGTCTTCTTCGGCGACAGCGTGCCCACAGCATGACGAAGGAGTTTTGCTGACGCCTCAGCAGTGTCGGCCTGCAACGCCTCGAGCAGCCGCCAGACTGACGGTTTCTTGTAGGTGTTTGTTCCACCCTTCGGAATGATTGTTCGTCCGGTCTTATGTTCGGATGGTGTGGACCTATTTTCCTACTTTCGTGGCCCTTTTTTCCTACACGCTCCCAGTGGACCTTATTTCATAGTGGACTTTTTTTCCTAGCGGACGTTATTTCCGTGAAAGTTTTTTTCCAATTGTGGACGTTTTTTCCGTGAACCTTTTTTCCGAACACCGGACGGACGGACGGAACGGACGCACGGACGGACATTTGAGACCGGCTTTATTATGTCGACTCTGTCAAAGAGTCGACCTAAAAAGCAGGATCTGTGGATCTGTGTTGACGAATGCCAATATAATGAGTATCACGGATATTTAATAATGACGACTTAGTTACTATTAACTGTCTTTGAAACTTTCAATTGAAACTCAACAATGATATGGCGTGCAAGCTTGACTGATTGAGTTAAGATTTTACGTCCCACCCGACAAAAATAGGCCATTTCGGAGACGTTCTTCCCAGCCAATCTCTTGGCTTAGTACTGAAAAACTAAATCAAACCCAACATCAGCAAACATGATGCGTCCGTAACAAAATATACTGCAACACAAAATGAACCCCTCAAAAAAGTCAGGTTTGGTTGCTTTCTATGACGTCTGCCCTGGAAACGGAACGGGCCGGTTCTGGAACAAGTAACTTAGATAGATCAGGAAGTAAACGAGTAAGGAAGAAAGTAATAGGAAAGAAGAAAGTGAGGAAGGAAGAAAGTAAGGAAGGAAGGAAGTTAAGTACACAAACAATTTATATAGCGCCGAAATCAACAAATAAATCAGGGCACATTACCGCCCTGGAGCTCGTATACGGGGCTGCGTGCAAGCAAAATCAAAAAAATTTTGACTTTAACTATAGTTTATATGAAACGTCACTAGTTAAAAAGCTTAAGACAAAGTGTAATTATAGAGTAATACTCACACTTATGTGATTCAACCATTCACTCTGAGCGTTCAGGTACATTTGTCTTACGTCAGAGTTCTGCAACACGCGCACGCATATCGACAGGTATAGGTATTCACGATAATTTTCCCGCAAACTGCGAACATAATAATTTACAAGCAGCGAGGCAACGGACCAGTTTGTGTAAAGCAGCCATAAAGGCAGAATGTTCACAGCATTCATAATACATCTTACGTTAAAACGACGACGACGACGTTTGAAGACTGCCCAACTTTCTAAGATATTACATGCAAAGAATGCAAATCTTAAGACTAATAATAATAATAAGCGTACTTTGATCTGGTTGAACCATTCACTTTGTGCATACATCTGTTTCAGGTCAGCACTCTGCAACAATTCACAACGCAGTCCAGTAGTAGTAATAATTGGTGGTCATATCTCAGTCCTAAACGCCAACTTCGCCCCTCAGCGAGCCGGCCCGACCATGCCCGCCACGAAGCACCCAGCCAGCCACGCGACCCGCACGCCTCGCGACGCTGTTACGTTA
>Ga0209363_1001065_pt1 | contig 12410 bp, 10 predicted proteins | sample WorMetexBAHAMAS3_FD_187385 | JGI IMG/M metagenome (GOLD analysis project Ga0209363, IMG submission 187385) | Marine gutless worms symbiont microbial communities from Max Planck institute for Marine Microbiology, Germany - Inanidrilus exumae... | ecosystem: Host-associated > Annelida > Digestive... | reverse complement strand
ATATATAACAGCATAAATGAATATAGCAGGAAATGTTCTGCAGTCAGTGAATGTTTGCTAAGAAAGTAAACAAGTAAGTCTGTCCTGCATCCTCCAAATACTTTGATGGAAATGTATGCTGGACGCGTCGCATGCTGTCCCCTGGTGAGTTGCGTCAAGTATGCACCGCAGGCTCTATTAAGGTTAGAAATAGACGAGACAGACGGACATGTGCCAGAATGTTACATTATGTTTACCACTAGACACAACCAACGAAATAACAAATTTTCGTCACCTTGTCAACTACTACGACTAATTAAGCTAGATTCTGTTGTAATACCTGCATTTCTGATCATCTAGATTGCTTGACTGATTACAAAATAGGTCATTTTGGAGACGTTCTTCCCAGCCAATCTCTTGGCTTAGTACTGAAAAACAACTCAAACACAACAAAAGCAAACATGCATCCATAACAAAAAATATACTACAACATAAAATGAACCCAAAAAATTAAAGCCAGGTTTGGCTGCCTCCTACAAACTCCAGCTTGGAAACGTAATGGGCCAATTCTGGAAGATGTAGATAAGACAGGAAGTAAACGAGTAAAGAAGTAAGGAAGAAACTATAAGAAAAGAAGAAAGTAAGGAAGGAAGTTCAGTAAACAAACAAACAATTTATATAGTGCCGAAATCAACAAATGAATCAGGGCACATTTCCGCCCCAGAGCCCATAAGGGGCTAATCATCTAGAACCAAAAGCAAGTTCTTCGTCAGCACCAGGCAATGACTATCAGTCACTTCACCCACAAATGCCATGACAAGACATCCTATTCCGTCAACCAAACCACAGTGAGGTTCAGCTGTAGTACAACCAGTGATATAGATTAGCCCCATGCGGACTCACGGTCGACTCTTCACAACTGACGTTCCTGCCAAATTCAGTCACGTGACACAAACACTAGGCCAAATATCCAAAAATGTGGACTGATCAAATGTAGATATTGTGCCGTAGTTAAGAATCAGTGGTCAGTTGCCAGCTGCCATTGTAAATTTCACTGAAATCAAAACGTTCTGTGGATGGATGGACGTATCGACGGATATTTGAGACCCACTTTATTAGGTCGACTCAGAAGAGTCAACCTAAAAATTCAATATTCTCCAACCTATCATAACGGTCCAACACACGACAAGTGCCAATGCACACAGAATGCAATCTGCAGTTTTGTTAGATATTCAACCAACCTCATTTGTTGCCAAACTCAGACCCTGCATTCCATGCTTGTGAAAGCCAAGAACACTGTCTCCTAACACCACTGCATGACACAAATACAGTAACTGACTAAACTGTAACACTGAAAACAGTGAAAATAAAGCAAACAATGCAAGGAATAACATTATAATAACACATAATCATGAAGAACTATATTACTTACAATGACAACATTATTAGTTCATCACATTCATGTACAGCATAACATACACAGTGCTATAGCATCTACCATAATCTTGGACTGAATAACACTAAACAGAGTTAACTGTTGTTGCTGGATTATTAGAATGTGACTTTTTAGCCCTCCTCCATAGCGATGACGAAGGGCTCATACCTTATGGCTGTGGTTTTTTCTTTATGTTATTCACATAAATGCAGCACACATGTAATAATAATGTAAAAAATATCTTATGACTGCTATTTGAAAAATTTCGTCCAAAGTCCCCAGGGCGTTTACTCGCTGGGGGCAAAAAACACTTTTTGGGACCGACCTTGAACTTTGTCCAAAAATATGTCAGCAACAGAACATGATATCAGCAATGGGAAAGAAACTCGTCAATCTACAGGAACTCCCCTACATGCCCCTCATATTTGATAAACTCCGGTCCACAAACGGCTGAGAGCGGTTGGCAAGTTTTGCCAACCCCCTACAGTTTGCACACAGGACGAGCTGCAGACTCACATTTGTGACACATTTCGGTTTAATCTTATTCACCAGATGTTGCCTATGGTCGACGCAGATGCCATGAGCTTGGTTAGCGAGTGTGAGGTTGCACGCCGGGCGGGCTCACGCTGGGCTTTGTCATGCATCTAGTTATTACTAAAAAACAAACTAGGCTAGAAAAATAAAATGAGTACCAATAATGTCAAGTTTGTAATCGAACGTTAGTTGTGACGTATGACAGTCGAGGCACTTGACATGGCCCGTCAAGTCAAACACTTTCACTAAATCTGATATTTCAATAACAAAAACAAACATCATGCTGTATCTAGATTTCAGTAATAAAGTAAATTAATCGCCAAGACTTCAACAGTCACTTAGTAAATGACAAGCAGATGGCCAAAATTAAAAGTTATCTATGTAACGATGCAAGCCCTCAAAGCAAAATATTTACAAGTAGTTACAAACATTCAGATATACAGCATCTAAGAACAGTACTGAAAAAACTGACTGTCATAAGCAATGAAGACTGTATCATTGTCAAGCTGAGTGATGCAGGAGATATCAAGCTGCTCATCCACTGCAAAACACAGTAAATGTGCAAAACTAAATAAAAGACTATTTAAAAATACAACAAGGCAATCTTAGATATCACACTTTGCCCACTCTGTGCAATCCCACCACCCCTTCATGGCCGATAGCCTACATCGCCTGCGCCGAGAAATTTTCATAATACTATTTGCACTTGCCTGGCATACTGAATGATCCCTTCTGCTGCATGACGTTATTGGCGACTGGATTATCCCTTTTGCAGCGAACGCGACGGCTGCAGTGAAGATTGCCAATGCATTTGAATGGCCCGGACAACCCCCAAAAATTGCCCCTTCCCCTTGGGGGATCTGCAGCCCATGCAACACATGGTTCATTGGGCCCACCTGAGTCTTCATCCAAAACGGCATCTCGATCGGTTCAGCCGTTTTTGCACAGCTCAACGTAGAGTGTCCCATTACTTTACAATGGGCCGCTACATTCCTCCCAAAAATTGCCCTTCCCTCGGGTCCCCCGTCTAACACATGGTACTACAGCCCACCCGAGTCATCATCGCAAATGGCATCTTGGTCGGTTCTGCTATTTCTGTATCGGTCCCAAATGCTATGCTGTACAATGCATTGTCAATGGGGCAGAAACCCTCAAAATTGCCCCTTCCCCCTGGGTTATCGTCACCCTGCTGAAGGAGGACCGAGCCACAGCCATAGACAACATGCACAAAAAGTTTGGTAGAGATCGCGCGTGTGACTCTGGAGACAAATACACACAGAGACCGACTGATACACACACACAGATGTGCTCATCACAATACTTCGCCACTGCTCCTGTGGGCAAAGTAGAAAAGGACAAGGCATAATGAAAAAATTAGCTGATGGGACAGGACCGACGGTCGACTCTTCGCAACTGACGTTTCTACCAACTTCAAGTCACGTGACACAAAAACTAGGCCAAATATCAAAAATCCGGCCTAATCAAATTTAGATGTTTTTTGTGCACTAGTTTAGGAATCTATGGTCAGTTGCCAGCTGCCATTTAAAATGGCAGAGAAGATAGCTGTTGACAATGGCCGGATTTCCAACTTTGAAGAGCTCGTACGTATGTATGCACGAATGGACTGACATATGAGACCGGCTTTATTAGGTTGACTTTGAAGAGTGGAACTAAATATTGCATCAGGTAACATATGGCGACGTAAAATCCACTCACTTTCTGCCATTACTGTAATATTAAGACCAACCACACTTCATGGTAAATACTATAACAGTGCAACACCACTCAGACTGCAAGAACAATGCAGTGGAAAGAAGACTAGACAGAAAATGCAAAAACGTGAGCCGACACTGACAATTGGCACAGAGTTTTTGCGTAACTAGGCCTGGTTTGGCCATGCTAACCACCGTAATGGTTGTAGTATGAATTTTTACAGAACAATGGTCCAACTTTGGTTGTTGTAATGCCCATTTTTCAAGTAAAGGACATCCAAGAGGTAACCACTAAACAGCAGTACATCGGCTAATTATTTCTGGTTCATTCACAGAAGAGCATACTGTTCTAGATTAATGCCCATTCTGTTGCACTTGCCCGCACAAATTGCACCACACACAGAAAGCACATGTTCTACTTAGGCTTGTGACACAGGCGAAGTGCCACAGCTGCAAGAATGGCATACTTAAATACCAAATGTCTTCAAGCTACGAACCTCTTTAAAATTGTATCTCACCAAACCTGAGGTCATATCCAAAACACACTCCTCCAATTATGGCTTTATGTTTCAGTTATATACACACTAAGTAGACGTCGTTGATACTTCGTTTTTTGCAGAATTAACTTATTCAAAACTTACTTTAATTAAAATTTAATTTTTAACTCTTTATTATTACTCTAAAGGCAAGGTATGACCTTGATTGTGCGCCGTTAAAGCTCAACCAACCAACCGACCTGCAAGAATGGCAAATGAATTCTGTTTATCTTGCCAGAAAGCAAGGCCAGTGTCACACAACTTGTCACTGAGGCCGATTTCCACAGCATATCACTCCAGCTCAGTATCCAGCACTGATATCACCGTTCGCATGTCAGTTTCTGCGTTGAAAGTCAGACACCATGCAGAGCAGTTTCTTTGGTGAATACCGAACAACTGCTGCATCATGTGCCGGTGAAGCTGAAGAACAACTTGGCCCAATGTTAGTTTACTGATTGAAATGACTTTTTAGTTTATTCGTTTATTCATTTTGGTATTTAGGGTTTAGTTAACTTTTTGTTGTTTCACATTAATTTATTATAGCTATCATTAATAAGCTATTGCTTTACGCCAGTTTGCTTGTTATCATCATCAGTGCTTTTTTCTGGGAAGATACACACTAGTACGGTGTACCAGCACTTTTTCATCTGCATCCTATATGCAGCGACAAATTTCTCTTTAAATACCCTGGATGGTTGTATTTATGCATATAACAACTGATGAAAATTAACAGATTATAGAAATAGCAAAGTAATTTGATTTCTGTATTGAAATAGTAAAAATAATATTAAATTAGAGAATTGTTGTGAAATATGAACTTCAAGGCATGCAACCTCTGTGCTAGTCCGAGTTTGGTATTAGACATACATACAGGCACCTGTTTATTTCCAAAAAAAGCAGTGAACGCTATTGTTAATGTAAACTTCACTGGCCACAAGGTAAGAACATCACAAGACGTGAAGACCAAGACAGATGAGATGGCAAGTATGTTACCAGGCGAGTCGTTGTCAAGTGGCATGAACCAGCTGCTGGAAGAGTTCAAGTCGACTGTTGTAAACTTCACATCCCCACTCTCAGCACTGTCAGCAAGGAATAAACAAACACAAAAATTTACATCACGCAGAAAGACTGCCGAGAACACTGTAAAACATTGCAATGGCAGTGTTGGTTTGACGGTAGCCAACCACTGCGATGGCGGTGAAAGTACGGTGGTCGTAACAACACTACCAAATAGCACAGGTGCATCTAGACAATGGCTACCTAAACAGTGTATGTGTGTCTGCATACTTGCTCATAATAACAAACTCACAGTTCACGGGATACTTCATACACAATATACTTTAAAATCTTTATGATAAAAGATTCAGGTGCTATCTATGCAGACCCAATAACATGCATAAAACAAGTAAAACAATACTGCGACAAGTACCAGAATTATAAATCAACCTCCAGACACTAACTTTCAGCAAAAAATGAAAGAAACTGGAGAAAATTCTGGACTACTGCAACAATCAACAGTTACAAAGTAATGATCAATTCTTGTGTTGTGGACAACAGTGAAAGGCGTGCTTCTGCCTGATTGAAGTGCTGGTTATGCACCAATTAAATGCTCAATGTGGCAAATGTTCTGACAGCTAAATGGCACATTTGATGCAGCAGTTTATCAAGCAGATGATGTAGCAAATTTGAGCAATGATAAGTCTGAAAAATCAAGTTCTCTGCAGCTTGCTTACCTCACGGATACTCCAACACAGAGAAGAGGAAATTCAAGTTGTGGCGTGATGAACATCTCAAAGACACTAAACGGTGTGTGAAGTGGACAATCGTATTGCTAACAAAATACATTTATCCTTCACAGTCAGTCTCATGCATATCACTGATGTTACATGAAAACAGAACAATGCATCAAAAAATGACAATAACGATAACTGTATTCACATTAATGGTGCAAGACTTGTGTCAAGTAAAGTCACAAACTGACCTTGAGCAGCATGAACTTGTTCAGTGGGTCGTACCACTGCATGAGGAGAATGTTGGACGGCATTGCAGCACACAGGTACTTGTGATAATCATTGGAGTTGGATACAACACAGCAACGATAGCAGCCTATTGTGTCAGCCATCTTTGTTGACATGGCAAATCGCCTGAAAATCGCAGGGCACTAAAATAAGCATTCATCCAAACATGCAACAATGACAATGGCAATCTAATCACTGAATATGGATGTGTGACAATTAGGTAACAGAACCTAGGAATAATCTGAACTGCCTAAGTACATCATGTTCCAAAAGGAGCCCCTGCATCCAGTACACCATTGCTGCATTGTCATAAAATGTAACTAGAACATGCAAACATCTAATCAGTTAAGTCTATGTTTAAAATGTCCAAGACAGCTCCATCATCAACTGCAAAACAACTATGCCTCTGCCTGCATTATTTATAATGTGCTAATTTTGTTCCATATAGTTTCTTGACATTTATGATGCAATGTTTATGATGAGGCTGTGTGTATATGGGCAACCTGTCTATTGCAATACTCTGGTATGGGCATCTTAATCTTAATGTTAACCATAAACCTATTAACACTACTAACCTTAACCGTAACTCTGATGTGACAAAAATTACCTTTATGCGACAAAGCACAACATCTCCATATCATGGCCATTCATTTAACATTACTGTGACAGTATCTATGTGGCAGTCTGTGACAGTGCTGACAGGCTGTAAGCTGCCCGTACACTTCGCTTGACAGCATCATAATATGGACTTGACCAAACACTGTACACTTCAACATGTATATTCTGAGAGAAGTTACCGATTTTGATATTCAAGGAATTTATAAATTTAAAAAAACTTTTTGGCACTGTAATATTTATTTTGTCTAAGAAATTTAATGATTACCACATCTTCATCTATATGCATGACAGTTATGGTTTTATTTTATTACCCACTACATCCTTCAAATATTTTATAAAATTTCAAAACAACATTCTGTAAATTAGGAACCTTAAAGCAGACCTTTTGAAACAGTGTGCATTGTATATTAGAAAATGTAAAAAGACATAATAGAAGCCTAAGTAATCAAAGGACTTAGTGGAATTCAGTTAATTCACCTTGGAATGAATCTTTTGGATATTTTTGTAACTGGAATGGAAAATTGTCGTGCATTTCTTCCATGCAACAGCAGCAGATCATGTCGATAAACAGATGGACCTTTGCCTTGACAAAAAAACACAAAAATGTTATCTGTCAACTCAAATAGAATGCAATTATAAATGAAACAATTCAGCTAGTGACATGGCATAATACAGAAAACATTATGAGAACAGTATAATATTAAAATGTACAATGGTATTAATATGGAAATAGAGGAAAGTGCAAGCCTATTGGTAGAATGCAGAAGAAACTGCAACACCTGGTTGGTGGCGTGGCACAGCAGTAGAACATCACTCTTTGGATGGCAAACTTTCCCTGTCCTGCGTTCGACATGTAGCTGATGGGTGACCACTTATGTGGGTAAGCCGTCCGCTATAGGTCAACCAACCAGGCTAACTCAGCCTTATATCCATTCGAGGTCGATAGATGAGTAGTAAGCTGCAATTGGATGTCTTCTACCTGAATTAGGGGTGGCGCCATCTGGTGAACGCTTACGAAGGAAAGGCAGGCATGGTGTATTTGCAGATAAAACTGTGTGATCCATGCCTGAGCGCTTTGAGATATACACAGTAAATAAAATGGCGTTATATAAATACTGTACTCTTCCTATCATTTCCTTTACACTGCAGAATTCAGCCAGGCTCACAGGAAACAGTGCTGAGACAATAAAATGCCAGTCGTCCCAGAGACGATGTGTTGTATGCTTGCAGTAATGACTATGGCAATTTTACATTTGACAACATAAACAGTCTATATGGTCACTCAAAATGAATCAGCTCAAGAAATTACAAACAATAATAAATTTAACAAGACCGAATCATTAAGAAGCAAGCACTGTGTACCTGAGAGAGACATGACGATATCTTTAACAACATGAAGCCAGAGACAACGACGAGGATGCAACTAATGCAACACACACAGTTGTTTTTCACAATAAACAGCAAGAAGCTCAGTTATTGCAGAGAGGAAAGCACAGCACACTGTCCATTGAATTCTTGACAACTGCTACACAACTGTACAAACTGTAAGAGCTCAGTATGACGCATACCTCCCCAACCAACCATGACCTTTGACCTTCCAAAATTTAATCACCTCGTCCCCTGTGGCAAAGGGTATGACTGACCACGTTTGGTGACAATCGGACTTGAATTGGCGCCAGGAAGTTGTTCACTAACATACCTTATATACCTATACATTTACCTACACACCGACACCAGCAAAAATATAACCATCACCGTCGGTGGGGGGAGGTAAAAATCCCATCTGAAAAGGCTTGCAATACGTGAATGACCTTAGTTTCTTCAAGGTTATCAGAACTGCCATTACTTGATAGACCATATATTGACAAATTCATGATAACATGAGCTGCTGCATTCATCACACGTTACCGAGGCAGAATGGTTGACCATAACAGAAAAGAAAACGGTGAGTTGCTCAACTTATGCAGCCACTTGTTAAGATGAACCACACAAAACAGTGATGTGTGTATTGATGTGGAAACAGATACACACCAAGTACAGTCATATCTAACAAAAACGCTACGAGAAGTATTACACATCAGTCGATATTTCAGTTTTTGTCAAAGTAAAGCAGTACTTCAAACTCAAGATTATAGAAAAAATCTGGGCAATTAAAGCATGCTTATTACATAGTAAAATGCATCTTTCGACAACAACAATGCATACTGATAATGTAATAATTATAGCTGTTAAAGTAACACATTAATTAATGCATTAAAGAATGAATCTCGATTAAAAAAATTAAAAAGTCACTGAAATTTTTGATGCAATCTAGTAACACCTGTAGCAAGATTCATACAAACCTCAAGATACTTGAACTTTACTCCTTTAATGAAGAAGCATTTACTTTCCGGTTACAGCACTACTGCAATTATTGCTAAATTGATGACCTGTCTATGGCACATTACAGCCATAATGTACAGCCTTTGACGTCAATTGATCGTGTGTGAATGCAGGAAGACAGTCTCAAAAATCTAGTATTGACAGCATGCACACTCTAGATTTTTTAGACCATCCCCCGCTTTCGCACACGTTCGATCGCTATCATCGACAGTAGTAATGCGTGACCGTAATGTGCACGTTATGGCCTTATGGCTGCAGTGAAAACACTACTTTAGGAGGATGTGCTAGTGTCTGGCTGTGCGCATCCACAGCTACACGTAAGTTTGAGTCCGCGTCCATCGCAGACATGAGAAAAACATAGCACAAATGAAAAGGGAAATTAAAACCACGATTAACGCGTGATTAAAATAATTGATCGAATGATTAAATTAATTAATTGCACGATTAACGCAATTAAAAAAATTAATCGCTCAACAGCCCTAGTAATAATGTAACTATAACAATGACAAAAGACAGTTATTGATATGGCAAATGCAACTCACCAATTCCATTGTATTTTCATGAATCTCATTGAGATTGAGTGTGTATAATCCCTCATTAGAACCAATAAGTATGAGCTGATCTGCAATTGCAAGCCACAAATGACTAGAAGCAGCAGAAATGACACGTCAACAAAAAATTAAATAAGTACATAATACAACTAGAAAACTGATCACTAAACTATACATTTGCTGTTAACAAGTATGCACAAATATCTTATAATTATTACTGTGGTATTACCCTTCCTGCTACTGGCTGGTGTAAAGGGAACAATGCACCTAGTCCAGTGGCGGGTGAAGGAATAATAATGCCAGGCCACTAAAAGGAAAGGAAATTGAGAGTATTTATATAGCACCATTTTATATACTATGTATATCTCAAAGCGCTCAGGCATGGATCACACAAATACGACATACCTGCCTTTCCTTCAAAAGCATTCACCAGATGGCGTTATCCCTAACTGAGGTAACAGACATCCAATTGCAGTTATGGGTTAGTGCTTTGTGTTGCCCTTTAGTGATTTGACAATGATTGTTGTGTGGCAGGAAGGACATCCAGCCCATAAAAACCCGTTAGATTAATCCCACAGGTTCTCTCCTAGAACAAACTGAAGAAACAACAAATAAACGGAAGGAGCAGTAGCAGTACTGTGATATTACCATTCTGTTTAAGAAAATCCTCATTAACTTCAATGAATGCAAGCACTAAAATGACAAATGCTTTTAAATAAAAATCTTATAGTATACAAGATATGTACACATATCAGTTACATATAGACGCGGGCCTTCAACATTACTGCCTCTGGAACTGACAGCAATAAATAATAAACGAGAGACATCACAGAAGACCTAAACAATAAGCCTAATAAAAACTAGATGAAATATTAGCTCTACTGCACCGTGCAACCACAGACTACTAGATGGACACGTAGTCACACACGCAGTGACATATTGTGTATAACAGCCAAATACTATCACTACCCTTTGTGTATGGATGTATCCAGCTCGCTGTACAGTTAATGTGCAAAGGACATCCATTGAATACTTTGGAAAAACATGCACCCATCTGCAACACAATGTTGCAACTCTGCAGCAAAGTAAACTATTACTCCCGGTTTGCCAGTGTTAACAGCACTGCAAACATCAACAAAATTACACTATGTTAAACACAGTTAGTAGAGTAGGATGGGAAATGAGTACTGGCCATCATTTCTATTTAACTGGCGAATGAATCCAAGTCGTGCCAGCTCACCCAAAGAAAATGCTGCAGCAACAAGAGAACACCGAAACTGAGCAACAATAAATTCCCATGCAACATTCGACATTAGTAACAGTACAGCAATAATGCAATAATAAAAAATTAAACAATTATCAGCCGGTGAGACAGTAATATTACAGACGTTCACATTACATGCAGCAAACCTCATATAACACCATACCAATTGGTTGGTTGGAAGACTATGTCCCCTTTCAGCATATAAGTAGGCTACATTGGGAACAAGGTCTTGGGTGGAGACTTAGTTCTGCCAGGTTAAGGATGGCCAACGATACAGTAACCTCCCAACCTCATTGACTTTTCTTCAGCGACGACCCAAAATGGGAAAGGGCAGAGGAGGCTCATTTAAGTTATTACGCTAGCGCCTACAGCAGGGTGGAAACTAACCAAACAAGACCTATTTATCAGTTCAATGTGATATCTTGTGTAATAGTCGTTCTTCAGTTCCTATAACATATCAGTGCCTAACGACTCTTGTTGTATACTATCTTTTCTGTGTTGTTCTGGCTCTGGAATGCTTCTCTTAGGTAAAACCCATGAGAAGCATCCGGGGGACCTCTCATCAGCGGTACCAGACTTGCCCCCTCCACCCCATAACACTTTACCAATGTTAGTGATAGTTTGGAACACTGCATAACTCTTCTGGTTACTTCCCCCCCCCCTGGTACGGAAGTGAAGCATTGCAATCAGCGTGTCTGTCTGTCTATCTGTCTGCTCACACATCTCTAAAAACTACATGTCCAAATTTTTCATACAAGTTACATGTGATTACATCTCGATCCTCATCTGACGACAGTGCAATATGCAATGCACTTCCAGATTTGTGGATAATATTTTCACATAATAAGGCAGAATCAAACATGACGTTATGTTTCATCGAGTTCACCAGGTAGTAACACTGGGACAGAGTTGCTGTCTATGAATGCAGGCTTGTTCAAAAATGAGTTTTAAATTTTGAGCTTCACCAAGCCAGATACCACAATTTGACACACGACCCTCAGCTGTGCTGAGGAAAGCCTCAAACCAATAACAATAAATTTGAAACAACAAATTATGCACATAATAACAAGTTAAAACTAGGGGTGCACCGGATCCAGATCCGGATCCGGCCGGATCCGAGGTAGGATCCGGCCAGATCCGAATTTTTGTATTTGCAGGTTTCCAACTTCCATTTAATACATTAAACTTCAGAAGACTGTTGCCTATCAGCATTTAGCTATTGATACAGACATAAAATGAAGTCTTAACAACACAGAACTCAAATTTTTTTGTGATAGGTCATAGGTGACATAGTTAACAACTTAACACACTGAAATTTTAAGTAAGTAAGGTAAGGCAAGAATCATGCTGGATCCGGATCCGGCCGGATCCAAAGCGTTAG
>Ga0209363_1001064_pt1 | contig 12413 bp, 10 predicted proteins | sample WorMetexBAHAMAS3_FD_187385 | JGI IMG/M metagenome (GOLD analysis project Ga0209363, IMG submission 187385) | Marine gutless worms symbiont microbial communities from Max Planck institute for Marine Microbiology, Germany - Inanidrilus exumae... | ecosystem: Host-associated > Annelida > Digestive... | reverse complement strand
GAACATGAGATTTTTGTGATGAAAGAAATTTAATGTATATCTTTTAGTGAATTTTGGCGTAAGTGATTTTTTTTGCATAATCTTGAGTTATATTTATTGTTTTTGGTGTAGGCCTAGCATGTGTGCGTAACGTGTGAGCCTTAGTAGTTGTCCACGTTATTGTACTTCACTTATGACTTGTGAGCGTGTTATGGCTAATCATGCGCTGTTGAGTTCTGGTAATATGTGTATTGTGTAGCCTAAACATTGCAAAATCGGTAAGTTTATTTAAGCAATTAGCAGTAATTACAGCAGCAGATTTACTTGATTTCCTTTGTGTTGAATTCTTGTTAGGCCTATTCATCACTGACTTGTAGGCCTATTTGCTACGATAAACTTATTTTCCATGAATATTCACCGAAAATAGTGTACAGTCACCTCTGTTTTCTGTGAATATTCATGGACACTACTTTCTTAATCTCGTTATTTTCCGTGAATCTTTGCCCACAAAAGACCTAGCCCCTTTTTCTATACAAACCCCATAAAACCCTCTTTTAATGATAAATGATAAATTTTTCTCACTGGCGTATGCTGAGCTGAGTACAGCTAAATCAGCAAATGGGAATTGCAATTATCCAGAATAATCTTTTAGTTGGTGTCAACAAAGTGCACATAAATTTTATGGTTTAGTAGGGTTAGGTTTAGAGTTGGGGTTAGTGTTAGGGTTACTGTGTCGGTTAGAGTTAGTGTTATGGTTAGGGTCAGTTTAGTTTGCTTAGTGGTAGTATTTTGGTTGCGTTATGTCTCGCCATCTGGTGAATGAATTAGTACATTCACGGATGATAACGAAAAAGCCATGATAATTGTAGTGAATATTCACAGACACTGCTTCCTTAATCTCGTTATTTTCCGTGAATTTCACGGAAAATAAAGGTTTGCTGTTTGTTAGTAGGGATAAAATGGCTGCCCTTAATGTAGAGGTGTGCAAAAGTGTGATGTTAGAAGTTTCGGTTCTTTTAGCTTCAGGTCTGAAGCCACTTGCTGGTCAGTCGGGAGGCCCTTACCATGAAGTCAGAAATTAAATGACAGACTGTTTACATTTCTCACTCCCTCAAGTTTTTCCACTTGTGAAGAAAAGTTCACCGAACTCACCAACTCCAGCAATCTCTCATGGACATGACTGGCATCAGGCTTTCGCCATATAATGCCTACTATCACAATAAAAAACTTTACGGCTGCCGTTTTCAGTTCGGATAAAACATGCATTTTAAATGTGTTAATAGTGCCAGAATCGATACTATGTGCAGAAAGTGAGTTCCAGTTGTCAACAACTATTACTGAACACATTTTCTGCTGTCAAGTCAAAATCGTCTCTTGAACAATTTCTGATCATGTCAGTTGTGGGAAAATAAATGAAGTTGAACAATTGGACAAATTCCAGAGGTGGCTCTTGCATTCCAAGATATGCTGTGGTGTATAGCCTGTATAGGTGGACTACAGAATACGATATGATACAATATGATATGGTATATTTACGTGCACTCAAAAGCTCACAAGATGGCCAGCTTAACCTAGCACATGGCACAGACACGGAAAAATAAGGAAAAACTAAAAACAAATACCAAGTATCTGAGAAGAAACGGCCCAGGCAATAGTCTGTGAATGCAGTACAGAAAAGTGAACTAAATGTGTACTGCCTAAATAGTGTCTAAATTTTGATTTTATCCATTTTGATATTGCACAAAGAATTACATGTTTATTCAAAATACATTCTGCATTGTTTTGTTTTCTTTAATTTGTGCATTTAGATCAGCAGAAAGATATTGAACAATGGTTAAATGAATGCAGTGGCAGCCGGCTACTGAGTATATGTGTACCAAGCTTGGTGCTGATAGCTCAAGCCGTTTTCCTTTTAGAGCGTGGACAGACAAACAGACATACAGAAACAGATGTGACTGAACGCCCTAACCACGCCGGCTCCTATACAGCCGGCGTGGGTAACAATAGAAGAAGGAAGTTGACACATATTGTCAGTGATGCAAATAATGTAAGTAATTATGAGCTATTGATAACATTTTTCATATTATATGTTGATGTTTTTAGTTTGACATACTAAAGAGAAAGTGTGTCCATGAAAATGGATGAAATCTGTGGTGACGAGATGTTACCGAGCTGTACTTCTAGTATTAGAGACGAAGAGGTGAATGAAAATGTGGCGCCATTAATTGCAGCAGGTAGCAGTATAAGCTGTGACACTTTGATTGCAACAGCTGTACCAGGACCTACACAAGAAAAATTAAATGAGGAATATTGTTTGGAGGCAACAAAACTAATACTTGACTTAGGTAAGTCAGTATTGATGTATTATGTGGTGTGATTACTTTGGCCACCGGCAGTGAGATTTTGCGAGTAAAACATTTTATCAGTATTGTGTATCTTAGTATTGTCATATTATATGAATCGTGATTGCTATTTTCTAAGATGGAGCAAATTACTTTAATGGTTAATCATGTAGCTAATAATTTAAAATGTTTAGTGGATAGCAGTTAAGACTATTTTTCTACATCTTCTTGTGCATTATTTTTATACATCTATGATATCTCATGAACGGCTTGAGCAATCTCAATGAAACTTACAGGGAATAATCACTAACAGCTACTGATGACCTGATTAGATTCTTAAGGTCAAAGGTCAAGGTTATAGCAGGCTGTCGAGGTGGTGAAGGCAACCACATGCACGCTCGGTCGTCAAAATCAAACTTATTAAGATGCTAATAATTTCTGTTGAGTGTGTATTTATGCAAATGAAGACATCATACAGTTTAGCAGTAGTATACAGCAAACAGTGGACTTGGAAAAAGACAGAATGCCGAGAATTGGAGATCATTCATGCAGTCTCATCAATGAACGCCTCATGAATGACAGAAGGGAAAGAAGTAGAAGAAGAAGAATGCCTGTGAACAATTTTTTTGTTTAGTTTGTTGTGTAGTTGTGTTACTTTACTGTTACAGTTTTAGGCAGAGTGGATGAGAAATGTGCACAACGCGAGCAGCAGAATACATCTGAATGTGATGTAGCAACTAATAAAATAGAGCCAGACAGACTGTCAGTTGACGAAGATGCCACTGACATACTGGCACAAAAATTAGAGCATATCGACGTCAGTACTGAGTTGAGCTGTCAGTGCACTGACAATAAATTACAAGGCAAGTGTTGTTTTATTGGTGGCTGAGAACCACTATGTGTATTTTAAACTTATGTGAGAGTTGGATTCTGTTGGGAACATGATGTGCTGAATGCAAATTATAAAGAACTATTTTCTCAACTGTTGTACATTTGCTTCAGATGATTTTGCTAATGCTGATTGTGTGATTCATATGTGACTGATAAGTATCAGGAATATGCGTTAGAACTTAGATGCTGGTCTGTGTCTGGCACAGTTTGCCAGTTACCATTATAGCCTTGAATTCATACTAATATTAAGTTTTTTTACTTCGTTTTCTGCAAGATGCATATGCGTGTGTTTTATACTTTCTTATTTCATGATTTCATTACTTTATTGCCTATGCCGGCATAGCTGCCGGCGTGGATAGGGCGTTTAGTCGAGTCTGTTTGTTGGTCTGTGCTGTGCGTGCTCTAAAAGGAAAATGGCTTAAGCTATCAACACAAACTTGGTACACATATACTCTATAGTAGTCGCTCAGCATCCACTGACCCAGAGGTCAAACGGTCAAAGTCACAAGGTTACAAAAACCGTCACGGCGCATGGTTGCTAGTGACCTTGGCCGGTATCGCGTAACCCTGATATCTCATGAACAGCTCGAACGTTTTCCATAAAATTGACAGGGAATATTCACTAGCCCTTAGACCTGATTAGATTCTGGAAGTAAAGATCAGAGGTAAAGGTCACAGGCTGTGGTGGTGAAGCCATCCATGTTGATGTCACATCTTATGACAATGATTTGTCGCTTTTCATGTTGTTGTATCAGTCAGTAACTGCTGTCTTACATACTCATTCTGTCTGATGACATGGACATTTATATGTATTCTGAGTGACGCTGTCCTGATCCTGCCACTGACGCTGTAATGCTGCTGCAGAGTTAAAAATGTGATTGTTGTAGAAGATACAGGTCACATACCGGTAATCTTGAATGATGATATGACGACGTCAGGTGAGAGGCAGGTGAAAATTGAGGAGACAATAGGTGATGCAGTGACTGAGCAGAGTAAAGATGATGTTGGTTTGACTGCCAAAGACGACTCTGGAAAGCAGGGTAACCGTAATTGATGCATCTTCACTTTTATTACACTCACGTCTCATTTTTTTGTCATTTTGAGCAAATACACAGAGTGTTCTGAATTTTTGAATTTTTGTTTTATGAGTCTCATTGTGTCTTTCCATTACATCAGGTATTTCCACTAGGCTTGTGCCTTGGTTGAATGATACAGGAATAGATTACAGACAGCTTGACTATCATATTAGTGCCTTTTAATAACATGTCGTTTATGAACTGCTTAGTGGCAATGCAGACGTATCAGCATGGTAACGTTTTCTATCCACAGGACCCACGTGTGTCAGCCTCAAACAGCATCTTGATTGGTTCATTTTTTGCACAGCTCACCTGCGTGCCCAAATCGCCAACTTGTCACCCCTTATGGTGGCGAATGGATTTGTCCCACGTTGACCATATGTAATTCATGGTTTCTTGGGCCCACCCGAGTCATTCCCCAAACGGCATCTCGATCAGTTCAGTCATTTTTACAGGACTCATGAACAACGGCTTGATTTGTTTACATAGTGTGTTAGACAAAGCCGGCTCTCAGTCGGTTTTCAAACGCACTTAAAATCCTCGCATTTTCATTCATTCATGACCAACAGACACACAGACCATGCTACTCCCGTCTGTAGCAATGGCCCCCAACTTATGCAATGCATGTGATGCAGCCCAGTAATAAGAAGTGGTCAAAGAATTTTGACGAAAGGCCACATGGTATGTCCTGCCGTTATTGAGGATTGAATGATCCATTTTGCTGTATGCACTGCAGCAGAGACTCCCAATGCTTTCCAGTGGGCAGGACAACCCCACAAAATTGCGAATTCTGTTGACCCCCATTTAATACATGGTTGCTTAGGTCCACCTGAGTCTACCCTCCAATCGACATCTCAGTCGGTTCAGCAGTTTCTTTACAGGGCTCACAAATATGACCAACAGACAGACACACTGACTGACCACACTACTCCATCTGTAGCAATGACCCGCATCTTATGTAGTGCATGCGATGTGACCTAATAAAATAATATTGTGAGGACCACAGTCATTGGTCACAATTGAATTGGAGGCGTTGGAAGTCATTAGGTGGCAACACTGATAGACGTGGATATGCTAATGTAAAAAGCAAGTGTTCAGAAATCATTGGCTCCTTATGCTAATTCCATTATTATTATATCGGTTAATTTTTGCAGCCCACATTTTATTGTGGGCTGCAGAATGTTTAAATTAGTAAGTAAGTTAAGTAAGTTGGAGATTCGGAGAGTAAGTTAAGCGCTATTCATACATTGTATGTCCGGTGTGTGTGTGTGTGTGTGCCCATCCCACTGGTATCACTTTTAACATGAAACTTTGCTTTCACAAACATATTAAAATTTCTGCTGCATCAGTGACAGAGGCCGGATGGAAGAACCACTATGAATAAATGTAGATATTTATGTCATTGATTGCACAGCATATCCTTGAAATTGGGAGTAAGAGTCACTTTAGGTCATCAGATATGCTACGGCTGAGAATGGCAAATATGACTTCCTATTGATGGGCTGTAGTAAGCTTGTCTCTTGTATCGTATTGTTAAGCCACATTTGTGTTTACCAGTGAAGTGTAAAATAATTTAGGGTCGTTCAAGGTCATCGATTATGGCAACATTGGCAGCCAGCTTACATCAGCAGAACCCTTTTATAGTAACTGTGACCATAAGTGTCCGTTTTTGAGATGTTCCACATTTAAACCTAGCATTCTCGAAGTTGGGTTTAACGTCACTCAAGGTCATTAGAAATGCTGCCACACATTAGAGCAGGTATAGTATTCAGACAGTAGTCTACAAATTTGTTTTTATCTAGTATTATAAAAATAAAACTAGCTTCAGTTTCTCGTATTGTAAAAATCACGACTTTAGAACAGCAAATACCAACAGATTCAGTTCACAGATGCTACATGTCACACTGATATCAATCAGCAACCTGTCATAAATGTGAAAGCTTGCTTTCGCGATGCATAGAATTTGTGGATAAAATTATAACATTTCCGGTTTCAAAGCAGCAAACATTTGCAATAAAGAAACTGAAGTCAGTTTTTTGTAGTTTTTGCAGTTTCTTTAGTCAAAATAGTACGTGTAGTGTGTAGGCCGGCATACTGGGCAACATGTGTTACTGCCACTGCTGTTATTCAAGGTCACTGGAAATGCTTCCGCATATGAGAGTAGATATAATATCCAAACAGTGTTCTTTAGTAAATTTGTCTTATAGCATGGTTTAAAAAATATAGTCGCACTTTTATGCATAATCACACCTTCTCATACCCCTTCCGTTTAATGCTTTGGCTAAAGTGGATTCCCCAAAGTTAGCTATTCCGTGTTTTATGCATGAAAACGTTCATCTCTGGGCTATAACTGAGTGAAAGTCCTGTACTTTGTCCACTCATTTCAACATAATGCCAGTGTGTGACAGACAGATGGACAGACAAGAAGCCTTTGGCATTATTGTGCTTGGCACAGCTCTGCTGTGCTGACGTGGAGAAAATTAAAATGATCACTGTGTATGTACAGTGATTGGAGAAGAGTGTGACAAAGAAGTAAATGAAGGTGATAGAGATACTGATGAATACAAACTCAAGTCTGTTGATCAACAGATACGCCATCAAATGTATGCATAGAACTCTAATTAGTTGAATTTGTTTCCTCTGTACACATGGGCAATACTGTTTTAGTACTCGAGACTGTACTCGCGATATTGCTTATATGAAATTTTTTTGTCTCTATACAGCATAACAACCAGCTTTTCTCAAAGTCATCCACTTTGAGAGAAACACATAATATGAATGTGATCAGGAAAAAGATTTCAGCATTTCACAAGGTAGTGTGGTGACATTTTTCAGGTGCATAAGACAAACTCATAAATACCAAAAACTGTTTAAAATCAGTTCATTTTTGACCGAGTTATTCAAAACAATAAAAGAGTGACATTTTTAGAACCGTAGTATAGTATTATAGCTTGGTAGTGATTAGCGGCTTAGATGACATGTCTGCTGACAAATTGCTGCTATTTTCAGTGAATATTACTTCAGTATGGAAAACCTGAAGTGTGACACGTTCCTACGGCACAGCATGGATGTACGTGGTTGGGTTCCTGTTGAAGTAGTATGTGGATTCAAACGAGTGAGGCAGCTTAGTATTGATGAAGAAGCAGTGTTACAGGTCTTTAGCTAATTATGTCTATGTATTTTTTGAGTAGCAAAACTATTGTGAGTAAAAAAAAACCAGGCCAAACTTATTTTTGTGATAACGTTTGCCTGTGATTCGTTTTTTTCATAAGCAGCATATGGTGCGTTAAACTCTGCATGTTGTTATTATTAATTATCATCATCTCTTGCAGCATTGGTAAATTGTTATAACAACATGCTGTTCCAGACCACACCATACTTCAGACGGTCATCTTCTCAGTTAATGTATGTTGTGGATTTTTGTCTGGGTATAAAGAAATTTCATAAGTACCGGTAAGTAAAAACTGCACATGTCAGATGATACCTCTGACATGTGCTGTTCTTACTTACTTACGAAATTCTGTAAAATTTAAGATCGTTGCAGCTGCAAGTCTACACAGATTGAAATTGGTGACAATGTCATATGTACCAAAGTTAATTGTCAAATGTTCCCAACCTAGAAGCAAAGATAGACAGCAAAGATAAGATGTGGGAGTTTCAGTAAGTTTTTGCACAATTCATTCCTAATCATGACAACAAAAGATTGACTAAAATTGACTCACATTTGACGCATCTATTGCAAAAACAGTTTTGGCCGAGATTTTAACTCACAGTGTATTAACTGTAGTCTATTAGCATGCATACAATATGTGCTGTTGATTTACTGATTACACATTGCTTACCTGTCACTGCATACTTTTTGGATATATATTATGCAGCGTTTTAGGTCGACTCTTCGACAGAGTCGATCTAATAAAGCCGGTCTCAAATGTCCGTCCATCTGTCCACAAACAGTTTCTTTGATTTTAGTGAAATTTGCATGTAAGTAGAGGTCGATGAGTAATGCATGACGGTATGCAGTATGACCCGATCCAAGGTCAAGGTCATGAGCCCTTCAAAGTTGGAAATCCGACCATTCTCAAAAGCTATCTCGTCCGCCATTTACAAAGAGAGCTGGCAACTGACCACGGATTCTTAAACTAAGGCACAATATCTAAATTTGACCTGGTTGAATTTTTGATATTTGTCCTAGTTTTTGTGTCACGTGACTTTGAACTTGGCACAAACGTCAGTTGCGAAGAGTCGACCGTCAGTCTCATAACAGGCTAATTTATTCATCGTTGCATTTAATGTGTTGCAGATTAAATTTGCATAAAAAGCACCATCTAAAATGTAAAATACAATTAACGTTTCGTCAAATTTATGTGCTTAATGATTTTTTATGTGATGTGTCACACTGTGTTTTTGGCTTAGTGAAGCACTGTAAAATATACATTTCCAGTAATTTTTGAAGATTTTTACAGGAAGACCTTTATAGGACATATGGTAAAATACCTTAATGTGTGTTGTTTTATTAACTTGTCAATTTGACTTCAGGCAATTGACAGCAGTTCAGTGGTTGAGTTATCACCAGAACGTTCAATGATGCGGACGAAATGCTCACCCGAAAAATGGCCAATGAGTACAACATTGAAAGTGGATGCTCCAGAATTTGTTCCACAGACTCAGCGAGCTGGTAATCTTTTGTTCGTTATTGCGGGCAGAGGTCCAGCCTACTCTGGACCTCAGTGCTGAGACCTCATAGTGGTCCAATGCACGTGCCCAAGGAGAGGAGGGTATTTGTAGGTGTGTGCTAGTGTATGCATGACGTGTAGGGTGAGGAGGGACACGTAGGATGTGAGCAGCTTGTCAGTTATTTATAGTGCATCCCCTCTAGACGTGGCCTATGGTCTGGCTTAGCCCTCACTGGCACTGTGTGTTATGCCAGTCAGTGGCTAGCCACGCCTTTCAGCTTCAGCCACACCAGCGTGTCTAACAACCTTGACACTGCTAATTAAGGCGTCAGCAACGGTCACAGATTATAGAGGACATCACTGAACCCTCTTCCTGCTCGGGATTTTCTTCCTCTTCACCATGTTTGTAGGAATTATTTGAAATAGTTCTGATGGAGAGAGGACACTCCCCAGCCGAGCTTTGAACCCATTTCCTGAGGTGCGTCATGCTCCACTACACATGGCGCCGGAGTGCGTTAACCACTGAGCTACATGGGCAAAGCATAAGCTGGTAATACTATGCGTTACGTTAGCACAACGTCAGTGCTTTGATTTGGATTTGCATAGCAGTTGTTGGATTTCAGCATCATGTTCTCTTCTGTGTGTTTTTAAGTTCGTCTGTGGCTGTGTTTGGTTTTTTGGTGATGAATGCTTGTTGCCATTTGCTGCTGTAGCGTCGTTGTCTTCACTGTCAAGAGTGGAGTTTAATGCCACGCAGTCGGTGGCACGCCTTTCATCAAGCACAGTAGACCAGTTGCCATCTCAGAAACGCCCAATTGGAAATGTGAGTTTGCAAATATTGCTTATAAAAATAACGCAGTTAACTGTATATTTTCTGCACAATTACCTATGCCGGTTCTGTCTGAAGATTGTCTTTCAGAACAGCTGGAGGACAATTGCCTGTGGGACAACTGGTTATTGACTCAGATCCACTTGGAAAATGGTCATGCCATTAAGATGGAGGTTATGGTGTTTATATACTAAACATATTTAGTAGCATTCTTGGAACTTATCAGACACTGCTATCAGGTGTCTGGAATTCTTGTATATTGCAAAGAATATGGATAATGAAATGTACGTGTAGTATGATGAGAAATTTTATGCAGAAACCTGTCTTGTTTGCCTTTTATTGTGGCTTATTGGTTAGGCTTTTCTGTGTTTATCTGACACAGTTAGTCGTCTGTGTGCTGTGAGATAAATTTCTGCGACTCTTTATTCCCTCGCATGCTTTAGTACTGTTGGTTGTGACAGGAAAGCGACAAACCTAATATCTAAATCTAAGGGAAGCTGATATAAAGCTAGTGTTCACACATGTCACTTGATAGGCTTCTCAGCATGTAGGTAGTGCACATTGGGCCCAGTATAAAATGGCCAGTGTATGGGAGGTTAAAAAACGTAGCTGATCTTTTCCAGCAGAACCAACAAGTCATCAATAGTGAATTGTATGAATTGATTGCAGATATCACAGAGTATTGCCTCAGCAACTCAGGCGCATGATTCTGTTTTCAAGGATACTGCTGATAAAGAAAATAAGCAACAGTCAAAGTGGTAAGTGCTGATTATTGTATGAGTTTGAGTTGCAAACGTTTATTACATCCGCCTCAGGTTGGCAGACGTAATGTTTTTATTACTGTTTGTCAGCAGAATAACTCAGAAAAAGCTATGGATGGATTTTTGTGAAGAGCACGCCGCCTATGCTTTGTTAATGGGGTATATCGCCTTTAGTGCAGTGCACATTTTACTGCAAGGCCACCCGCAGTATGCTGTGTCACTGTTAGGTCGACTTCTCCGATTCGACCTAATAAAGCTGGTCTCAAATGTCTGTCCGTACTTTCGTCCGTACGTCCATCCATCCACAAAAAGTTACTTCGATTTCAATACAATTTGGTATGTAAGTAGAGGTCGACGACTGATGCACGACGGTATGCAGTATGACCCGATTGAAGGTCAAGGTCAAGGTCACGAGCCTTTGAAAGTCGGAAATTCAACCATTTTCAGAGGCTATCTCCTCCCCCATTTATAATGGGGGCTGGCAAATGACCACGTATTCTTAAATTAGGGCACAATACCTAAAGCTTATCAGGTCCGGATTTTTTATTTTTGTCCCAGTTTTTATGTCACGTGACTTTGAAGTTGACAGTAAGTAGGAGTCGACCGTCAGTTCCGTATGGGACTAATTTATTATAATTTAGGTTTATTTGTTGTGCAAGAGGGAGAACTGATGACCGGGGTGAAAGTAGCATATTGTGCCTTACTTTAAGAGCCAGTCAGTGCATCAAGAAAGATGAGGTAAATGGGTGGTTTTTGCTACTTACCCGCGCCGGCATAGCTGCTGGCGTGGGTAGGGCGTTCAGTTGCGTCTGTCTGTCTGTCTGTCTGTCTGCACTCTAAAAGGAAAATGGCTAGAGCTATCAACATCAAACTTGGCACACATATACTCTATAGCAGTTGCTCGGCATGCATTGACCCAGAAGTCAAAAGGTTAAAGGTCAAGGTCACACGGTTACGAAAACCGTAACTGCACACGGTTTCTAGCGACCATGGCCCGTATTCCGCAACCCAGTATGCTGCTGTGCTACCTGAGGTCATTGCCGGCGTGGGTCTGCATGTCGATATGACTGCCTACGGTTTCTAGTTAGCATTAATACTTTGAGTGCCTTCAGTGCTTTGACACTGTTGAAGGTCATCTGGTCTGTCAAAACCTGCACCAGTTATCTCAAAGCTTCTCTTTCTGAAGAGATGAAGATAGGGGGTGGGAGGCAGATGGTTAACCCAGGTTTGCCTGGAAATTGTGTAATTGTGCAGAAGTAGACTTTGTACAAATACGTGCACACACAAACACAGTGGTCAATGTGCAGCAGTTATTAGAATGTAGTGTGTTATTAGAATGAGGTCGTGTGAAATCCTGAAATCACAGAAAGTTGTAGGCTTTACTGCTTGGCAATTATTTGTACATTATTGGAGAGGAACATCATGGCATAGCTGTACATTGTAAACTGTAATCTTCTGTGAGATTGCATTTTGTTCTAGGTCCACCGAATATGATGTTAATAAAAACTATATTTGTTTCCTGTGAAACATGAAATACGTACTCAAATGATAATATCCAGTGTGGTTTTGCGTGTGTAAACTTCAGTGATCGAGTGAAGCAAACAGCAGACCATCTGAGAGCTATTGTTGCGGCACAAGTCAGTCCACAACTTGTTGACACTGCTGTGATAATGGCCGAGGTGTGTACTTGATGATACGATGCAAAACAATATATTTATGTGCAATCAAAAGCTGACAAAATGGCCAGCTTAGTCTGCGCATGGCACAGAAACAAAAAATTAAGGAAAAACTAAAAACAAAAACCGATTAGCTCAAAAGAAACGGTGCAGCAAACGTCTGTGAAGGCAGTCCGGGAGGAGGAG
>Ga0209363_1001063_pt1 | contig 12419 bp, 3 predicted proteins | sample WorMetexBAHAMAS3_FD_187385 | JGI IMG/M metagenome (GOLD analysis project Ga0209363, IMG submission 187385) | Marine gutless worms symbiont microbial communities from Max Planck institute for Marine Microbiology, Germany - Inanidrilus exumae... | ecosystem: Host-associated > Annelida > Digestive... | reverse complement strand
GGGCAAATTATGAAGCGCCAAAACCAGAATAGGCCCTCTCCATCTCCAGGCCGGAGGTCATAGGAGGCGACCAAACCTGGCTTTGGGTTTTTGGTTTCATTTTGTTACGGATGCATGTTTGCTTTGTTGTGTTTGTTTTAGTTTTTCAGTACTTAGTCAAGAGATTGGCTGAGAAGAACGTCTCTGAGATGACCCATTTTGTGTTGGGTGGGACTTAAAACCTTATAACTCAGTCAATCAATCCATCAGATGAAGAATTAGGCCAGGCCACTGTTCTTTGTGTGTGCTTCAGCGCTTTCACACTGTGGGTTGAATAATTCGACAGCGTGTGATACTGATAAAAACTGTTGTTTGCACGTGTGTTGTCAGCTACAAACGTTCGGCGGCACTGAGTCAGTTTGTGATACACCGCGGCCTCATCATCTCGTCAATGCAAGCCGTCTTCTCCGCCGTCTTCTACTTTATCTCCATTGCTCTCTTCCCCGGCTTCTTGCTGGTTGGGTATGTAACCATCTAGTCATTATGCCTTCGCCGCTGTACAGTGCAGTGTGATTTAAGTTAACGGTAATGGAAACGGATTTATTCCGTTAACAGATAGAATTTAATTCCATTAATGATAACGATAACAGAAATGGAAAAAAAATTTTAAAAAACAAGATTGAAACGGAAACAGAAAAATTAACAGCTGAAGCTGAATAAATACTATTTCAGTTTTCGTTGTAAACTATCGCCGACATTGTACAATGAGACGATGTGTACATGGCGTAGACGGACGCACGCCTACACATATACAGTATATATGTAGGCGCACGTCATAAAATTTTCAGTTTTGGCCAAACTGCTCAGGGTTAATGGTGGTGGTGCAGTTCGTTAGCATTATACCGGCTGTAGCTACAGTGTGACTTAAGCTAACGGTAACGGAAACGGATTCATTCCATTAACGATTGAATTTTATTTGTTAATGACGATGATAACAAAACGGAAAAAGTGAAAAACTGAAACTGAAAATTTAGACTGATAACTTAGCTGAAACTGATGAAAAAAATATCCGCAACTTAATCACACTGCGACAGTTTCGGTGAAGGCGTTATGTTTTCGGGCTGTCGATCTGCCGTGTTCCATCATTCGTCCTGACAGATCTTGTTACCACAATGTCTCTTGAACGGTTTGAGCAGTCTCAATTAAACTTACAACGAATAACCACTAGCCCCTGCTGATGACCTGGTTAGATTTTGGAGGTCAAAGGTCAAGGTCACAGGAGGTAGGCCATAGAGGTGGCAAAGGCATGTGCTTCGTCATAACCCACGCTGACAGCACTCGTGGTGGTATGGTTTTTACTACCATTGGTCGGTGTGTGTCTGTTTTTCCACACTGTCTGAAAAACCGATGCAGCTAGATCACCAAACTCGATGTAGATATGTTTTATGATGAATCCTGGCCACCCTACTGATTTAGTTTGGGGGCAAAAGGTCAAGGTCACGAGTCACAAAAACATTGCCGGTGTGGGTCTTTGCACTTTTGTGAGTGCTGGCTGCTTCTAGTTTGTGTAGCACTGGCGATGGGTGGGATGGTCATCATGAGCAGTCCATCGTCTGTCCGGATGGGAAATATGGATATGAACTCTGAGGTAAGACTTTGTAAGATGTGCTGGTTGTCTGTTGCTGATGCTATATTAAATAACGGAGAAATGAATTATGTTGTTGTACAGCTATGCTACAGTGTACACCAATTTTCCGGTCTTCTCGCTTGTCTTGGACAAGGACGTCTCGCCTGAAATTGCTATGACTTATCCTGAGCTGTACAAAGATCTTACTAAGGTATTACATCATTAGTTGAAAATTTCTACAGCCGTCCTTGTTGGATTTTGTTGTCGGACCACTTAACCATTCTTTTTAAAAATTCTGCATGTCTGTCTGTGTAGTTGATACTAGTGAGTTTACTTCTTTTAGGACTTCACCAGTGCGCTTGGTGCAGAAAAAATCAAGAGGTAAGTAAGTAAGTAAGTAAACCTTTTAATTCTTGACAGTCAAACGCCACCAAGTAGCACAGAAAAACAGCATACAGTGAATATGACAATTTTACAATAAAGAAAAGTTAAAATGAAAAGAAATCGAACAAACGATACCAGTAAATAGAAGCAGAAGCAACAAACACAAGCAACAAACACAAGCAGCTTGACAGTCAGTATGCTCCATCAAATATACATCGTAAAACAAATGAATGTTTGTAGAGACTATAATGGCATTATAGGGGAGAACAAAAGCACAATGTGAAGTTCGGAGTTTCATTGGGATAAACTTCCAATAGGTGAGAAAAGTTTGACAGAATGTGAAACAACAACACAGATGCTTGTTAACTGTTGTAACAGAAATGAAGGACTGTTCAAGGCCAGTCGTTAGTGATAACAAGTAACATTATCTCAGAAATGGTGCTGCTACGGAACCCTAATCGGAAATGAGTTGTGGGCTTTTGTGGCATATGGAATAGTGTCATTTTTGATTGCATTGATCAACTTTCGTGGTAATTTCAGCTATTCTGTTATTCAAAAATAATTGTTGCACCAAACGATTTTCGGCTGTCGCTGATAACATGGAACAATTGATGTCACATACTGCACTGTTTTGCAGATTGATTTATGAATTTCGCAGACTGATGTAGTCGGTGGCCATATCACCTAGAGTTAATTGTAGAATTTTAAAATAACTTAGAGTGTAACAGTTGAGCTTATTGTTTAGTTATGTTTAGCTCCATTTGAAGTTATCGTTGTCTGATGGTTCGTGTCATAGTGAAATTTGAAGTTTTCTTAAGTTGTTTGTAAGTGACTGTGTTTGTTATTAGAACCTGAATCATATTTCAATTTACTTTACTATTTATTGTTCATGTATTGTGTATAACTTTAGGAATCCTTATGTCGCCTGTGTAACTATTTGTTGCCAGGGAAGGTCGTTGAATTACAAGACGTTCTTCATGTGGGTGCTAATAAGTACATACCAAGGTTAGACGTCATGCGTGAAGATATTTTAAAATGTTCTGAACTGATAAAAACTACTATGTTACATACTTGAATGTAATCTGAGTAAACGCTGCAGTCTAGAATGACTTGGGATATATAGAATAAGTAGATTTCCACTTCAGATAGAAGAATGTGGCAGACAGTGCAGATAGAGGATTAAGATGAACAGAATATGATAACAGTGGCTCAACTTGTCTTTCGTTGGAAAACTCCGGTGAACATGGGCACAGTACATCGTTCATCAAGTTGGCCAAACAAAAACATACGTGGGCTTACAGTGTTATTGGCTTCATGTAGGAAGCCTTCATCAGGACTGACTTCCGGTACCGGTCGTCAGTACGTAAAAGCTTGTCCCATACGTGGCTCATTTGGTAGTCTCCCCTCGTCTCGATTCATGTTTGATAAATGCCGAAACGTTGATAAACACTAAACAGGATGTTATTTTTGGTTGTGTTAGAGTAATGAATATAGTTTTTGTGTCAACCTGATGAAACTTTTCACAGAATCACTGCAGCTTTGCATATGAATAAGTACCGGTGAGATGTGGAGGCCCATAACGATTTGTGAACTCATTGACTTCTGCTTTCCTTTGGAGTTATTTTCAGTGACTGACAAGTGACTGGGACAGCTGCCCTGAGTCATTTTCAGTGACGAGTGGGACGGCAGCTGCCCTGCTGTCTGTGGTGATGATGGCACCATTGCTAGACAGCTACATGAGCTCGTTGTTGTTCAGGTGGCATACTAATGTTCGGGGCGCTCTTTCTGTTCGAGAACGACTTCATCCACATCGTGTCGATTGCGTTCACGGCGCTGATCCTGACTGAGCTGCTGATGGTCGCGTTGACCATTCGCACCTGGCACTATCTGATGATTGTCGGAGAATTCCTGAGTTTGGTGCTCTACGTTGCTTCTCTCTTCATCTTCAACAGTTACTTTGGTGAGTGTCACACTGTTCAGAACTGAATCTTTTGTCACATGTTAACTGCAGGTATTATCATTATATACATATTGTTGTGTGTGGCACGGTGATGCAATGGGTAGAGCATTGGACTTGCGATCAACAGGTCATGGGTTCAAATCCTACTCCGGGCACAAGCTACGTAACAACCTTGGACAAGTTGTCCACACCTATGTGCCTCTGTCACCAAGCAGTATAACTTGGTACCAGCCAAAGGGCGGTGATGCTCTGCGTCTGGGAAGGTAACCTGCCTGGTGGAAAGTATTATTTATTATTATTATTAGAACGTAGAGATTGAAATGGCATGAGCAAAAGTGCTTCTAGGACACGGTACACAATTAAGCTATAGTTCTGGGAACGACTTTGTGAAAAGAAATGTTTTTAATTGTCTCTTGAAGGAGAAGAGGGAAGGGCCGCAAAGTAATGGCAGCCTACCGCCGGGTGGATGACTTACAGTCACCTGTGGGCTGACTGCCTGTACACTGGCATCAGATCCGGTCCCAGCGCTCGGTAACAAGTATGGGAAGCCTTTACCTTTTTATATTGTCGTATATATTATTAACTACTACTACGTTCCTTTTTTACTAGGCCGCATCACAGTGGTAGCTGACGGTGGCGGCTTGTTGCTGATTCACCTGGACACTGGTCGGCACATTCAGTACTGGTAAAGAGAAGTTGCGACTCGGTGGTTATTTATTAGTCAGTGGTTGGTCATTGTGATGGAGATGCAACCAGGAGGCAGTGCGATTTAAGTTGTGGGTGTTTTTTTAGTTTCAGTTAAGTCATCAGTCTAAACTTTCGGTTTCATTTTTTCAATTTTTTTTTGTTTCGGTTATCATCATCGTTAACATAATTAAGTTTTGTCTGTTAACGGAATGAATTTGTTTTCATTACCGTTAACTTAAATCACGCTGCCATGAGGCCAGTTTTATTTCAGCTGAAACCCATACGAAACGTTGGTGATGTTGGAATGTACAGTCAGCCAGAAATGCTCTCATGCTAGAGATAATTCCTACTTCACACATTTGCGTATCTGGGTCCTTCAGGAGTAGACTATCCAATGTTCAGTGCATCTTTGAGTTGGCAGTTAGCATGGGTAATGTGCTAATATTTTGAAAGAAGAAACGTCAAGCAATCAATCAGTCGTGGATTTATATAGCGCATATATATATATATTTATATATATTTATATACGCGAAGCCTCTAATGCGCTGACATTTTGACCTTTATTTGTTTCGTTATTTAATATATTCAAATATAATATTTAATATTTTAACATGCTGTGCTGACTGATCATGGGGGCTGTGGTTGTAGATGTTGGCTTTCTACTGTCAGCCGACTTTGTCTGGAAAGTCCTTGTCGTGACGTCAATTAGTTGTATTCCGTTGTTTATACTGAAATATCTCCGATGGCGCTTTGCACCACCAACCTACAGCAAACTTTCCTGAGACATTTTTACCTTTATTTGTTTCATTATTATAACTGGTGTCTGTCCCTGATATGATATCCCAGTATAATACTCTATTTTTGCTAGGTTTAATATTTTAAATGTTAAACCTTATTAGCCGTTTCTTGTTATTAGTTTTGTCGTGGCAGTCAATTGTGAATTTAAAGAACCCTTTTGGTGATGACGTTTCCTGGTGATCCTTAACTTGTGTTACGGTTGTTGATGAGGCAATATGACTTCCTATTTGTTGTGAACAAAGTGGTGAACCTTGTGATGTGGCAGTTTAATCATAAGTACTGTAGCAGTATCTTTTTCAGTGTGAGGCACTACCCAGCAGATGGGCACAGGCAGTAAGCCTAAGAACAGTTGACCACTCACGTCTTTGTCTGTGAAGAAGGAAGCAAAGGTCCTATCTAGTAATGCCCTACTTCACTACCTGTTACCTGAACAACGTGACAATGACACTGTCCGCAGCCTGAGAAATTCCCAACCTTTTCACTCAATCAGAGCCCGCACAAATAAGTTCCATAAATCTTTCTTGCCCTTCACATAATCATTCTATATTCTGAGTGACAGGTGTATTGTGATTCTGTATTGTATGCTCTTGTTTTAGTGTTTTAATGTCTCATGTACAATCAAGCATTGAGCTGCTATACTCAATAAGCCATTATTGTAAGCAAAGCTGTCGGCAAGAGAGATACCCGGAGTAGAGGAAGTTAAAGGACCAATGGTGAAGATGATTTATGGTGTGAGAGTTTGTTTACGGTTTGCCGGAGGTGCTTGGGGTTGTCAGAGGATGACGAGACTAGGTTGGATTAGAAGTGCTTTTTGGATGCGAGAATAATGTATCGGTACTGGTTGCACAAAGACTTGAGGGAGGACCAGTCGAGAACAGATTTGAGTTTGTTTCCAGAGGTTCTCAGTGTCTTTGGTCATTTCTTGGTCACTCTGATCTTTTGTTACTCTAGAACCAGGAATGGGCAAATGCTACCATTGGCATTGATATCAACACGACCGCTGTTGTTAACACTAAGACCAAAGAAGATAAGGTCAAGATCACGGGCAGTTATATATGTGTCGAAACATGTTTTATTCTGTTAGATAACTCAGCGTCAGTCAGTGTATGTACGAAATTGTAACACTTTACATTTTTGCGCTGTAATCGTTGCAGCTTTAGATGTGCATTGACTGATGAAAGACCAAGCTTGATGAACAGAAGTGCCAAGAGCTCAAAATTGAGTCTTAAGACCAAGACTTAACGTCTCTAACTAGCGTGGTTCTGAATGAATTGCTGCATATTTGTTGGATCCCCAGGACTGATACATTACCCAGGACCGAAGAGGATGTACGTCCTTGAGAATAACGGTCTTTATGCCTTGCATTTAGCAAACAGCGATTGGTAGAGTTTTGACTGGGTTTTTGAGAATCGCTTGTAAAGTAAAAAGTAAACAGTGTATAGCAGTTAGCATCAACTTAGCTTTTCACCGCTATGGGAAACTCGCATGCCATATGGGATCACACAGTGTTACCTGCCACCCGGCAGAGGTGAGAATCCTGCCTTTACCCCCAGCCGAAGCAGGTACTCGATTTAGGTACCCCAGAGGGATGCGAGGCTGAGTTGACCTATGTTACTTGAAAGCAGACCAGCCGGGAATTGAACCGGCGACCTGTAAATTGCAAGTCTACCGCCCTACCACTAAGCACCACGTATTGCCTGGTTATGTCAGTAGCGGTTAAATGTTGGTCTTGGCACTGTGTTAGATTGCACTGTCTGAGGCTCTGAGCCTTGGTTGTTGTGATTGATTGTAATTAACCATGTGCAGATGTTTTGTTATTCCGAGATGTTACTGCTCCTGTTTTCAGTCGTGGATGCTTTGAGTACTAATTTTCCGTGAACTATTGGGTTCTGTGCTGCCAGCGGTGGTGTACATATTTTGTGGATTAGATCACAGCACAAATAACGACAGTCTTATTTTAATATGTAAAATGTGCTCCATTTTTCATATACGATTGATGGTTTGATTCATACTCATCATGACTCGTTGGAGACGCCTGTGCGGACCTTGCCTAACCTTCGTGAACATGGTAAGTAGTACTTGGAAAATGAGAACTGAGAGTGGTTATAGTCATTAAGTGAATGTATTATTTATCTTGTAACATCTGAAGGATTAGTTTTTTTTCTTCATTTTTTTCAGTTTTTCTTGTCGTTTAAAATTTTATTGTAGCATCCTGTCTTTGTTCTTTCTTTAAATGAAGTGAAACGAAAATGAGCAAATAAATTATCCAGAATGACAAAAGCCACTTTACAATTTACAGTGATAGAAAGGAGGGAGACAGTGGAGACTGTTAATGAAGATGTGGAGGAGACGTGCTGAGGCAGGCTGTTCAAAATGCAAATAGTGGTAGTCAGAAATGCTCCGTCACTAGTGGCAAAAGTAAGATCCTAGTGGAACTCTAAACCATGGCTAGCGCAGAGCTATAATGGGGTCTGGGCCTGAGGGCTGAGCTCCAATGGGTCCAGGGGTACAGTCCCTAGTAGGAGGCAAAGCCCCCTGAAGCTGAAAGCCTCGTAGCTCTTCCACGACCAATGGAGGGTCACATTTGGCCCCATTTTGAGTTTCCCGGCAATTAAAGGCACCGGAACTCACTTTTGTTCAACATGATAGGTGCCGGAACTCAGTTCCGCCTTACTTTGACGACTGTCTGTCACTGATGCTGGACTGCTGTATGCAGCGGACATTCGGTTATGCCAACGTAACTGATCATGGATATTGACGTGTCTTATTATACAACTCTGCTTGCATGCCAATATTAGATATTAGATATTGGCAATTGAAGCTGTTGTTGTGATGTTAGTTATCAGCACACTGACAAGCATGAGTTCTGTTAGTATAGCTACAGTGTATCATCAGACAGCTTGTCCTGTTAAGGTGTCTGCTGATAATATCAATTATTGTAATGAAGAAAATTTACAGTGGCCTGAAATCTGTAGTCATGTTGCAATAACAGAATAATACGTTACGCGTGTGTTTATTAGAATCTCTCACCTGCTATTGACCGCCGTATATTCAACTTAGAATTCGTTAAGTTCAGTGAAATTAGCTTTATCTGGTTTACTGCTGATTTGATTAATATTGTAGAATGCCGATAATAATAATAATAATAATATGTAGCTTTTAACGCGTCATGTTGGTTGATGAAAATGACGAATTGCTGGCGAAGTTGCTCTGTATATTTTCATTGCATGGTCTGTTGTGTGTACTTGTACTTGTAGAATGATTAGCTGAGAAGCATAACCTTACACGCCCATATTTATCAAGTTAATGCACTAGACCAAGATTGATCATAGTGTTCCAGGTGTGGTCTGACATATGTCTTACACAAAACTGGGACACTCATAGTCCACAAATGTGTCAATGCTAGCTAGCACTTAACTTATGCATTGCGTTTTTAGGCTACATCGCACACATGCATTGCATGAGATGCAGACTTGCTGCAGACGGAGTAGCATGATCTGTCTGTCTGTCTGTCTGTCTGTCTGTCACTTTCATGAGCCAGGCAAAAGCGGCTGAACCGATGAGATGCCATTTGGATGACTGAATCGTATGGGTCCAAGGAACCATTATGTGGTGGGGTCAACTGAAGGTCGGACGAATCCATTCGCCACCGGGAGGGCTGCAGCTTTTCATCGAAATCCTGTGACCTTTTGTTATTGAATTATTGCTGTTGTGTATGCATGGCTGTATTGCATAAGTTATAATTTTTTTCCTATAGTGCTCTGATCCCTTTTGCTTGGCGTCAAGAATAACATTTGGCTCAAAAATCCCACTCAAACAATTGCCAAAGGTCCTCGTACGTAGACCTTTTGGGGAATATGACTCAATTGTGATGATGGGAAATACGCCCAATAAATAAGTGCTTAAGAGTAATAGAGTAGTGGTAATACCTTAGTATGGGTTGTTGTCTTGGAAATAAGTTGCCATATATTTACCGGCAGCAGCATGCACGAAGCGCATACGCCAGTATTTCATTTACGGGGTTGTTTTGAAGTTTTTGTCCCGTAGGGGCCATACATTGTACCGATGGGAATCGGCTCGTACACACCACACTTTACCCCATCGGTGCAGTGATGGAGACGTGGGCCCCCAAGACTGAAAATTTTATGCAATTTCCGAATATAAAATGTTCCGCAGGGACGTATCTGTGGACGATTTTTACGAAATTTGAGTTGTTTTTTTCGGATGCATGAATGAGGGTGTGGTACTGGTTGCGCAAAGTAGAGATGTGCATGGGAATGGGGAAGACTGGGATCCCATGGGTCCCCTGGAATTCCCATGAGAATGGGAATAAGATTAACCATGGGAATGGGAATTAAGACGTGGAAGTGGGCAAAACACTGCATACTGTAACTAACAAGCACTTGCAACTGTGCTTGTGTTAGCGTTGTTGCATATTTCTGTAGCAAGTTGTGCTGAACTCGACTAAAGTAACGTTGATGCTTGAACAATTAGTTGGACTATTTTGATTACAATTTGTTGCATCCTATACTTTTTGCGCATTGTATGATGTCTCCTTTGAGTTGCCGGATGAGAATGGGAGGGATTTGGGAACTGCTGGATGGGAAAATATGAGAATGGGATTTAAGTTTCATATGGGAATGAGAATGAAGTTATTGAAATGGGAGGGAATTTGTACGAAAAATCTGTTCCCGCACATCTCTAGCGCAAAGACTTGAAGGAGGTCCAGTCGAGAGCAGAGTGGGTGCGTTTCCAGAGGTTCTCAGCGTGGCGGACAGAGGACCTGAATAATAATAATAATGTTCGTTTATTAAATTGCTGACATACCGCACAATTAACAATACGAACATCCGCCACGCAGGGCGGGGAACAACAGCCACCACGCAGGGCAGCACTATATACAGAAGGGTTAAGCCGGCTAAATTGCTGCCACACACGGCGCATAGCGATTGAATCAACCGCACCGGCTTAACCTCGTGAGCATTCACCAGATGGTGCGACCGGCACACATCCGATAAAGTTGCTCACTACTCAATTTATCGACCCCGAAAAGATGAAAGGCTGAGATGGCCTTGGGTGGCTGGTTACATACCGGAATAAAGTGCGGCCTCCGGGAGTCGAACCCGGACACGTCACCCATCCCAGTACTAACCGGGCTCGATGTAGACTAACTTCGTTGATACGACCAACTCCGTTAACACTACGCCACGCCGCCAACATGGTTTACTCATATATGCAAATGCAAGTAAAAATGGCAGTTCATATTTATGCTTATTAGTAACTTAATCGAGCTACGGCAATTTTTAGCAGTTCTAAATTAATTCAGTACCCTCTGAAGGAAGGCTCGTAGGGTACTGAATTTATTTAGAACTGCTAAAAATTGCCGTAGCTCGTATAATAAGCATAAAGATGAATTGCCCTTTTTACTTGCATTTGCATATATGAGTAAATCATGTTGCTGTGATTGTGGTTGTAATTCACAGAATAATGAAGACACTTTATATGGATAAGTTTTAATTTGGTAAGGTAACAAGAGGAACAGCTTTTGGTTATGCTTAAGTAGTATTTCTGCCAATAATTTTAAATCATTATAATACGTACTCTGCAGGTGACAGATAGTATTGTCAGGATCATTTTTGATACACAGTATAGGTACGTGTTAGGTTTAATTGATGACTTGGTGTTTCGTACATATTGAACAGTTTATAGGACAACTGTAACATCTTGCGGATGACACAGTAAACTTGGCTAGCTCGTGATTAAGATAACTCTTTCCTGTCAGCATGAAATAAAATTGCGCAGCGCTTCTTCACGGAGGAAATATTCATATTCACGTATTTAATTTCACTGACAGTCGTTCAAGCGATACTGCAATAGCGTCTTTGCTGCAGAAATGCGAAATAAACTGCGTATTGTTAGGCCTAATATATTCATATCGTGAAGGGAAATTTCGAGTTTTTCATACCTCGCCTTAGTAGTATTAGTAGTCTTTATTTAATTATAAATTAGCCCCATGTGGGACGTGCGGTCGACCCTTCACAAGTGACGTTTCTGCCAAGTTCGAAGTCACGTGACACAAAAACTAGGACAAATATCAAAAATCCGGCCAGATCAAATTTAGATATTGTGCCCTGGTTTAAGAATCAGTGGTCAGTTGCCAGCTCCCATTGTAAATGGCCAGATTACCAACTTTCAAGGGCTCGTGACCTTGCCCTAGGATCGGGTCATACCTACTGCATACTGTCGTGCATCACTCATCGACCTCTACCCACATGCCATATTTTATTGAAACCGAATAAACTTTGTGCACGGACAGACATTTTGATACCCACTTTTGGTGGAAGCACAAGAGTCGACCTGAAAACGAGGTTGACTGGCGTAACCTCCGTTAATTAATAGTTTAACGTGCCACATTAGGCTGACGATATTTGATTCTATAAAGGAGAGTTTCCACGGAGTAAAACCGTTTGATGGTACTGCTAGTTTGAATTCGACGGGCGGTCAGACGACAGAATGATCCTCTGCCATATATTTCCAGTGCAGTATAGCCACGCGCGGTGAAAACCTACACAAGAAACAAACGACTAAACTTCGCGTCAGCTATATTAATACGACTGTAACGTTGCTGCAGAGCAGACAGCGTTGATCGTGCTCAAATGGTGCATGTCGAGCAGATATCCGCTGAACGGTCCGCAGTTCAACGGGCCTAGTTATTATACCGAATGCGTCTAACAGTAAGCGTATTGTAACGGTCTGGTGTCTGTCCGGTCTGTCTGTCACGTCTTTAAAAAAATAAAGTTACTAGAACGCGCCGCAGCGCATTTTTCTAACCTTAATAGGCGCGCGGCGCATATTCAACGTGACTCACCAGGGGGCAGCACGTGACGCTGCCAGCATTCATTTCTCACCTCGGTATCTCACCTCGGATGGCCTTCCAGGGCAATGCGTCTGGGAGGCCTAGGGCTAATCAGAACTAGTCCATAA
>Ga0209363_1001062_pt1 | contig 12423 bp, 10 predicted proteins | sample WorMetexBAHAMAS3_FD_187385 | JGI IMG/M metagenome (GOLD analysis project Ga0209363, IMG submission 187385) | Marine gutless worms symbiont microbial communities from Max Planck institute for Marine Microbiology, Germany - Inanidrilus exumae... | ecosystem: Host-associated > Annelida > Digestive... | reverse complement strand
ATATCCGTCCGTCCATCCAGAAAAAAATTCTTTGATTTCAATGAAATTTGGTATGTAGGTAGAGGTCGATGAGTGATGCATGATGGTATGCATTATGACATGATCCAAGGTCAAGGTCACGAGCCCCCGAAAGTCGGAAATTCGACCATTTGCAAAGGCTATCTTCTCCCCCATTTATAACGGGGGCTGGTAAATGACCACAGATTCTTACATTAGGGCACAGTTCCTACAGCTTGCTATTGCACGAGATAAAATTTTTTTTCTGCATGTCCCTTCGCAGGCTCCTTACATAGGAGCTTTAACATAGATGAAAATTTTCTCCGGTACGCGGAGCTTTTACGACATCACGACGCAATCTTGGATTTTCTTTGACCCCCTCCTACGTCAAGAAGTAATTAAGACAGAAAGCTCAAATTTGGTGTGTGAATAGATATGCATGGTAACTTTACTACTGTAGAAAATTTTATCCGCTGATGGGCGTATTTGCGCCACCCCGTAATGTTAAAACAATGGGAAATAGAGGACTCCGTAGTTATTAGTAGGTAAGTAAGTAACAACGCAGGTTTTGGTGTGCTGCATCCAACTCAGTTAATCGGACATGCAGCACACGTCTACTTTATTTTTATGTGTAATGCCTTTAAGAATCACCATAGAGAAAAACGCTGATTATTGTACTAAGAGTTGGTGTGCAGTGTTTGAAGTGGAAAGCATCAGTAGAATGAAAGACGTGGGAGAGATGATAACAATGAAAATCAGAAGAAGCCGGCACTCACAAGAGTGCAGACAGACTCGCACCATTTGTGAATTGCAACCTTTTGACCCCATAAACATTAGGTTTCCCGGACTCGTTGTGCAACATCTGCGTGTCAAGTTTGACGATCCTAGCTTGGTTTTTGAGATATTGTGCCAGTAAGCAGACAGACTAATGACAGTGGAAATTACCACGTGACTGCCATTGACATCGGTAATAACGAGACTAATAAAAATGTGTGGTGAAGGGAAAATGCGGCTGAAAAGTTTATAAGGTTAATAGGCCAAACATAGCAAAGATTGCAAAATGGAATGGTGTGCTATCTTGCTGGTTGATATATTTGAGATACTGTGCGTGAACATGGACAGAAGTGGGAGCTTTGGTCAATCAGTTTAGTTTTAGCATGACTATTAAACTTGAATATTAAACAATTTTTTACTACACAATTTGCTGTATTGACAATTGACATGTATAATTAACTGCATTTTGTTTATTTGATGCTGGCAATACTGCATTGTAAATAATAAATACAGCTATGAAAATGGTGTGAACTGGTGACTGCCAGTATGACATTCAAACATTGTCCTGAGACCTGGGTGTTATAATTACGAGGTCGACTCCTCCGAGTCGACATAATAACATTAGTGGGTCTTCAATGTCTATCCGTCCGTCCACAAAACGTTTCTTCAATTTCAGTGAAATTTGGTATGTAGGTACCGTAGAGGTCGATGAGTGATGCATGACGGTATGCAGTATGACCCGATCAAAGGTCAAGGCCATGAGCCCTTGAAAGTCAGAAATTTGACCATTTTTAATGGCTGTCTCCTCCCACATTTATAATGGGGGCTCGCAAATGACCACAGATTCTTAAATTAGGGCACAATATCTAAAGCTTATTGGGGGCCGGATTTTTTATTTTTGCTAATTTTTTATTTTTTTGTGTCATGTGACTTTGAAGTTAGCAGTAAGTAGGAGTCGACTATCAGTCTCGTATGGGGCTAATTTCATTATTATTACTACCACTGAAGTTTTGACCTTACGGCAGAACAGAAATCTGTATATTATTACTACTCTAAAACATATATTATTTGCATGTGTCAAATTTTTGCAATTTGACAAGAATTGTTAAATTCTTTACACGTGAATTTCTGGAATTTATTCACTTACAATCTGTTCTGAAGTACTGCATTTCGTTTCAGTAGTGTGCTTTGTATAACCAACGCTAGGCTTTGGTATAACACCCTAAATGGTGTAGGTACAACAGGAAACAGATTGCTTAAGATAATTAACGGGGAATACACCAAATTAAAATGCAGCGAATTTTCTGTGGGAGAAAATCGCAAAAGTAAGATGAATCAAATCAACTTCAAATTTATATAGCGCCATAGGTCACAAGCGAATCTGAGGCACTGCGTGGTGATAACTAGACGCGATACTGTCCATAGGCTGAGCAAAATAATTCAGTCTTCAATCTGCTTTTGAAGGTGCTAACAAGTTCAGCCTCTCTACATTTTTCAGACAGTGAGTTCCAGATAGTAGGTGCGCTAAAACAAAATGCTTTTTTCGACAAAGCTAACGACAACTAACAGTCAGTAAGTTATTATTTGAAGAATTTAGTTCTTGTACGGGACTGTAACTCTCGGTGCAGCGAAAATATAATGGTCTTTGGTATTACACCAATACCATTGCTGTATCTATCCTTTTCACATGTTGCGTCCTTTAGGTAATTTGAGAGTCAGTATCACTGTATTTATTAACAGCCTTAGAGAACAAAAAATAAATTTTTAATGCTTTTTTTAAAGATATGGACCGTATATTTTTAAAAGGTATATCTATTACTATCGTTACTACTGTTTTTATGCTTTCGTTGCCGGACAGTGTTAGTGAAGACCTTATGTTTTTTGGGCTGTCCATCTGCCTCATTCTTCAGGGGACAGATCTTGTTACCACGATATCTCGCGAACGGCTTGAGCAATCTCGATGAAACTGACAGAAAATAGCCACTAGCCCAAACTGATGACCTGATTAGATTCGGGAGGTTAAAGGTCACACAAGCCGTCGAGGTGACAAAGGCATCCATATCGAATTGACGCTTGGGTGTCGAAGACCATCCAGTTGTTATTACTATTAGTACAACTTGGTATTTGATACTGAGTTTGTGTGTTGTTGTTTCAGTGGAAGAGAAGAAGGAGGAGACAAAGAAAGAAGAATCGGAATCAGAAGACGAAGACTTGGGTTTTGGACTGTTTGACTAATAACTTCTCCTATAACATATGCTGTGCATACTGTGGAGTGAATTGTTAGCCACATGTGAAAGCATAAACTGGGCTTCTGTTTGTATAATTTCCTGCATTCGAATACTGTGTACTGTAATGTGACACTTGTCTTGCATGGCATTTGTCAATTACAGCTACAGTTATTCGCTGCAGATAGACTCACATACGTTGTGCCACTAGAGTCAGTCATTGTGAGATTTCAGCTAGAAGTATGTACTTCACCTACGTTTGTCATGCTGGCCAATTTCCAGGTGAATCCTGGTTAGCTGGCTCCCCTTAGTTTTTTTTTTGAATTTGTTCTGGAACAAATCTTTTGGATGATAAGTGGTACAGGTTTTTTATGGGCCGGATGTCCCTGCTGTTCTCCAACCAACACTTTGAAGCACTCTGGGACACAAACCACTGACTCGATCTTGGCCTTGGAACGGTTAGCATGTACTTTTCAGTGAGTTACAACTATTATCTTGGAAGAAGAATTTTTGTAATAACTGACAAATGTTGTTACCAGATGCATTATTCTGAAATCAGTATGCACGGAAATGTTTTACCTGCTATGGTAGCTCATAGTGCCCCCAAGATCCACTGAATGGATTTATGGGGTAGGGCGAGAAAGGATGGGAAGCAAACGGAGAAGCGAAAGACCTGGGGGTAAGGCGACAGTCTGCGTCGACTTTAATTACTTGTAAAACTATAACTGGTCTTGCGGTTGAAACTGCACAAGATGAGGTGACTTATGCACAGCAAGTGTTGGCAGTCAATCAGCTGAATAGTATTAACAAAGTTCTATGAGTATGCACATTTTAAAACCATGTCTCGGGGGCAGCCTTGATAATCATGTTTTATTGACATCTTTTAGTCAGACTTATAATATGCTAACAATGAAAAAAAACACAAAAATATACTGAACACATTATTTCCAAGAGCAGGGGTTTGTGAAAATGTTGGCATAATTATAATTATTTTACTGAACAAGTCTTTCATTGACTTAACAACTGTCGCTTGAAAAACTTCCAATACAGTCGAAAGTTGCAACCAAAGCCTTACAGTCAATGTTCGTCGTCGTTTATAGATGAATAATAGGTCGCGTTGTCACTAGTTTGTTGGGGCGGTGGCTCTGGTTTCTCCAGAGAAGTGTATACTTTATTTTCAACGGGCTCATCCACATGTGCACTGCAGTACACATTGCTCGGGTTTTCAGCGGAGTCGGCAGGTATCGTCCAGTAGTTTCTGTCGTCTAATTCGAAGGCGTCCATGGAACTTTGTCCTTGTTGGCAGTTGCTGCGGATGTTTCTTTCTTCTCGTTCTTCGGCTCGTTTGTTATTACGTTTGCGACACGCAACGACGACAATGATGATGATGATGATAACGATTATCAGTAGAAGACCGAATCCGCCACAGAGACTAACAATCAGCCAGATCTTATCGTATGCTGTGTAACGAATGCTACATGAACAGTTGTAATTAGCGTTGCCAACTTGTATCTGCAACAAATTATTAATTAAGTATGACAAACTAAGGCCTACTATCAGATGCAAAAAATGACACATCTTGTAGGCCTATGATTTACGGGCTTCTGTATCCGCCCCCTTTCTCGATCAGGGCTACATTTGACATGATAGAGTGGACCCGTGGTGTGTTGTATCATGCCGAATTTTACTGGTTGGTGTAAACTGTACAAAAATTTTCATACTTTCCGGGGCTCCTGTTCTCACTCACTCCAAATTTTCCCATTTGGGGCGAAAAACTGCGAATTTAACGAAATTTTGTACTTCTGGGCTCTCGTACCCACTTCATTCGCGATCTGGGCTAAATTTGGCGTGATAGAGTGAACCATTGGTGTATTGTACCGTTCTAAATTACACCATGATTGGTGTATAGGCCTACTGGGGACGCTTAATATTTGGGGAAAACGCACACCCGACGTCAAAACCCCATAACTTCGGAACCCCTTAAGTGAATCCCCAAATTTGCATTAACCGAACATGGAACTGCCCATAAAACCTGTAAATTTCGTTAAAATCGTGCAAGTGATGCGTTTGTATTGCAAAATTTAGTAAAATTTCCAATTTTAGAATCCCACCCCTTCACTGGTGGAGCGAAATTTGGCATGAAAGAGTCGTCCTTCGGTCCCCTCTCTGGGGCGAAAAACTCCAAATCACTCCCCTAGTAACAGTAATCTAAATAAGCCTACCGGCGTGTGTTTTGCAATCTGGTAGCAAAAAAGAAACAAGCAAAAAACCTCCAACGTGGACAAAATATAGGCATACATTACAGAACAATGTACATAATAACAATAATATGATACAAACAATATACGTTCATTCAGTACGCGAATTACCCACGCCGGCGTGCGTGTTAGGTAGGGCGTTCACTCGCGTTTCTTGTTTGCGATCTGTCCGCGCTCTAAAGGTAAAACGGCTTGAAGTATCGGCACCAAAGTCGGTAGGTCAAGGTCACACAACTCAACGTGGTTACGAGTCGAAAACCGTCACGGCGCACGATTGCTAGTGACCATGGCCTGTAGTTGTGCTGCCTATTCCTGTGCTACCTGCGGCGGTTGCCGGCGTGGGTCTGCATGTCGATACGATTACGATGATTATGTTTATTAGTTTGTTATACTATAGCGTCGTGTGTTATTAAGCTAGCTACGTGTAGGCTACATGTTCACATATTATTTTATTCCTATGTTACCGGTTTTCGTATCGTATCACGGTATCGCAGAATTTCGGCTGAGCGTTTCAACAGTTTCGTCAGCATTAAAATAGTCCTAGTAGGCCATACATGAGCGTTAGTCATTTTCAGCATATATCAGTACCGGCGCCAGAGTCTAGCATGTATAGGGGGACGGGGGCCAAGGAGAGTTAGGGGGCGAGCGATACATTAGGAAAAACCATGGCCACAGCCCCGCAATTTTTCTTGTGGGGTTCAGGGCCGCCGGCGCTGGCATTTACAGCTACCGTTAGTGGTTTCTTCCGCGAGTTGACTATAGTCCGCGCGACTTGACTATCCGCGGATTGTTCAGTTAAATTTACCATGCACGTTACCTTCGCCAGGTTTTGTTTTTTTTTCTGGCAAACGAGAACAGTTTCTACCTGCTAATCGATTAATTAGGGCCTATAGCTTTTAAAATAGCGTCTATAGGCCTACTTTATACTTTACGGATATTTTTCGATGTAGCTTGGTATAAATAGCGTGAATTCAAACCTTTATAGACAACGTATCGTCTTGACAGATCGTATCGGTGACGTCTCTGTTGGGTCTGTGTGTCGGAGGTCGACAGTCAATTTTACTGTCAGTCAGTGACGCAGGAACACACGCAGCGTCACCAACTCTGATGTCAAAGTCCACGGGACCACTGCCACGCCGCAGGTGCTCGCCCTGAGAGACAGTAAAATTACAGCAAGTATTTAAAGAAACTCCGATTAACGTCTAATGCTCCGATTAACACCGTACACCCGTAATAATACAAGTATAGGCCTATGTCGGTTCTCCTTATTGTCTGGCCGAAATGTACGTAGACCCACAGACAGACACACAGACCACGCTACGTGCGAAATCTGTTGCAATGGGTCGCATCTGTGCACTGCTTGCAGGCGATGCGGCCTAAGAACCGGTTAGTTTAGAGCATCCGGGCTGAGTTCTGGTCCATAAGGGCAATCTTGGAGGAAGAGGGTCAATATATGTAGGACTGTGTGAAACACACACATTGTTCAGATCAACGGAAAACAAGTAAACTACCTGTATTGCAATAGGTTTGCTACCGTCGGGATTATAAACGAGAACGTCGGACGGACACGAGATGACGGGCATGATGGAAAACTGCATTTTGATGTCGGGATGACAACAGCTGATGTTCTCGTAGAGACGGTATCCGTCCAGTTTGAGTCCCAGGTAGATGTCGGCACGAGTACGTCCATCTGAAGAGAAGTAGACAGCGACTCCAGGTCCCCGTGTGTCGTTGATCGTTCCCGTCTCACTCTGTTGCAGCTGCTGACTCAAGTCGTCAGGCAGAATCACGGCCGGCATTCGACATTGCATCTTGCTACCGTCTGTGTCGGCTTTCGGAAACTGACATGGCTGCAACATATAGTCGTCTGTATTGTCTGTACGATACGATAGGGAATCTTTAACGTGCTCTGATAAGCTGAGCCTGATGGACAGCCAGCTTAATCTGCCGCATATATGCGACCTGAAACAGAACTAAAACAAATGCCGAATACATCAGAAGATAACGTACGGTTCGGCTAATCTACAAGTTGGCTGCGTTGCACAGTGGTAGAACGCAGGTCTTTGATCGGCGAACTTTCCATGTTCCACGCTCGACCTGTAGGCCTAGTTGACGTGTGACCACTTATATGGGTAAAAGGACCGCTATAGGTCAGCCAACTAGGCCAACTCAGCCTTTCATCCTTAAATTACGTGGTCGATAAATTGAGTAGTAAGCTGATCCAGATGTGCGTCATCTTGCTCGGGCGACGCCATCTGGTGAATGCTTACGAAACGGATGCAGGATGGCTCATTCCATTCGTGTATAAACGTGTGGGTGGCAGGTATAAACTGTGTGAACCCCGTGCAATCTAGCCAAGTCTAGCCGCTGGTCACTGTTCGTTGAGTGTAAGCGTTGGACAGACTGCATTTCATTTCAGAAGTTCTGAGGGACAAAGAGAGCCTATACGGTGGGAAGGATTTGTGCACCAGTTGGTTAAGGCGGGAGTGAGTCAACGGAGGAAGACGATGTGACAGTCGCAGGAAGACTGGGAAGAGGCTGACTGAGAGAAGCAGTGAGTTGGTTCCAGAGAAAGGAACGATCAGTTATATTAATCGTAACGAAGATGATGTAGGCAAATGGGCGAGGGTGACAACAGGCGAAGAGCGGCTGCGAGGAGGCTGAACAGACATGACACATTAAAAGGCTACTTACTTACTTACAGACATGAAGGCTGGGTGGGTGTGAGCACTGTATAGGGCCTACGTAAGTGATAGGAGCTTGTGTTCAATGTGTTTAGTCATTTTGAGCCAGTTATATACCCGAATACGTAGATGATTCTAAACTGTGGGCTATAGACGTACCGTAAATTCAATGCGAAATCGCTATACATTGGCGTCACCAGCCATGGGGCACTGGGGCACGTGCCCCCTTCGACTTAACAATTTAATTTTTTTTCAGTTTGACCTATACAAAGTCTGACAGTAACTGTATGTCGACAGTCGCCTCGCGTAACACCCAGTAACGTTTGTGCCCCTCCTGGCACCAAATCCTGGCGACGCCACTGTCGCTATAACTCTGAAGTAACTAGGTACCGTAGTCCCTGTTACTACAGCAGCATTGAGTTTAAGCTAAATTGTAGTTACATCACGACAGGCTTCATCATACATAAGCAGTTAAGTAGTTTCTAAATATTTAGATTCAGAAATAATACCTGTGATACGTTCGAAGTTAGAGATATTAAGACTGTGTCATTGAGCCATCGGGTGATGACAGCAGTAAGATTGATGCGTGGTTCAGCAACTGAATCCAGGTCGCTTCCAGTTACTGTCACCTCCGTACCGCCGCTGAAAATGTGCAATCATGTATGTTGTATAGGCCTGTTCGAAGTAGCCTTTTAATTTCAATCGAATAAGCATACTCGCCAAGAAATTCACCCTCCTTGTCAAATGTCAAGCTGGCTGCGTCTAGCCATAAGCATAATGTAACGGTCTAGTATTCGTCCGTTTCTCTGTACGTCTGTCTCGTCTTTTTCTAACCTTAATAGAGCATGCGGCGCATACTCAACGTGACTCACCAGGGGGCAGCATGCGACGCGGCCAGCGTACATTTCGACCCGACAATGAGGAGGACCGACATAGGTGTTTACCTGTTACTTAATAGACTCATCTATTGAGCTAATTCAAAGGATCAATGGCTTGTTTAGGAGAAATGGCTTTACGCCCATGGCCTTGCGCCTAGCACTCTTTGAGATTGAGAAGTTTTCAATAAAACTGTTATATGAAAAAAAAATGATAAATTCATATTCAAAAGTTGTGTTCAGTCGTCAGACGCCAGAGAACTAGTACGATACTTGAATATTAAAACGGAAGAATTGAGATTCTGAATATGGCACTTCGAAGGAGGCTACGGTGGACAAGATGCAACGCAGTCTCAAACTTTCGCCAGTTTTGTCGAAGGATCTCGCGTGTCATAACAAGTATGTCCGTCCTCGTGATAGACTAGCCTACTTGGACGGAAATAACAGCGTCCCGTGCTGCCTGCCCCTGGTGAGTCACGTTAAGTATGCAACGCGTGACCTATTATTGTTCGAAAGACAGATGGGACAGACAGACGGACGGACGGACGCCAGAACGTTACATTACACTTTCCGCTAGACGCGGCCAGAGTAGCCACAGAGTGATAAAGGTCGTACTCGCATTACTGCTGTAGCACCGCTAAAGTCAGTGTGTATAATTCAAGTAGTGTCACTGAAAGGCTATTATTTGTTACGTCGTTTTCAAAGTGTTGTGCATTGTTTCCAGCATCGTTAACGTATACTTTCAAGTACATTCGTACATTGTATACTTCACATCAATTCAGGGACGTTAACAAGGTCAGAGGTGCCAAGGCCATTAAGCCAAGGCCAACGCCATGGCCAGAGACATGCAAGGCCAAGGCCACAGACCCAAGGCCAAGGCCGAGCATGCGACAGTAAATTTTCCATCAATGCCAAAGTTAATTTAGTATTTCAATTTCGAGTCAAATCTTTCCACAGCTCCGTATCATCAACATCATTATTCTGGCTGCTCTCATCGGTAACGGGAAAAACAAGCACATGGCTTTCAACATAGGCCAGGCCTTTTATGACAAGTACTTGGCAACTCAAATGTTTGCATTCAATGCACATTCGCAATAATCCAGTATTGCATTATTTATATAATATGGCGGTTGGCCTTGTTATTTATTCCAAGGCCAGAGCATTCAAGGCCAAGGCCAAAAGCTCTAGGTCAAGGCCAGAGAATCCAAAGGCCAAGAAATTTGGCCTTAAGGCCAAGTCTAAGGATTAACATCCCTGCGTCAGCTAAATATCTATGTTTACATGGATCATCATGTGCAATTAATTACTTACATTAAAGAAGCGATATGATCCAGATTTTGTTAAAAGCGCCGTTACATTCTAATTAACCAACCAACCAACAATTTATTACGGTCTTGCGGATAATCATTATAGGCCTACCAACTTCAATGTACGGCGGCTTTACATACTGATTTCCAATACTGCCGTATACGTACACGACAAGATGGTTTAGCGGTTCGATGTTGGTAAATCTTGGGTCGATGCGGTACTGAAACTTGTGGTTGGTTACAAGCCGTGAACCGTCGTTAAATCCGACTGAAATAACGATTGGCTGGTTGAGATCTGTGTCGGTTCTTGTTGCTGGAGTGGTGACAACCACCGAGTTTAACCCATTGCTGCAAGTAACACAAACTGCATGATGTCACTAATCAAAAAAAAGCGAAAAGGAGCGAAACTCTAACCCCGCGAACCCCTAACTGCCTCCACGGACTTTTACCCGCACCGTTTCTTCTGAGCTATTCGGTTTTTGATTATATTTTTTACTTATTTTCTCGTTTCTGGGCCCTGCGCTAGATTAAGCTGGCCATCTCGTCAGCTTTTGAGCGCACGTTAATCTGCCGTATCGTATCGTATCGTATCGTATCGCATCGTAACCATAACGGACTAAGTTAACGTTGTTGCATGATGTTTAATAAAGTATCAGTATCAGTAGTAACCCTTCGCTTCTTTTTTAGCTCCTTTCCCTTCTTGTTCCCTTTTATCGCTAACTATAGTGACATTGACACGAGCATTGCAGCCGCATGACATTAGTACAACTATAAGAAGCCAGCACTAATGAAAACGACATGACCCACGAAGCGATGCTTTTTGTGCCTCGTGACCTTGACATTTGACCTTTTGACCCCAATAATAAAGGGATTTCCAGGACTCATGTTGGAACATTTATATGTCAAGTTTGGTGATCCTTGCTTCGTCGGCTTTTACCCGCTCAACGCTATGCCAGTGCCGTACATGCTGTCATCGTGTGTCCGTCCGTCTGTCTCTCTGTCTGTTTGTCCGTCCGTCTGTCACAAGTCGGTGAAGACTGCTAAACCTAGGACCATGCAAACAACAATTACGATAGCCCAGGGACTTTAGTTTTTCGGTGCCAAAAATATCGGCGAAATTCCAACGGCGTACCCCAAGTGGGAGCGACGAATAGAGGTGACGTAGGTTAGAAGAGGCGATGTTCGATCAATATCTCGCTATCTCAAAAACGGTGCAAGATACAGCCTTAGTTACTACGGAAGGCTAATAGGAACTCTTATTCGCTCTATTGAATGGCGCTATTTTTAGTGACCTTGGGTGACCCCCAAATACCCCAAATCACCAAAATTTCCACAATTTGTATCCCTTATCATATCTTCGTAGTGGGTGGAGATAAACACTTCAAATTTGCTAGGCTGGTTGACCGTGGCAAGTCCTAGTCCATGCATGACAAATCATACTACGGTCGGCGTTGGTAATAAAAGTCATTACAGCTTGTCGCTAAGCATCGACGTTCGTTATAACGCTCGACGCCTTTTAATGATGAATTTTAACGTTGAAGTGTGCATGGTTCCCTGCTTAGCTCTTGCATGTTAAATAAGGCGAGCTCTTTTTGGGAGGCATTAGGGCGATTTGGGCAGAATAAAATCAATACATCAATCAATCAATCAATCAATCAATCAATCAATCAATCAATCAATCAATCAATCAATCAATCAATCAATCAATCAATACACATTAGGATAAGCCTGCATGTGGAAGAAACGTTATTACAGCAACAAAGTTAACGGTCACTGGCGTGCAAGGTGTAACCTCTCAGGGTAGAGTTTATGTTGACCAATCTTGACAGTTGTGACGGAGGACACGCTCAGAAACTGACCAGTGATGGTCACTCGAGTGCCGCCGGCCACTGGACCGTACAACGGCCGCACGCTGTCCACCGATATCTTGCTCAGTGCAACTGTGCATATTCAACACAAAATATGTTAAACATTAGTGTTGCAGTCGGTTAATCGTTCGTTGTATTTCGTAAAGCAAAACAAGTGAAATGCATGTCTGAGAGTCACTTCGGAGTCTGTTGGAAGGACGATCTGCGGCTTGCAGTTGAGTTGAATGTCAGTTGCTGCAGCGCCATAAACTGCCAATTGACGATTTTATGCTGATTCTGTTTCATACAATAATATCCATACAACTCAATGATATACAACAGGGCTGTACAATTGGGTTTTAAAAATCTAGGTTTTTAGGTTTTTCAAAAATCGTTAAAAACCTAAAAATCCAATTTAGGTTTTTAGGTTTTTAATTGTATTATTTTATTTTAATT
>Ga0209363_1001061_pt1 | contig 12423 bp, 6 predicted proteins | sample WorMetexBAHAMAS3_FD_187385 | JGI IMG/M metagenome (GOLD analysis project Ga0209363, IMG submission 187385) | Marine gutless worms symbiont microbial communities from Max Planck institute for Marine Microbiology, Germany - Inanidrilus exumae... | ecosystem: Host-associated > Annelida > Digestive... | reverse complement strand
ATTAAAAAAACTAAAGCCATAAAACAAACCTTACAATTCATTTGACTCACTGTACATGTGCAATTTCATTTAAATCTGTTCTACATCTGCAGATGGGCATCACAAGTCTGTACATTTCAACAACAGTATCACATCACCATGCAATGTCAGATCAAAACTTCTCACCTAATAAGACGACAGTTGAAGTTCTTAATGCGGTGTCCCTCGTCAACAATCATCAGCTTCCACGATTCGTGCATTAGAAACTCACGGTCATTCATGGCAATCTCGTATGAAGTCACCACAACAGGAAACGAACTCAAAACCCCGTCATCGGTGACTGTGTGTCGGCGTCGGATGTCACGTCTCAACAGTACGCGATCCGGCTTCGTTCCATGATACAGTACAAACGGAACCTAAATACAACAGGCTACGAGGCGTGAATTATCAACAGAGCTTCACAGCATCAAATAAATATTCTCAGCCAGTGTTGAACTGGCCAATTTTACATACTCACAAAAGGTTAAGCAGGCCATCCCCAGCGGCTTACCAATGGAAACTTATACAGATTGTTACAGTACGATTTATTCACACGTCATATGCATTTTCTGACATCAACGGTGTCAAAGCACCAATGACAAATGTCACATTGATTGATTGTGTTAAGGTCTTACGTCCCATCCGACACAAAATAGGTCATATCGGAGTCGTTCTTCCAAGCAAATCTCTTGGCTTAGTACTGAAAAACTAAAACAAATAAAACAAAAATAAACATGCACCTGTAACAAAATATACTACAACATAAAATTAACACAAAGAAAAAACAAAACCGGGTTTGGTCGCCTCCTACAACCTCCGGCCTAAAAACAAGACGGGTCTATTCTGGGAGGAGACAGATAAGTCATGAAGTAAACGAGTAACGAAGTAAATAAGTAAGAAAGAAAGCATAAGGAAAGACAAAAGTAAGGAAGGAAGGAAACAATTTAAGTAAAGTAAGTTAAATAAACAATTTACGTAGTGACAAAATCAAATTTCATATTGTCATATGTATCAGAACTTCAACATAATTAATGCACAGGTGTATTTACTAACTTTCGGTGCAAATCGTTTCAACTCTGCAATCCAGTTCGGAATAGTTGATAGTGGTGCACATATGAGAAATGGCCCTTGAATACCATTCGTTACCAGATGACAGATCAGAGCAACACACTGAATAGTCTTGCCAAGACCCATCTCATCAGCAAGAATTCCATTCACTCCATTCTCATACAGCATCTACACATTCAAAACAAACAAATAGCACAAAAGACATCAAGCAATGTCCAGCAATATCCATAACAATTTCAAAGTACACAAGGAAAATAAACAATAAAACAAACTAGAAAGATGAAAGACAACTGTTCCGGCATAAGCAGCATTACACAAGTTAATTAGATAGTTAGTTGGAGTTTAACGCCCCCTTTCAGCAGAAATATGGCTATAGCTATTCCCACCTAGTGAAGGAAGGCCAGTGATACATTAACCTCAACCCTGGCCGCTTTTTTGTTCAGCAGCCACCCAAAAAGGGAAAGGGATCGAGAGGCTCATTTAAATTATTATGCTAACACCTACAATAGGGGGGGAGACGACTATCACACCACAAGACAAAATTAAATCAAATATGACAAAAACGAGCATGCATCATTAACTAAAGAAAAACATATAACACAAAATCAACAAAAAACAAAGTCAGGTTTAGTCGCCTCCTACGACATCCAGACTGGAAACGAAGTGGGACTATTCTGGTAGAATTGGAAGGGCGGAAAAGCAAGAAAATAGACGAAGCGAGTAAGAACGGGAAAAGGGAAAAGATACTAAAAGATAGAGCAGAAGGTGGGAAAGTAAGGAAGTGTATGTATAAAGGGGGCCCCGGGCCCACACGGGGCCAGCATTGCACAAAGCTTAGGGAGGCGGAAAAATCAACAACCGCATGCAGTAAACTAGACACAATATGGCCCCGCTTATATGTCATGTCAATTAAAACTCCCAAGGCTACTGTGAGATGCTGTTTCCATGCAGACGTTAAGTCATTTTGACAGAATACAGGCTTCTGATGGATGGACAAGCATCCAGAGAGACGGACAGTGGGACACAGCATAAAAGGACGGAGGGACACAGCATATGCTGTGCTAGCATAGTGTCACACTGCAAGAATGACAGTAAATAAAACTAAAAACACAAGAAAATACACATACTTTGAGCCAGCGCAGTCCATCAAGCTGATAAGACCGCAACACTCCACCAGATAACAGTAGCGGTTGACTAGACTGGTTTGTAGGCTCAGAAGCAGAAGACATCTGAGACGAACCGAGCGACTGTTGTCACACACAGTACTACTATACATGTATGACTCAACAACTGTTTATCATGTACTAAGTGCAAATACTCTCAACTCACTGACATCAAATAACACAACTGTAGGTGCTTACAGATCTGTACATACACCAAACGTTCAACAGGACTACTGCACACTATCACAATGCGCCAATAGCAAGTCTTCTGGCAAACTTTGCACATACAGTAGTCAGAAAAACCAAGGGCTTTGCCCCTAGGATAGGAGGAGCTAATCACACTGCATGCTCTCCCCCTTCTTCCTCCTTACTTTCTGATTTTGTGGTCATCGCCCCCGTGTGTGTCCCTTAGGCCTATCTACCACATGATTCGACAGCCAGCATCCCGGTGTCATGTGACACCAGCTCATGCCACTGGCATGGACTCCTATAGGCCTGTAACCTAAGAGCCACGACAGTAAGGCCTGGGCACAGCACAAACCACACTAAGTAAAATAACTTGTAAGTATAGGAATTTTGAAGAATATCATGTCATAGCAGTACATTCACAATTATCTCATCAATGCTACAGGATCACAAAAAGTATCATCTCTTTGATTTCACGACCTCTCTGCTACCTTTGACACCATCAGCCACAACGTTTTTCATGCCATGTGCCAGATTACGCTGGCGCTCCTGTCAGCTATTGAGCAGACATAAATATATCATATAGTATCCTATCGTAGAACAACAACAGCATAATCATTTTATGGTCTCTGTCATATGACATGGATGCAGCTGTGAGAAGTCAAAAAATGAGCAATTAATACAGCAGCAAGGAAGTGAAATATTAAACAATAAACCTGAGACTGAAATTCAGTTTGTTGTTCACTGCCAGAACTCCACTGACTGTTAGACGGACTGCTGCATTCTGACGCACTTGGAATCTTCTCAATCACATTATTATTGATCTCCATATCGTCCTTCTTAGCGACATTCTACAGATTCAAGTACAGAAATATGCGAAACCAGCAAGAAAATTGTTGCATTACTTTAGAAAATGTGCGTAAAATTGGCTTGGTTTTTATTAAAATTATACTAAAATAGTATTCGATTTTTGAAATTAAAAAATCAGCTGACATGAAGTGATAATGATACGATACACATTTAAACTGCACAACAGAAACAGCAGTTGAATACAAAACACAACAGCAGCTACAAAGCAGATCTTATGCAGAGCATCGAGTTTCAAAGTAAAGCAGCTTTTCAAATGTGCAAGTCAACCACTCAACAAGGATCAATACATGCACATACAGGAACTGTAAGGTCACTGCTGTCATACTTTCTTTTTCTTCCACGTCTTTTGCTACCTGGTAAAAACAGATAAATACATTCAGATAAGTAAGTAGTATGCTTGTATGTGTGTCTAAGTGCTAAAACACCAATAGCGCATACAATGGCATGTCCATGGTGGAATTTTTAGTCTGGTAACTCTGGCTGGATAATTTGTATCAAGGTTATTCATCCTCATACTTTCAGGGTTTGACTGTGTTCTCCATAATCCGTGACTGTTGGTTAGTGGTTCTTAAATGCCATCAATGCTGAACCTCTGTTACAAACGTGGACAATAGTGTGAGGCTGAGACTTACTGAGGCCAGGCAGGATGTATTCCGGGTAATTTGAGAATGGGCCTAGACGCATAGAGATGACCGTATGCTTGCTTTGGTGGATTATGATTTGTTGCATGCTGAACCAGTATGGTTCACACCCAGGAGACTGTGAAAGGGGGAGCTAAATGGAAAAGCTACATAGCTTGTCTGACAGAAAGTAGAGCCAAATACTCCATTAATGCCATCCACAGCACTGTATAAGTCTGGATTACTTTTGCAACATGCAGTTACTCCATCATTTTACAAAATGCAGGTCATAAGTAACCAGCAAATACAAAAGCTGTGCAACATCTACTAAGCAAATTTATCACTAAGGACCATTTAAATCACTGGAAGTTAATAGATACATTAGGAAGTAAACAAATAAGAAAGTAAATAAGTAAGGAAAAGGTATAAGGAAAGAAGGAAGTAAGCAAAGAAAGTAAGCAAACAAACAAACAATTTATATAGCGCCAAAGTCAACAAATGAATCGGGGTGAATTACCGTCCTGGGGCCCGTATGGAACTGTTTCTACACAGACTTCGCTGTTCGTTGCTTGTTGCACTTCTAAGAAAAAGAAATTAGTAATTGGCAAGTGAGTATAACTCACTTCCTAGAATTCATCTATTCTTTGGTAACTGACAGCAGACGTGTGATAATCAACATACTAGTTTTAGAACTAGAAAGCATTTTATTAGCTTGACGTTTGCTGGACATCTGAAGGCTCACCTGTTTGGTTTATCGAGGGAGCGCGTCTGAAGACTATTTATGACGCGCTTTATAAATCTACTCATCATCATCATCATCATCATCAGCTAACCTTTATGTAAGAACACCTCAAAATAAGAACTGCTATGGCCTGTGAAATTTCCATGAATTTTTCAAACATTTTCAGTCAATTTACTCAGAAAACGGGATATTTTCAGAAACTCAGTGTAAAATAAAGCAACTTTCCCATGAATTACGATGGTCCCTAGTACTCCCTACTTATCAACATTAAGAGTTAAAATGCATTTGTCTCAATACAACACGCCTTAACCATTAAGGCAACCGTAAGTCTGGCTGACATTGGTCCCCTTCACAATATATGTGATGTTATGCCATCTTAAAAAGTTAAAATGACCATATCATTACAACAGAATTACAAAACAAAAATAACTTCACTAAAAAATTAAACAAAATGAAAATTGAAGCAACCAACCAAAAACAAGTAGTGTAAGTATATCGGCAACTACATTACATTTTTATCAGTTAATTTCAATGCCACTGAGAAACTTAAATAACATGTAAGGCATCCACAACAGCACAAACATCTATACACACCATCTACCAGCTACCGTCATTAGTACTGCTCTATATTTTGAAAATATGATACAATATGATCAGCTATACTATGACATCATAAGTGCAATTTTACAGATCTTCTCTTGCCCTAATTACAAAGTTATTGCTAGACAAAAGTAAGAAAAGTAAGAAAAATAAGAGAACAGTTTGAAACAGCTAGCTTCACATATGCCACAATTACAATAATCAAAATGACTCTCTCAAAACACATACTTTGTTGTTACCCATTTATATCATAATATCACACTTACCAGGCACGACTTGGTTATCACGCTTGTCTGCACTGACTGGCGAAGCAACAACAGTGTTTTCTGCATCACTAACTTTATCAGCCTGCAAGACAGCAAAACATCCACAGACAAATTAGAAGAAGCCAGCACTAACAAGAGTGCAAAGACCCATGCCGGCAATGTTTTTGTGACTCGTGACCTAGACCTTTTGAGCCCAAAATAAATGGGTTTCCAGGACTCATTGTGAAACATTTCTACGTCAAGTTTGGTTATCCTACCTGCATCGGTTTTTGAGATATCGTGTGGAGAAACAGACACACACACAGACAAATGGAGATATGAACCTTACTCCCGCAACTGCCACTGGCATGGGTAATTACACGAATGTCTGTAAAACTGCACTCCACTGAAATGACACTGATAGTATAACACAACGCAATCAAAACTGACAAACATCAAAGACAAACTTATCCACCTTGGCTGGACGCTTTGATGTCCGACGTCCTGCAGCAGCATCGGCAAGTCCTATAACTGCATCTTTACTAATCCACTCATTCCAACGACTATTCCAACCAACATAGTGAACAAAGTACGGTGTTGCACTATCTGAATAATTCACCTTTAATACCTGTAAATAACCAAAACTCAAAGCGTACAACTCATCCAGATGCCAGCAAATGGCATCAGTATAGAACAAACTTGTTAAGAGATGCTGCTTCATGCACAAATGCAAAGTCAGATCCAATTATAAAGATAAAGAAGAAATAAAAAATACCTTCACATAGCATAAAGAAGCTAGCAATATAATTTGAACTACAATTTTGCTAAATGCATACAGAAGCAAACTGTTCTACAATGTCGTATATGATATGAAACAGTGAAGGAAAATGGGAACTTATACCTTGGCAATATAGACCACACCACGATCCTTGACCTCTATCTTACTGTCAACATCAATTATTTCCTTCTTCTGTGGTTTACTAACAACATGCAAACACAGATATATTGTATTACACAAACCTTATGCAAAAAATAAAAGATTATATAAGAACTGTATAGCATAATTATTCTATAACAGAAATCAATAAATTAAAATATTGCATTAAATCAGTGTGGTGCAGCAATGTGATGTTATAGATACATTATGGATACTCTGAAACCACAATGGTGAGGAAATAAGTACAAAATAGCTGGAGCAAAGTTTAATTTGTTTATAACGAATTTCAGCAACAACAACAACGATGACAAAAACGACACAAGACACTCGGCTTGTTTTAATAAAGGAAGTCGACCAATCCACGCGGAACGTAGGCAATGCTCATCTCCCTTACTAGGCCACAGAGACCATAAGTGTGTGATGCATGGCCAGTATGACGCCATCACACTACACTGCATGTTGCATGGTGGCTCGGCGGTAGGGCGATTTACACGTCGCGGGTTCAATTCCCGACCGGTCGGCTTTCACGTAACATAGGTCAACTCAGCCTTGCATCCCTCCGGGGTCGCTATATTGAGTACTTGCACTGGCTGGGGTAAAGGCGGGATTCTCACCTCTGTCGGGTGGCAGGTAACACTGTGTGATCCCATATGGCATGCGAGTTTCCCATAGCGGTGAAGAGCTAAGTCGATGCTAAACTGCTATACCCTGTTTACTTACTTTACTTACATTATGCTACCCCGGCTTTCACAATTGATCACACCTGAAAACCTTTGCGGAGGCTGGCTTGAGTGAGAATTTTTATAGGCTGGATATCACTCATGACGCCCAATCAACAGCATCAAAGCACTGCAGGCAATGCCAACAACCAAAAACAACATCAACACTACCAAAAACATCATTCATCCACAAACCAGTCAACTTTCCTCCATCTACAACACCTGAAACTAGCAAACGTAAAATTACCACATTATAACATATAGTGCTGTGACGGTTTTGAAATCGAAACGGAAACTGCAGTTTTAGTCCTAAACCGAACCGAAACCTCCAAATTTTGCAGGCTAACTAACGGTTTTATTCCACCTACTCCACAGACTAAAATTCGGTTGTGTTAAGGCAGATCTACCGCGCCAATTAAAAGGCTCAACGGCGTTCAATGCGTCGTGCCCGGCGGGTCTGCTGATTAACGCTAATTGACCTTAATTGCCCGCCTGCTGTGTCGTGTTGAGCTTTGCTGAAGGGACGTAGGTTTATTTGTGCTTCGTAGGCAAGTTAAAGGCTGATTATACTTTTTATTAAAAGTAGTGCTGTGACGGTTTTGAAATTGAAACCGAAACCGCGGTTTTAATCCAAAACCGAACCGAAACCAAACTGATTGATGAAAATTCAGAACTGCACAGCACTAATAACATACAAGACTATAACCATTACTTACATGTCATGGGAATTTTCATCAGTCACATAGTTTTCAATTTCTTTCCCAGTAAATTCCTGACAACGTTTGTCCATAGACTGATTTGCCACATCACTTTCATGAGAAGCAGCTTGACGCTTTGACTGCCGCTAAACACACAGCTTTGACATCTTAGTAAAAGTGTTTTTTTAAATTTCTCTAAGACGTCGTGTCTAAGTGAGATCAAACTGTTATAGTTTTTTAAACATCAACAAAACACAAAAAATTGGGATCTAGATTACTTCAGAGAACAATTTTTAGGTTGCATCGCATGCACACAGTGCATAGAAGCAGCCTATTGCAACATATGTTGCACATAGCGTGGTCTGTATGCCTGTATGTTAGTCACATGGATGTGCTTGTGCTGTGCAAAAAAATAACTGAACCAATTGAGATGCCGTTTGGGGGTTGACTCGTGGGCCCAAGGAACCATGCACTACATGAAGTCAAAATCCACCCACAGAAATACACAATTTTGGGGTTGTCCACTGTCCAGCCCAATGAAAGCATTGCAAGTCTTTGCTGGGGTGTATGCAGCAAAAGGGATCATTTAATCATCAATAACGGCTTGCAGCGAAAGGAATCATTTAATCCCAATAAAGGCTGCAATGTAACCTTACATTGTCGCCCATGAAAAATCCGCCCTCCCTGCAATGCGGCCTTTTGTCAAAATTCTTGACCACTTGTTTTGAACTATGTAGCTTAAAAACCTGCCAACATCGTCACTCATTATGCATTTCAAGCCAAGATGCACAGCTCAGCAGGTCGTACTCTATACACATATTCTCTGTTCGTTCAAGCAAATAAAATGCAACTTCATAGAATTCTGACGCATAAAAATAAGCATCAAAAATTCACGAATGCAAATGTGTACACTGCGCAGCTCACTGCTTAGTCTATACATGTAAGTGGAGGTCATTACTGTTTCAAGCTCATATAGATTTCCACATGCTTTAGGTAAGTAAGTTTTTATTTAACTAACACCTGAAAAATAAGCTGTTGAATGGATTTGCACCAGAAAAGTGAAAAAAGTGGTTCATCATACAGATGAAATCAACTGCAACCACTTTTTGACAGTTGAGAAGTGAATTCTGTAAGGTCAAATTTCACCCTATCCCACTGCCAACAGTGGTCAACACAGTGATGGCAACCTGTGATATAGCACAACAGTGTCAGCGAACAGAACCTGTGGCAGTTCAACCAAAGCAGGCTTCTTGCGCCTGTTGTTAGCCTGAGCTGCCTTAGCAGTGCGTCTTTCATGCAGCTGCTGCTGTACCTGTTCAATGTGTTCTCTCTGCATCTACGGAACCACACCCAACACAAGAGACATGTTTCGTTCTACTTATCGCAGTACACTGAGAATGTGTAGTGATGAACTGACTGGCATCAGTGCTTTGATGCTGCTGCTTCAGCTGTGAACAACGCTGCTTCGGCAATACATAGGGTGAAGCGAGGCCATAGCAATCCATAGTCATGATACAATCTACATGTTGTAAGCATCTCGAGGAAATCGATAACATTTTATTCCCTTTGCTTGCCAGTCGGTACTGTATTTTGGTTTGTCCAGTTAAAGCACTGTTGTGCACAGGCATGATCAATAAACAACTTTTTTAATAAAGAAAGAGATATCAAACTAACATGACTTAGTGTTTACATTTCCTTGCCCCACACCATGGTGGCCAGAACAGCTGGCATACATGCAGGAATGAAGAAATTACATCACTGACACCCTATGTATTCTCAGAGATCTTATGGAAAACCCAATCACATCTGGTCATCACAGAAATAATGCCACAAGTAAAAACACTTCATACCTCGCAGCATGCATATAGTATATAAATATCGGTCAAACTGCCAAACAAAAATGCTTATTCAGTTTGTAATATACAATCACTGCACAAAATTGATCAATCATACAATGTTGCATTCTTCCACAAATGAGTGAGTTACTGAGCAGGTTCTAATGTCCAGCCTGACACATAATAACTTATTGTCTATCCAATGCACTGGATATAATATCTAATCACTTTGGTGTCTGTGCCTTTGTCTGCTAACAGATCAGTTGTCGACCGATTATGTCCGCAACTCTTTACTGATTATCACCCAATTTTTCATGCGGCTTGGAAATGTGGTCGCAGCTTAACTCAACAGAAACATGTATCATTTCAACCACACTAATTACGATTTATTTAACATAAACATTAACATATATCAAAATATTCAGCCTAGCTTCAGCGACATCAAAGTTTAAATACTAACAGCCCAACAACGTAATCGGTTAGTTTGTACTCACAGAGTCGATCGAGTGGTGAACGAGACCATTGCATATGAGAAAACTTATAATAACTATCTTGCACTGTAACGTTTATCACGCCTTAACATTTGATTACAATTCTGTTCTCCTTTGTGAAAAGCATCATATCAGTAAAATCTTAAACACTGCAACACTGTTTGCACAACTTGTAGTGTCATCAATTCAGCAAGTCTAGGAGGCATCCAAGTCACATCAACAGCCGATAACGAAAGCATAGACTAAGTGCATTTATGATCATTAAATTTTCACTTTTTCATTTCTGGGGGTCACTTTACCCCAGGCTCCCTAATAAATGCTACAGGCAACTTGTTCAGTAATCAATGGTTATTCAAATATTGGAAACTAAAGTTTTCCCCTTGAACTTTTTAAACTTTTATACAGCAGAAACTACACTGTATATTTTGTTGAAACTTGCATGGTTAACTGAACAGTGCTGACAGTAATTAAAATGATATATGCTTCTGTTGTCTTATACTGAAACGTATTTGATTCTTGACAACACTTCAATTGGGACATAGGGTCACATGGTGTTAAATACACCAGGTCACAAAGATAAATATCTTTGTGACCTGGTGTATTTAACTTGTAGTATGATTCACCTGTATTCTCTCATGAACATACAAAGTGTAGCGCTGACTTTTCTCTAACAAGAACTTCAGACGGTTGTAGCATTCATCTTGTGCTAATGATCTCATTCTTTCAATATTCTACACAAGCCCAACAACACAGCGTGCAGAGTTTAGCAGACATACATATCCATGTTACAGTTTCTCTGACATAAACATTGCTACATGATGTGTAACAACAGCAATAAAAATTTTCAAAAATACTACAGCCGACAATTTCCAAAAGCTACAAATCATTATAATCTGCATCGACATTGGCTTTACTAAGAAACAACATAAACTAACAAAAAGTGTGAAAACATAAACTTACATATATTCTATGGAAAGCTATTAAGCTCCGTTCATGCCACAATGAAATAGATACACTAGCATTCCTGGTGGTAGAGGTCACAACCTTGATTAGCGGCTACATTATTTAAATCATGTTCTAAAAACAAACCTCTGTAACTGTAATGTAAGCACAGCAAAAACACTGCCTACACTGCTGTAGTTGTTTACAATAGGTCACAACATGGATCTAATGGGATATCTCCAAAGTTGTATAGCTTTCCGTAGAATATATGTTAGTTTTCTCATTGTAAATACCAAGGGTCTGGTTTTAGCTTCTTCAGCTTCTGCAGCCTTGAGCAGAGTTGTTTCTTCATTGATCATGGCATCAGTCACAACTGATTCTACAGAAAAAAAACTATAGATATAGTCACAGCCACTGTTGCAATATACACGTATAGTCATAGCTTATAGCGTAGCTTATAACAAACTAAACTGTATCATTCGGAAGCTTCAGCTATTACCTTCAAGTGAAATTCATTTCTCTCAAAATTTATGGACTCATTCTACAAGCGCAACGCTATGCTAGTGCATACTTGCCATCATCGTGTCTATCTGTCACAAGTCAGTGTTCTACTAAGAAGCCTAAAGCTAGAATCACGCAAACAATGCCATACAATAGCCCCGGGAGTCTAGTTTTCTTATGCCAAAAATATCGGTAAGATATCTACAAAATTCAAATGGAATGACCCCAATAAGCCATCTGAAGTAAGCCTAAGTCTTTCGGCATAATGATATGTACCTGAAGGATTCTCCACGATACTCGATTCCAACTGACAACAGTCCATTGGTGCTGCCTGTGGAAGTACTTCCACCTCCTTTGTCATGTCTGAATCTTGCTACAAATATTCATGCATTCTCACCATAGAGCCTACATAAAAGGAATAACATCTCATCCCCAGAGGAAACAGTGAATGAAGTTCTAAAAAAGGATGGTGTACCATGACTGAAATCAGAAAGGGCATCTGACCTTTAAAATTTTTCACCCGTGCAATGCTTTGCTATTGTGATATACGCTGAAACCGTGTGTCTATCCATCCATCCATATGTCCATTAGAAGCCAGTATCGTACAACAAGTATGTTAATCTTTGGGGATGGACGTTTATCCACACATGCTGATCCTACATCCACAAGCCGCGCGAACTTAATAGGCTAGTAAGTCACAACAGCCTAGAAGCATCACATTACAACAAGGGCACACTGGCTAATTAATCTGATTTTGGGCTTCTGGGGAGCACAGTTCCCCAAAATGA
>Ga0209363_1001060_pt1 | contig 12429 bp, 7 predicted proteins | sample WorMetexBAHAMAS3_FD_187385 | JGI IMG/M metagenome (GOLD analysis project Ga0209363, IMG submission 187385) | Marine gutless worms symbiont microbial communities from Max Planck institute for Marine Microbiology, Germany - Inanidrilus exumae... | ecosystem: Host-associated > Annelida > Digestive... | reverse complement strand
GGTCAAAGGTCAAGGTCACGAGGCGCAATAAAACAGTGCCTACGTGGGTTTTTGCACTCTTGTGAGTGCTGGCTTTTTCTTCTTTGACTTTATATGCACATCGTAACATTCTAATAGTTCATTTTTGTACTTTTTGCTACCATGACACGGAGAATAAAAATTTGCAATAAGGCAATGGTCAACTATAAAATTTCCTGGACATTCCCGAGGCATGGATATTTCCAAACGTTGCGTCGGACATAGCGCGACATTTAGTCACGTGAGGTTCCCAGGCAGCAGGCAGTTGTGATGATTCATCCTAGCTCATTGTACTAAAAAGGTGACAAAAATACTTTATGAAGTATATTTTGCAAGTTCACCAGACAATGTTCATTTATAAACATTTCCACACAAAGGACTACTTCTGATTTGTCCTCTTCTAGCCCTACATCTGAATCTGAAATATCCAGGATCCTCTTCAAATCTTCCAACAGGCAATCTGATTCTGATCCTATTTTCGCTTGAGTGTACTGTGTTTTTTCCGTTTCACTAATTACCACTCACAACAAGTACATTTTCTTTACAGAAATGTTACCCAACTTGCCATTCCGAAATCCGGCCGTGGTCTGTGACGAATTTTCCTGTAAGAACACGATGAGTAGCGACGTAGTTGAAAAAAAATCCCGAACGCCGGGGGAAGCCGCGATGTGTGATTAAATGCGAAGTGGATCGAGGATACATACTTACACACTGGCTGGTGGCAATGGGTCATCGGAGGATGCCACGAGGTAGGCTGGCTAGGGCAACAACGTCACGGATTAGCTGCTGCAGCAACAGCGACGATGCGACCGTCGACGTCATTTCCGGCGAACACGAGAGGAGAGACAAAACATCACCAGTAGTGCTGTGCGAACCGGTTAAAAGATTCGACTAATCTCTGTTCTGTTTTTGTTAGGTTTTTGTTTTTTTTAAACTTTTTTGTTTTTAGTTTTCCTCACTTTTCTGTTTTTGGTTCCGTGGTCTAGATTAAGCTGGCTTTTCGTCGTCAGCTTTGGAGCGCATGTAAATAAACCATCTCGTATCGTATTCTGTTCGATTCAAGTACACGTAAAGGCCGTTCTCATCCCCAGAATGTTCAAAACTGCGAACAGTCAAATACGTTCATTATTTCACTCGCAACAATGTAAATATTGGCCTTAAGGACGTTGGGCTTAATGCGAACTGGCGATATTTACCGCGGGTGACCGTCAGTTTGGGGATTGACACGTTTTTTGTCAACATTCTAGTTATGCAATTTTTGTGAAAAGAACGACGTGTACCGAGTTACGACGACTGAAAAAATCTCATTTACTTTCACAACATTCCCACGTTACGTGGATACAGCTCCTCGGCAGTTTTTTTCAATGTTTTTGGTATTTTATCGGTGTAGCGTTTTAGTTTTGTTAACTCTTTTTGTCAGTCTCGTTACGCGTCATATGATTTTATCGTCAAGGGCTCACATCTGTGTGTGACTTCCAAACAAATAAATAAAGAATTTCAGCTGCCGCAGAGGGACCGCGCGACGCACTGTGTAAGTTGAAATCTTGTAAACTGCTACACAGCTGTCTTCAAAATCACATTTGGAAAGGTTTGCAGTCGGTGAATGAACTTGAAACTCACGGAAGGTCATCCGAATTACCGCTGTTTGATACGTCACATACGACTTCCGATTATTGGTCTGTAGTAACAGTGACTTCATCTTGCATCGTTTTCGAGATGCTATCACATTTCAGTGTCAGTGACTGTATATGATTTTCAGAAGTCTTTCATTTTCGAAAAAAAACGGTTGAAATTACAAACCTCGTGTGTTTTCCGATTCATAGAGAAACATATCGTAAACAATACACACGATATTTCCCAAGGTATGGGAGCTTGAAAAGTTTCAAACAGCAAAAATGACCTTCAATGTCAAGGTCTGTGGTAACGGTACCATTCGATGGCCACATGCGATTTCTTATTAGCCTTCTAAAGTGGTCATGTGACCACGAACGCAACTCTTTCGGGGATACTCTATAATGCATGCCCCACTAGTACTCCTCAGTATGAAGCAGGACAAGAAGTTTAAAGTTCCTACCTTAGCGATTCCAAAGATATGACTGGGGGACTGAAATTTCAAAAATGGGTTACGTGACCCTGACCAGGCTCAGTAGGAGAAAGTTTGTTATCCCGTGGCTAACACTTGACCCACTTTATATGCGTACAAAATTTGACGACTTTAGAGTCAGCCATTCCTGAGTTATGATTGATGAGTTGATGACCCCAAAATTTAAACGGTTTACGTGATTTGACCATGGCCCTTTTAGGGATGGTTTGCCATCCATTGGCAACGACTTGCTATGATCAACTATCTACCAAAATTGAATTATCTATATCCACCCACTACGAAGATATGATAAACGAATGTAAAATATGGGGGTAGTAGCAGTTGCGCTGAGTAGAATCCGGAATCATTGGAAATCTAGGTAGCATAGTGAAACTAGGGATGACGTCAAATGTACCAAACACCAAACTTAACAACGAAAGTTGTTCGGTAGCGTTCGAAACGAAAAAATATCGATAAAATCGTTAAAGACTATCGGCCAGTGAATAAAAGTCGTTAAAATCGCGATTTTTTTCATGGGAGATGAAAATCATTTCCAACACACGGAACAATTATGGTTAATGGGAATATATCCTAATCATAACAACGAGAGAATAACTGAAATCTCCTAGCATGATTTTGACACACTTAGTTTGTTTTGAAAATACAACACAGCATATACACAGTTTGTACAAATGATCGTACAACTTGGCTTGCGAGTGCGAAATGAGATTCCAAGCTCCAAACGATTCGGTTAACTAGAATCTCAAATCGAATCGACTGCAGTTGCCCAACTCTAATTGCCAGTAAATCTCGGCAACCGCTGGCGATCCTCCGACGTTAAATTTGCGGTGCCCTACAGTGGCCGGCCGGTATATAATATACGGGCGTCTGCGACGTATTTCATTAGCCGTCTACTGTTGATGAAAAACCCTAACCTCAAGATCAACCCACTGCTGTACGAGATCTAGAAGGTGGGACGTGCAGCACGTTCAACTTTGTCGAAGCAACATTCGACTTTGTCGAAAGAATCGTTCGACTTGTAGCATTCGACAATGTTGTTTCGACATTGTTGCTGGTGTGGAAGGGGCTTTACGACACTCATCCGCGTTGGACTTAGGCCTACGCAGCCGGCGTTTATTGTTTCCGCGCCTTTAGCGGGCTTGATTAATTATTATGTGACTAAGTCCTCGACGGAGTCTGATTTTGGCTCTAAACGACAGCAACATTGCTGTCGTTTGCGTAATCTGCTGAACAGAACTCTGTATTTTCACGCAGAAACAAACAAACAAACAAACAAACACACAGACACACAAATAATAGGCTCAAACGGCAATGGAGCAACGAAGTGGACAGAAATTAATGCATCGACGGCAAACGTGTGCCGTGAGTGACTACTCTGATTGCGGCGTAAACAACAGTTCACGACCGGCGGCGTTAATGCCAAATGTCGCCGCTGACGACCGAATGTTGGTCGAACGCGGTGGAACGTGCCGGAGATTAGACACACCAACATCATCCAAGTCGTCGTCCGTCGCTGACCATAATTCCACGATCATTGCCCCTTCGCTCTCCAAGCCAATTAACTCTTTACGTAACTTCTCTCTTTACTTCGATCCCCAGCAGGGGTACGAAGTACTGCGTGTCTGTATGTCTGTCTGTCTGTTCTGTCGCATATCTGAAAAAAACCACATCTCCAAAGTGCACGAAGTTTTCTGCACACACGTTAACCTTGGCCGTGGCTTGGTCCTACTCTGATGACAGTGCTCTTATTTTATGTATTCCGGTTTTGTGAATGACGTCATGTTTTTACATAATGGAGCCGATGGGCCAGAATCAAAGACGACGCAATGTTTCGTCGGGTTCGTCATGTGGCGGCACCAGTCGGCGTCCTCGCCTAGCGTACGAGGGGTAAAGTTTGCTATACCCGCTTGCCTTATTACTTCGCCTGCGGGAGTGGTGGCGAAGTATTGTAATGAGCACGTCTCTGTGTGTCTGTGTGTATGTGTCTGTGTCTGTCTGTCCGCGAGCCTGTCTCGCGAACCAAACACGCAATCTTCACCTAATTTTTATGCATGTTGCCTATTGTCGTGGCTCGGTCCTCTTCCGGCAAGGTGACGAAATCCCAAGGGAAGGGGGCAATTTTTAGGGTTTTATTCCCTATTGACAATGCATTGTATAGGACATATAGCGGTATGAATTTCGTTACGAAGAATCGACTTGGCTTAAATTTACTTATTTACCGTAAAGTCGGGCAGAATTCAACTGAAGTATAAGAGGAAAAGCAAAATGTAACGATTAATGGGAAGAATTACCGAAACGCACGTCTCCGTAGCTATTGCAGCAAAACCACTGTTTTATCACATATTTGTGTTATTAACACCATAACTTTGAAAAAGATGAGGTACAGTTTTTTGGCCAACCCTGTATAATGACTGTCGCAACTCGAACGAGTGCGCAGATAAGTGCCAAAAAGGCTTGCAAGAAAATAAAGAAATAGAGATTAAATTAACAGAACTTCGGATGAAGAACGATGAAGGTCGAAACGCCAGGTGTGCATGACGATTAGATCAGTTGAATGGTTATGCTCAGTTGAATCTTGAAGCCGAATACCTGCTAGCAGGCGTCAACGGGCAGAATGTTTCGTTATAGGCAAACTACATGTAAAATTTTAGGTCGCATCGCACGCATAGCAGGTATTCGGCCTATTGCGACAGATGTCATACGTAGCGTGGTCTGTCTGTCTGTGTGTGTTCGTCACACATGTACTGTACGAATCCGGCTGAACCGATCGAGATGCCGTTTGGCATGACTCATGTGGGCCCAAAGAACCATGTATTAGAGGAGGTCAAGATCCCGCCCATGGGGAGGGTCAATTGTTGGCAGTTGTTAGGTCCATGAAAAGGCATTGATTGATACGATACGATACGATGCGGTAGATTTACGTGCGCTCAAAAGCTGACGAGGTGGCCAATTAAACTACCGCACGGCACAGAAACGAAAAATAAAGAAAAACTAAAAACAAAATACACACAGCAAAATGGATCTTCGAATCCTTAATAACGGCACAACATGCGATGCGGGCTTTCGTCAAAGTTCTTTGACTACTTGTTTAAACGAACGTCGACTGTGGTGTATCAAACATACATGATCTGTCAGTCAGCTGTTGCGTTGCTGGCGCTTCAAGCGTTTTATGGCGTATGCCTGTATATATTACGGACAAGAGTTAACAAACAAGCCGAGTTCGGCGTTTGTCGGCGGCACCGACATATATCGCGGCTACTGGCAATCCCATCCAGATCGCCGGACGAAACGGCGAATATACAGAGACTCGACGGCGATATACGTCGACGAAGCGTTAATCGATAATAAGCGGGCTACATCGAGAGAGTCGACGACGACAATGGACGCACGCGAGCGGCGCTTCCCGGCACCTTCGACCTCGCTCCACCGCCCGCCCACAGTTTCCACGACATAGCTCGTACATCAACCGCACGACTATATAAGACGGTAGTGCACGTCGTGTCGACGAGCAGACTGGGCCCGACTGCCAACTCTCAAATGGCACCTGGACTGCCTGTTGCATAGATTTCCTGGTTCTTCGTCATGTGGGCTACTTGCTCAACAACAGGCTCAGCTATTGCCGAGAGACCAGCGCGACCCTCTATGTGTGCGTCTGTCTGTCTGTCTGTCTCCGAAACCACACACGCGATCTTTACCGCATTTTTGTGTACGATGCCTATGGCCGTGGCTCGGTCCTCCTCCGGCGTCGTTGCGATACGTTATGTACTTCCGGTTTTGTGTATGGCATCATGTTTTTTTTCTATAATAGGCTGTATAGCGGTATGAATTTCTCTACGAAGGACCGATTTCGCTTAAATTTACTTCTTTACCGCAGAGTTGGACAGAATTCAATTTCCTGTTATTAAAGTGTATCATTTTGACTAACTATTTCGTAATACTCGAAAACTGAAGTAAAAGAGGAAGAAAGAAATTTGACGATTAATGGGAAGAATTACCGAAACGTACGTCGCCGTAGCTATTGCTACTATGGTAACGGTGAACATTGGCCGGGAAACAAATATACCAGTTATTTTGATGCATGAACGTGGGAAAGCGAATTAATTTAACGTTAATGGGACTTAGGTTAAGGAAGTATATGGAGCCACGGGAGAAGGGCGGTCGGTTGTACGGCGCGGGCGAAGTCTGATATCTACGACTGCCTTGTTGCGTGTTTGGTTAGGTTTAGTATTTTGTGTTTTGTGTCAGCGTAGATCATTTTACCCGCGCGATGCTATGCTAGCGCTGTATTTGCCGTCTTCATGTCTCCGTCTGTCTGTCTATCTGTCCGACCGTCTGCCTGGCCACCTGTACACAAGTCGGAGTTCTACAACGACGGCTAAACCTACATTGTAGGATCACACAAACAACGCCATACAATAGTCCAGGTCTCTAGTTTTCTCAGCCAAAAGTCTCGGCGAAATTTTAATGGGATCACCCCTATGGGGTGGGGGCAAATAGAGGTGGATAGGTTAAAAGCGACGATTTTCGACCGATATCTCGCTATATACCAGAAACGGTGCAAGATAGGGACATAGTTACTATGGAACGATAATAGGAACTCATACGCGATATAGCGAATGGTGTTATTCAGTGACCTTGAATGATTTCTAATAACGCCAAACCGCCCGATTTTTTACATCTCCATCTCCATTTATTTCGTTCAAACACATAATGTAAGATAAAACCAAATAAAATGACAGTAGAACAGGACAACAAGGTACAAAGAATACACTGATAGTTGCCTTAAATAACCTTGACAGTATTAATAGCACGCGTAAAATAGATAAAACAAAATGAAAATCAACTAAGCCTACCACAAGACCTAAGGTGGCTAGACAAATTAATACGCATGATACTACTACGAAACCGATAAAAAGAGTCGAAACTGACATCATCAGGCAAGGCGTTCCAGATGTTCACAACACGTTCACAGAAAAAAAATTGAACGCACACATGCAGTAGTTTGGTGCTTAAAGAGTTTATATTTTGTATCCCTTTTCATATCTTCGCAGTGGATGGAGATAGAAACTTTAAATTTGGTAGGCAGGTTGATCGTAAATTCGTAGCAAGTTGTAGCCCACGACTACAAATCATCCCTGAAAGTACGTAGTCAGGGCAAGGGAACGATTTAAATTTTTGAGGGCACCAATCATATAAAATATCTGGAACGGCTGAAGCTAGAATCGTCAAATTTTGCACACAGGTAGACTATATCAAGTTCTACTTTTTTGGATGACAAAGTACCCCTAAAAGGGGCGTGCTCAGGGTCACGTGACCTATTTAAGTTTTGGCAAATAAGTGATAATATCTCGTTAACGGTGCAAGATAGAGAAATAGTTGCAATGGAACACTAATAGGAAATCGTATGTGGCCTTCGGCACCTCTGATTCTCTTAGTGACATATGGCGCCATTTTGTATTGTATTGTATCGAATGGCACCATTGCCAATGACCTTGAATGACCTTGAAGATGACTTTCGGTGTTTGAATCCTTTCTATCTCACATACCTCGGGAAATACATCGTGCATTATCTTCGATATATTTTTATTACAACCTGCTGCTGTCCTTGACGCCGATGACAAAGGTGATATTGACATTGGTAATAAAACGAGCCACCCAGAATGCTTTACATAGCTTGACTGACGATAGATCAGATAAAATACATGCACGTGTCATAAATAATACTATTACTGTTGAAGACCGATTTTGTTTAGCGATAGCTAGGCCTATAGTTGTTGTTGGACGTATACGTCACCCGCTAATTGAGATAATAATTTATGATAAATGCCGCATCCATTGCAATGATTGAAAGCACACGCTGAACTGATGGCTGTTCTGTCTACCTGAAGTCATGCATCAAACGTTTTCAAAAAGCTCAATGTCTTTTTATTGCAAACTAGAAGAAGACAACAAGAGCGTTAAGGCCCACGCCGGCAAGGCTTTTTGTGTCTGGTGGTTGTAACTTCTGACCACAAATTAAACAGATTTCCAGGACTCGTGGTGGAACATTTCTATGTTCAGGTTGGTGATCCTAGCTTCATCGGATTTTCAGATATCGTGAGGAAAAACAGACAGACAAACAAACAAACAAATGCCGCTGAAAAGCCTGCCATGGGCGAGGGTAATTATTTATGCCAAATTTCGTTACGGGGTGTAGTATACAGTTATCGAAACGACGTTGCTTGTAGGACCAATATGCCGATGTGTGCCTATGGCCTACGTAAAGATAGGCTACATTGCACTTTTTCATCGTCAATATTGTTGACGGTTGGACTTCAACAATAATGTATTATAGTTGGCGTGCATTTCTGGTGGGCGTGAGGCGTCTTAGTAAGTAAGTAAGTAAGTAAGTAAGTATAATCTATAACAGTAACAGTAACAGTAACAGCTGCATTTGTAGTGCGCCTCCTACAATTAATCCGATGGCGCATTCTATAGTCAGTGGGAGGAGTGTGCTAGGTTGAACAGAAATGACGCTTGAATGTTGTTGTCGACGACCGCATGAGTTTCAGTTCTGTCGGCAACCGATTCCACGCACGGGGTGCAGCGACAGAGAACGCGCGGTCTCCGAATCGCCGCTCCGTCCGTGGAAGAAAGAGGTTGCCGTAGCTGGAGGCGCGCACAATGGTCACCATAGGCTGAATCTGAGGCGCAAGAAGGAAGGAGCTAAGGGGATTAGAAGGTCCGCTGGAAAAGATGAGTTTTAGATGACGGCGGAAAGTAGAAAGCAGGAGAGATTCCTAATTTTAGGGCCTGCAACAATGAAACTGCGGGCGCCGAGTGAAGTGCGGACGAATGGAACGGAGAGCAGATTGGTGTTGGACAACCTGTTGAACCATTTGCTTTTTTGAGACACACTATTTTGGCGACATGCCGGCGATATCCGATAGGTAACTGTCGCTGGGAGCCGATCCGGCGGTTGAGGGTTGCGTCATCCTATTATACGACTGGACATTAGTTGTCGGGGAAACAATAGACGACGACGTACGACGTCTGATGCTGTCGTGCTCGAAATAAGACATCATGATGACGACTGAATATATGACGTTGAGCGGTGACATGGAGTACGTGGCACGTGACCGCGGAATCCCGACCGTCCGTCTGACCCCGCCGATGAAATCTTCACGACTGTCACAGCCGACAGCGGGGTGGACAGCTGCCTGACGTGGTTGTCGATGCCCGGTACTGTATACAGCGATCGAGTCCCTCGGGTGCCATCAATTGTCCCACGAAATAAGAAACCACCGGTCTCCCGGCGGCGGCCGGCTTACAGTTGCGTGACGGTCGGCCGTTGTCGCGTCCCGCCACCCGACTTGGCTCGGTCGGACGCCCGTCGCCGGTCGGGAGCGAACGAAGCCTGAAAATCATTTTCGTTTACTGCCTGTCTGGACTCAGCAAGGCTCAATGGTGTATTTATGTGGCCATTGCCCCTCTCACATCCCCTACCAAGAGCATAGTGGGTAAAATATTTGTTATGTTTTAAAAAAATAATTAAAAGTGTGCCGGTATTTTTGTTTTTGTTTACGATTGCTTTTTAGGTCCTAATAAAGCCGGTCTGAAATGTCCGTCCGTCCGTTTATCCGTGCGTACGTACGTACGTACGTACGTCTGTCCACAAAAAGTTTCTTCGATTTCAATGAAATTTGGCATGTAGGTAGAGGTCGATGAGTGATGCACGACGGTATGCAGTATGACCCGAACTGAAGTCAAGGTCAAGGTCACGAGCCCTTCAAAGTTGGAAATCTAAACATTTTCATAAGCTATCAACTTTGCCATTTACAATGGGAGCTGGCAACTGACCACTGATTCTTATACTACGGCACAATATCTAAACTTTCTGATATTTGGCCTAGTTTTTGTGTCACGTGACTTTGAACTAGGCACGGTCCGTCCGTTGCGAAGAGTCGACCGTCAGTCCCGTACGGGGCTAATTTGTTATATTTACTTTCTCAAGATTGATATTGACTCAGAATCGTTAGCAACACTGGGCATGAATCGTATTGCAGTGGTTATTACAATATTTTTGCAATAATGTTCCGAATGTGTATTTACTGTCTTCAAAATTAATATAAAATGGAATTGAGCAATCGTCATTATTATTAGGTGAATGTTCAGTGCAAATCTGTACAGCATTAAAAAATCTCTGACAAGATATTAAACAAGAAGCTCAGCTATCGTAGAGTGTACGATACGATACGATACGATACTATACGATACAGTATATTTACGTGCGCTCAAAAGCTGAGGAGATGGCCAGCCTAAACTAGCGCACGGCACAGAAACGCCAGGCCTGTGGTTATCTTCCCAGCCGCAGAGCATCACCGCCCCTTGGCCGGTACCAAGTTATACTGCTTGGTGACAGAGACACATAAATGTGAACAACTTGCCCAAGGTTGTTACTCAGCTTTTGCCCCCAGTAGGATTTGATTGCAAGTCTAACGTTCTACCCATGGCGCCGCCGCCACCTAGGTAGAGATAAAGACTTCAAATTTGGTAGATAGGTTGGTAATAATAACAACAATAATAAACAGATTTGTATAGCGCCATTAGGTCTTAACTTCAGAGGCACTGAGGCCAGGCAGCATGCTAGCGAGCAGAGGAAAGAGAGAAAGCCTGGGAGAAAATGAATGTCTTTAGCTTAGATCGTAGCAAGTGCAAGCCCACGGATGGCAAACCATCCCTGGAAGGGGCATGATCAGGTCACGTGAACCATTTAAATTTTGGTATGCACCAACCATATCTCCGGAACGGCTGAAGCTAGAGTGGTCACATTTTGCATACATCTAGGTCACGTCAAGTCCCAGTATAAAAATGACAAACCACCCTTAAAAGGGACGTGGTCAGGGTCACGTGACCCACTTTAAATTTTGACGCCCCAAATTATATCTCTTGAACGGCTGGAGCTAGAATCGTCAAATTTTGCATACCGGAAGACTGTATCAAATCCTAGCCTATGTTGACAAACCACCCATAAAAGGAGCGTGGTCAGAGTCACATGACCTCTTTAAATTTTGGGAAATAAGTGATAATATCTCGGAAACGGTGCAAGATAACGACATAGTTGCAATGGAAGACAATAGGAAATTATATGTGGCCTATCGAATGGCACCATTGCCAATGCACTTGAATGACCTTGAAGGTCACTTTTGCTGTTTGAAACTTTTATAACGTTCATAGCTCGTAAAACATAGCACGGAATTACTAACATAGCGCGTCGCGCGGTTTCTCTGCGGTAGCCGAGCTTCTTGTTTAAATTTTGCCACAAACATATTATCTTTGGAATGGGTGAAGCTAGACACTTCAAATTTCGTGTGTTGATGGATACAGAGCCGTATTCGTGCATGCATGGTATTATACTACCACCGAAAGGGATATATTCAGGGTCATGTGACGTCTTTAAATTTTGGGAAATAAGTGATAATATCCCGGAAACGGTACAATATAGAGGCTTAGATGAATACTAATAGGAAATCGTATGTGGCCTATCGAATGGTACCATCGTCAATGCCCTTGGACGATCTTGAAGGTCACGTCAGCTGTTTGAAACCTTTCTGACTCCCATACCTCGTGAAACGCCTCGGACCGGCGTCTGTAATCATACGTACCGCACATCTTTGCTAGTGCTCGGACTTTCGGGTATTTTAAAACCCGGGTATCCGGGTACCCGTTCCTAGCACTAGTCTCCGGTGGAGAGAGCTGTCGGTCGGTCGGAGGAGCTGAATGCTGTCGACCTCGCGCACGACGACTTGAATGATCACCGTGACCCGCCAGCACACGACGTCCGATTCAGACTTCTCCCATTCCCACCATGTGACAGTACAGGAATGGTGTGCAATCTATGGGATGTGGCGACTAGGGAACTAGTGTGCGCGAACGTGCGGTGTGCAAAGAAGTGTGCTAAATCCGTTGTGATAGACAGCGCAGAAAACAGTCGTGCGCACAGACCCACTGAGAGCCAGTATGTGGCCCGGGGGAACTTCACTTACTCACGGGGCCCCCTGCAGGCTGCCTCACCCCGGCTCGAGGGAACGCGGGGCCCCTCCGACATTGCGGGGCCCGGGGTAGCTTACCCCGTTACCCTCTCCACCTCTCAACAGCCCTGCGTGCGCATGTTTCTACACTCATGGGCGGCGCAACCGCGTGGTGTGGGGGGACATTGTCCCCCCACTTTTGAGGCCAAGGGGGTACAGGGGGTACAATGAAGATGATGTACAGTTCTCAGTTTAGGCTGTATAGTGGTGTTCGTCGGGGTAGTATTTTATTTCATT
>Ga0209363_1001059_pt1 | contig 12432 bp, 11 predicted proteins | sample WorMetexBAHAMAS3_FD_187385 | JGI IMG/M metagenome (GOLD analysis project Ga0209363, IMG submission 187385) | Marine gutless worms symbiont microbial communities from Max Planck institute for Marine Microbiology, Germany - Inanidrilus exumae... | ecosystem: Host-associated > Annelida > Digestive... | reverse complement strand
ACACGAAGCATCGCATGCTGGCTGTGCGGTAGTTGAGCTTACTAGAACGATGCGTGTACAAAACTATGCAGGTAGCAGAATAAAACGTGACGATTGCTAAAAGTGCTCCTCGGACTGGCACGAGATGTGCAGGCCTATGCATAATGTCTCAACATCTCAAACGATACAGAGCGTCGCGCGGGTCTCTCGGCGATAGCTGAGCTTCTTGTACTGTCACCTTATCACCGTGAAATGTTTAGCAATATTAAACGCAAACAATGAACGTCTAATGTATAAAATTGTGTATCTTAAAGAGCAAGTAACGAAAAATTCAATCGGAAAAGAGAAAACAGATGAGTGTGATAAATTCGAAAAAGTTGATTGATTGATTACGAGAGTCCACGAGGCAAACCATACGACCCACATGGTTTTGAATTTTGATCATGTAGACCGATGACCTATACGATTAAAAGCGTTTCAAACGGTTAAACTTTTCCTCTCTTCACTAACATTTACTGTAATTCAGTGCGACGCAATAAACACTCTACAGCCTTTCTTCGTTTCCTAGCGATCGACCGCTTTAAGTCGAGAAAAAAACGAACATGCGTTGTCTACAGACAGTTTTAGAATGCAGACAGCCACAGAGTAGGCCGGCCTAACACAAACACATCATCGATAATAATATTCCCATCATCTCTTACACCATGCTCTACATGCAACGGTAAGCTAGGCATCGACCGACGACATAAAATCAAAATAAATACGGAAACTGGCAGTGTTGGACCTATCGGTGTTTGTAGCATACGCCTTCCAAATTCCAATACAAGGACAATATCAACAATAATGTCCGAAAGCTTGGTCTTTCGCTGCGTTTTGTGAATGCACCAAACTACATGCGATGACTTGATGTGTCTCTATGCCACCATCACAGTTTGTGTCTATGGTCCAACAGTCATAGTACTTTGCACAGCCTAAGCACAAGACATCAGTATGGCAGTACAGAAAATAGGGGCTTACATTACTTTGATCTCGACAAAAGAAACGAGACCTAGTAAAATCGACATAGGAAATAATGCAATCGTGTGCCACTAGTGCAGCGGAAAAATAAATAAACTGTTGGTTAATGTCAAAAGCAGTCATTATTGTTAACTGACGTCAAATGCTCGAGGCCAAGGCCAAAGTTTTGGCCAGTCTGGCGTTGAGATGTTAACATCTCTGAAACGTTTGCTGTTGTTGCTGCTACTGCTTAACAATAATAATATTAATAATTATTATTATTTGCTCCTGAGATCAGTCGTTCAGAGCATTACCAACTCGGACCTGTCGGACATTCAGTGGCTGCAGGCCAGTTTGCCAGTCATGAGTGGGTGGTCCTGGGCTGAGAAGAGTGTCTTCACTGGCACTTCCTACATTTCTGCAGTCAGCTCTAAGCACTCTCTCCCTCCAGGTCGATATTCTTGCTGGCCGTACCTGGTCCGACAATGTCTTTCTGCAGTCGTGTCTGACTGCGCATCAACTTTCACCACTGTCCCTGATGTTCTGCCGTCTAAACAAACTTTCTGGCACCGTCCCGGTATTTTGACAGACCTAGCTCAGGTGAAGTCCGTCACAGCTAGCATTGTTTCTGGCTGCCTCATTTCCACATAGTGGAGACTGGTTTTATGCCATGTCAATTTCTTCATGTAGCCTGAGACTAGATGACGAGCTAGGCAGTGAGTCGAAGTAGGTCTGCGGCTTCGCTCGTCTCTTTGTGTACCACACAAATGTCACTGTGGTTCTTCGGTTCCACATAGCTTCGTCTGTAAGAAAGCTTCAGGAAGACCAGCCAGGCACCACGCATTGAATGACTTGGCCGCCCGGGCTTTGGTCTCTGCTGGCATTCCAGTCACCAAAGAACCACATGGTTTTAGCCAGTCGGATGGGAAGTGGCCCGACGGCCTTTCTCTGGTTCCTTGAGAGGCGGGAAAGCCATTGTCCTGGGACTTGACTGTCGTTAGTCCGCTGTCCAATTCATACATTGCCGCAGCAGCCCGTGAGGCTGGTTCAGCAGCTGAGGCAGCAGCTGCTCGGAAGTCGGCGAAATACACACAGTTGGTGATGAATCACAATTTTCAGCCAATCGCCCTGGAGTCTTTGGGACTGATTAATGCATCTAGCTGCACGTTCTTGAATAATCTGGGTCGCAAGCTTTCTGCCCAGTCTAGCGATGACAGAGACAAGCTTTGTGTTTCAGCGAATCTTTGTTCTCATTCAGCGTTTTACTCCACGACAGTTTCATGTAGGAAGAGCAGTAGTAATGACCATTCCAGCTTGACATTTTTCTGCAGAGCATAGCATATATTTTTTCTTCTCTGGGAACTATGTACCGGGGTCAAAATATAATAAAATAAATAAAATAAAATACATAATAATAACAATAACAACAGCATTGGTAAAGTGCTGTGGAGTCTGAAGATGCAGCGGCGCTGAAAACATGAGGAACTGCACACAATTCTACGAATCAAACTATTAGTTTATTGGTTTCTGCAAAGTGATTTGCAGTACAGGGTGGCACACAAATGCTCATTTGTTTCTGAATAACTCGATCAAAAATCAGAAACCGGAGGGTTATAAATTTGTCCACATCACCTGTAAATCGTAGCCATATTCCTGGATAAATTCAAAAATCATTTTTCATTTTCTGTCGTTATTACTGGAAAAGTCCATGTCAATAACATCCAATATTCATCCTCAAATCATCACTGTAGTACAAAATTCGACTGTGTTCAATATGAGTAAGCAGAAAAATGTCCGTCCAGCACACACCAGGTGGCTCAGGAGACAAGACTTTCTACTCCAGACAGTCAGTTGCACTGGTTCTGAAACGATACTTACAACAATCAAGAACAACTACACAAAAACACAAAAATCTAATCTTAAACATGTATGTATGTATGTATGTATGTATGTATGTATTCTCTCATAATCTTCCCGGACAGACAGTCATCAATGTACGGATGTTGCCGATTCTTCTTCTGTGAAGAAATAATGACTGCCAAACTAATGAATATTCACTGCTAAAATGATTATCAAACTATAATTTACTAATTAACATGGTGTAAAAATAAATAGCTAGTTTCACATTCCCGCCAATGGAATTAGCTGCAGAAACTACAGTTGTTAATATGAAACTGCAGCTGGGTTTTTCCAACAATGTTTCACTATGTCAGTCAAAACAACATCATCTCATCTTCCGGGATGTGATATTGCTGTTTGCCCAGCATTCAAACCACGATAAACTCGGCTCGCAATGCAACGCTAACATCCACTGCATTCAACGATCCACAAACATCTTTATCATACATCTAGTTCTTACAAAGTACGTACCAGTAGTTTTTAGAACCACAATGTTAACCATGACGGCATCAGACAAACATGTGCAGTCTAAACCTTCAACTACTGGCAATCTGTCAGTAAGCGTGCACGTAGATCGACACCACAACGTTACTACGTGTTCGCCTTGTGTGTGCCCTCGGCGGCACCGCAGTGATGTTGGCCAAAGTCAGTGACGTCACCCACCAGTGTCATCAGCTGATGACGATGACTCAGTCTTGACATGTCCTAGATAAGCCACGCTCACCTCACATACCACGCGTCAGTCACAATTCTATCTCATCATCAGTGTACTAGCTGCAAGAAGCCAGTGATGATGATGAACTGGCTGCAGAGCTTGCTGGATTTGACGGCAAAGACACATCGTTTCCATCCTGCAACACCCACCAGCAAAATTAACACAATTCGGGCTCACTGTCAAGCCCTCTATGGTCACAATGCAGCCAGTGTCATCATCAAACCGTGCAGTGTTGAGAGAGACGGCGAAAAATGTCCATCCAAAACGTGACAAATGTTTTATGAAAAAACATACTGTAAAGCCATTTAATATGGCTGCCCTAAACGCTGGCGACTTCATATGCAAACTTATTTTGGCGCCTTTTAGTTCACCAAATTCAAACCACATAATCCAAGCGCAACAGTAGTTTCAAATCATCAATGAACAATAAACACACAACGTAACTCTTTAACCAATTTTTAAGCCACAATTTGCATGTTACTAGCAACCGTAAACACAAAACGAAGGTATTGCATCTGGTGGTTTAGCGGTGAGTCAACTGCACGTTTTCAACACTGCCATCAACTAAAGATGGTAAAATATCGATGTAATATTGATATTCACAACAATGAATTCCATGATTTCTTTTAGCTCGTGAAATTTGTGAAATAAAGGTTTTTTCAGTATTTTCTACTCTCCTGAAACGTGCGACATGTGAGATGACCCTTAATCCACGTCTATCTACACCTGATAGCCTTTGAAAATAGCCGAATTTCCGACTTTCAAGGGCTCGTGACCTTGACCTTGGATTGGGTCATACTGCATACCGTCATGCATCACTCATCGACCTCTATCTACATACCAAATTTCATTGAAATCAAAGAAACTTTTTGTGGATGGATGGACGGAAGGACGTACGGACGGACGTACGGACATTTGAGACCCACTTTATACGTTGACAAAATGCTTGGTCAAAAATCCGTTGCCTCCGTAGCCAGTTAGTGGATGAAGAGATGATGATGTCTTCTGAGTCACTGACACGAGGAAGGCATCAAAAGCTTTGCAGCAATCAAAAAAGTCATAAGGCAACCAGCTGAGACAGGTTCACCTGTTAACAAGCCAGGTGTGCAACAAGCAAACGCTATTAGCAGGCTTGATCTGAGTACGACGACGTACCATGTTGAGACGGGTGTGCATGCCGAGAAATGCTATAAGACGCTTCTCAAGGTTGCTGAGAGCAATGCTTGGATTCTGTCAACACATCATCACTCTCTCAACTGATAAAAGGTAAAGAAATGTAAAGGTCGGATTCTTCTATAGCGCTACTTATGCGGTGGTGCCGCGACCAGCCGTGCTGTACAATCGTAGGAAGTGGCAGTTGATTGGCAAGAGCCAATGGTGCTGCAGCGCAATGCTGCAGCTTCAGCACACACCACCGCCCCAATCAACCACACCAGGCCTTCACCCCGTAAGCATTCACCAGATGTCGCCGCCCATGCAAGGAAGCTAACATCTGATTACAGCTTACTACTCAGTTTATCAACTTCGAAAGGATGAAAGGCTGAGTCGACCTGGGTGGCTGATACAACACTATCACTCTTTCTGTGCTGATAACAAACACACGTGTCCATTTAAATGTGTGCACTACTGCGACATTATTATGTACACTTTGTCTGCATGGCAGAGTTAGTGAAAAGGAAGTAAAGGACGACAATGCAAGAGATGTAGAGATGCTATCAAGAGTGAATGCAGCATCAGCAACATGTGTACGATAGAGAGGCAATTCTGCAACACAGCTTGATGACTGATTGAGTTAAGGTTTTACGTCCCACCCGACACAAAACAGGTCATTTCGGAGACGTTCTTCCCAGCCAATCTCTTGGCTCAGTACTAACAAACTGAAACAAACACAACCAAAGCAAACATGCATCCGTAACAAAATATACCACAACATAAAATGAAGCCAAAAAACTAAAGCTAGGTTGAGTTGCCTCCTACGACCTCCGGCCTGGTAACGGAACGGGTCTATTCTGGAAGTTGTAGATAGATAAGTCAGGAAGTAAACAAGTAAGGAAGTAAATAAATAAGAAAAAGCATAATGAAAGAAGAGTTAGTTAGTCGGAGTTTAACGTCCCCTTTCAGCACAAATATGGCTATATCAGAGACAAAAAAGAAAGAAGAAAGTAAAGAAGGAAGGAAGTGAGGAAGAAAGTTAAGTAAAGACACAAACAAACAATTTATATAGCACCAAAATCAACAGATGAATCATCACTGCACCTGAGCCCGTACGGAGCCACAGCTAGATGAAGTTGATGAATTCTACTGAGGCGCAGAGTATGTCACAGTAAGATTAGGTGACAACGTTCGAGAAGAATATTACAATGAAAACTGCAGATAAGACGTCAGTCAGACAAGAGGATGTGAGGCTGGAAAACTGATTGACAACAAAAGTTTCAGGTAGCTGTTGTCTGATGATATTAAAAATGAAATACTTATAATAAAAATAACAAAGTTATCAAAGTTGTCAGTATCAGTGGAGTGCATGTTGACAGGTATGCTGTTCCAGAGAACACAATCAATAATGTTAAACGCAGGTAGATTGACCACGCTCAGCAACCCCGAACGCTCCTTCACTAAACTCGGGTCTGGACAAACAACTGTTCTCAGACGATAAACTGCAGAACTGTCTGGCAAGAGAGAAAGTCTGAGATATGGTCACAAATAGGCACAGTCTGCATCACACTTGAGCTATGATTGGCAGCCAACACCATTCAATTAACAACTGACCAGGACAACTCACATATTTCAAAATCTCCTGCACTACTTTTGGCAGCTGCAGGATGTGGAACTTGAACCGTTCACGCAGATGCTCCGGAATACGCTCAGTCGCATTCTTCACTGCAATAAACACGACACACAACATTGTAAATCTCACGACAAACATTCTCATCCTACCTGCTATGATCCTCCTGCACTGAAAATACTCAACTTGTCAATTACAGCAAAAACTTTTATGCCTCGAGTCAAGTTCTGGATATGAAACTACAGAATGTTGACATGAAGGCCATTTATAAACAATGAGTAACAAAACACACAATAAAGGAAATTTAAATCCAAGGGCATTAAGCTACAGTAAAATTAAAATAACAAAAACTGCACTTGACAACAGACAACGAGTTTCTTTGCTTTAATGCTCTGTGACTAAAGCAACTGAACCACACTAGACTCCTGTGTGTACACTGTAAATGTTCTGAGAAACATCGTCAAAATGGATCACTAGCTGATGTAATCAGCTGCAAAATTAATGTATTTTGACAAAACACAAATCTCAACTTAACAGAGAAATTACAAGCTGCCAACCCATCACCAGACAACCATCAAAACAGTATTTCTGCACATCACTTACTGGCCAGTTGCAGTTCGTCATCACTCAGAAATGATGACACTGGACATTCACTAAACTCCGACTCCGCAAGAAGCCGCTGTCTCTCTGGTACAGTTCGCGGTGGCTGTGGTATGTACGGGATCACACGACGAACGTTGATCTGAGAACCAGCTGCGACCCTTGGCATCAACAGTGACTGCATCGTGTAATTGGTGGAATGTGGGAAATTCCCGGGTGGATTGAGTGAGCCGATGTAAATGCCGAGTTTCTCACGCTCGTATTCTTCCCATGCTGCCTTGCGTTCATCTTCCGAGAGGTTCTCCTCCGGCCGGTTTTCCAGCAGCGAGTCGTGCTCATGATAACTGACAATCCAGCGACTTGATATGGAGGATGACAGCAGCTCAGCAAGAATGACATCCTAGCGGCAACATCACATAATCCATCTTCAGTTCGTATCATTTCATGTTTCAGCCACATCATCACCTTCAGCATCAGCAGCATTGGCATCACCACCACCAACACCATCACCACTGTCAAGCATGTTTTCCAACTCAACCAGTTCTCTCTCTCGGTTTTCTTACTCCAGTTGTTCTACAAGAGAACCGGTGGAGATAAGTGGCAGAAGCCTTTTTATGGGCTAAAAAGTAAAGGCTTCCAATACTCGTTACCAAGCATTGGGCCCCAAGCTGATCCCAGTGTACAAGTAGTCAGCCTCAAGGTAACTGTAAGTCATCCACCTGGCGGTAGGCTGCCATTACTTACCGCCAGGCCTGCGGTTACCTTCCCAGACGTAGAGCATCACTGCCCCTTGGCAAGTTATACTGCTTGGAGACAGAGGCACATAGGTGTGAACAACTTGCGGCCAAGGTTGTTACACAGCTTATGCCCCGAGTAGGATTTGAACCCACGACCTGTTGACATCAAGTCCTATGCTCTACCCGTTGCGCCACCGCACAACCTTTATTGGTTGGATGCCTTTTATTCTCACTGAATCAACGACATCAAAACACTGAAAGGAACTCAAAGCGCTGACGTTAATCAGAGACAATCACTCACTTTCTTCAACCACGGCCACACTCCTGAAAAAGCAGCATTGCTTCCATTACACTGGCTGTCAAATGCCACTAATGACCTGGACAGCACTGATGTGAAAAGATAATAACTATATCATAAAAAATTATAGATAGTTAAGCAATAATTTCTAAATGAGTGAACAACGTTTTATGTTCCACTCGACGAACTGGCAATTTCAGAAACGTTCTTCCAAGCCGACATCTCGGCTTGGTACTAAAGAAATGAAACCGACCACCACAAAAGTAAACTTCTCAAGTTATAACACAAAACAAACATAAAGATCTAAAGTCAGGTTTGGTCGCCAGGTGTTTTCTCCATATCCTGATGTAAATTTGTATGCTGTCTACCCATCTTTATAGTTACACAACTGTAGATGTAACGCAACAGAAGTTCAGTACGCGAGAGTCAAGACTTGTGTTAAGAGTTTTGCAAAATGGAAGCGCAGCAGACCTTAGGCACAGAAAATATTGGTCGCTTTGGTGCAGCGGGGTCATCAAAGCAGTCAGGTTTGAAGACGTAGAGTTCACGGAGGTCAGCCGCGGTGAAATGTCTGTCAATCTGATGTTCATCGATGACGCGCTGTGACAGCGTCTCCTTTGTCACTTGTCGTTCATAGATCTTCTCTTCCATCGTTCCCTGACAAACCGGCAAGCTTTAAACTGTCAAGATATCCCGGTGTGTATGTGACAGCTTCCACTACAGAACCCAACACTCACTCAAGTTCATCAGTAGGGCCCACAGTTTTCCAATTTCCGCGCTCAGTTTAGTAAATTCCACAGCTCACCACAGAAAATCATCCAAATTCCGCGGCTTAACCTTAGCCTCTTGTTTATGAGTCAACTCAGCTGTCTGCTTGTCGATTAGTAAATACTGACATTGTACCATTGTAAGTAAATGAAAATATAATCAATCGTGTTTTGGAAAAAATGTGATAAAAGTGATTGGTTACCTCCCAGGCTTCTATTTTTACAATGGCATATATCATACCCAGACTGCAGGCCTACAGATATAAAAGCAGAAACAAGCGGAGTGAAAGGTGGTCATTTTATTGGATTAATTAACACTGTACTACATCATCATATTAGCGATCGAATTAATCGCCAGCCGTTCTATCAAATTCCGCTAAATTCTGCGGAAACGGGGAAATTTTGCAGCAACGGGTAAATTCTGCGGCTCAGCTCGAAATACAGCAGCCTGTGAAAACTGTGGGCCCTATTCATCAATTGTGCTGATTAATGACAAATGGTAAACAGCTGCAAAATATCGTAAAGCAGAGAAATCTTCTAACCAAAGCTGATAAAAATACAGCCCGACAGACTTTCATATATGTCCACAAAAACCTGATGATGTCTCATTTTTGTAGTTTCTACAAAAAAACTATGAAGTTGTGGAGGACGATTAAAGCTTTTAGAACTGTCTTCACTGCTAATCCGTTAATTACAAGATGAGAACGTTAAGGCAGACGTGTAGTGTGTGGTGTTTAAGTAACAGAAGGGTTCACATGTAATGAGTTAAGAGACAAAATAGAAAAAGAGAAGATAATTATAGCAAAATAGGCTGAGATAGTATGGTCATGTTTTAAGAAAGGACAAGAATAACTGTGAAAATGGATGGATTATGATGTGAATGGCATAAGACATTGAGGTAGACCAAAGAAGTATGTCGGTCCTCCTTAATTTCTGGCCAAAATGTATGCTGGCTGCATCATATGCTGCCCCCTGGTGAATCACAGTGTGTATGCCAACACGAGATACAGAAGGACAGACAGACAGATGGACGGACGCCAGACCATTACACTAGATGCAGTCAGCATAATAAAAGAGAGTTTGTGGGAAAAAAAGAATGTCAGACGTGATAACTAAACAAGGAGAATGGACTATAGTAAGTGGAAGAAATTAATCAAAGATAATGTATCAGAGATAAGCAGTTGTTGAGTGAATATGTTGTATAGTATCGGCTCACCCGAGTTATGAGGGATAAAGGGCGATTAGTTGGGTTGTATTATTATTATTATTATAATTATTACTTACCAAATTATTATTTTTACCTGAGCAAGAAGCCGGTAAACGAAGACGGGTTTCTGCTGACCAAACCGGTAAACTCTAAATATAGACTGGATGTCGTGCGATGGATTCCAAGACGCATCAAAGATAACGACACGGTTTGCAGTGTCGAGATTAATACCGAGTCCTCCAGCCTTCGTTGAGATCAGGAATAGTCTCAGCCTACAAAACACAATTCTTCACACACAAAAATGTAGTAAATAAAACACAGAACACTAATGAAACAAAAAAAAACAACACTGACAGAAACCTTCTAACAACATATAAACAACAACTAACGCTGGCGACAGAGATCACTGCATTGTGTTACTTACTCAAAGAAGTCGCTCTTCACATTATGCACTTACGCACATCACGTTTACGGGCTCAACGAAAGTTTTATTTATATACATCTGGATAAATAAAAAGTACAAATGCCATCAATTATAAAACAAATACTACATTTTGTATTATTGTACAATGCACAATTACAACACAAACCAATCACACACTACAGTTGTGCCCCTTTAGTTCTTTTTTTGTTATTTTTCTGCTTCAGATCCACGTGGTTGCCTAAGCCTTTAAGTGTTGGTGCCAGTAGACCCAGTATTTACGGCTGCGCTTGCAACTAGCAGCTACTGCCAGTTCCCACTAATATAACTAGATGCCTGCATCAGCTGCAGAGTTGAGAAATAGCCATGGTAAATGATCATACGAATGTCGGACCACTTGTCACTAATTTGTGTTTTATTCTAATGAAGGATTTGTGATATTCTCGACTATGTGTACACAATTTCAACGGTAACACCACATTCAGCAGTCACTACTGCATCATATTGTATCCGCAGTCTTAGTAGAAACAGAAACCGTCATTGCCGTAGACAAAGCCAACAACAGTAGTCACAACATCAATCAATCATTGAGCAAGTTGGCCATAGAACACACAAACAATTCAACTAACAATCACGTGGACAGTACAGGCTGACAGACAGGCAGACTGAGAGTAACGTCCATTCACCTCTCATTGCTAGCATCGTTGAAGTTTGTTGTAAACCGCTTGCGACTCTGAGCTCCAGTTGAACCATCCATTCGTACATAGTCTTCATCTTTCTTCCAGACACTCAGCCTTGACTCCTGTAATACACAGGTCGCAATTCAATTCCCGACCGGTCCACTTTCACATAACATAGGTGAACTCAGCCTTGCATCCCGCCAGGGTCGCTAAATCAAGTATTTGCTTCGGCCGGGGTTAAAAGCGGGATTCTCACCTGTGTCAGGGTGGCAGGTAACACTGTGTGATCCCATATGGCATGTGAGTTTCCCGTAGCAGTGTGGCAGAGTTGTCTGCAAACTGCTATACACTTAATTTACATTTTTTACTTTTTACTGGACTTTGACAATCATACCAACTACCAGCATCATTTTCAACTGAATGTCAACTGACCAATGGCACTGGTGTGGGCGTGGTCGTCAGTGTGGGCGTGGTCGACGACGATGAGCAGCTGTCCATAGATTACACACAAGCTTTTTTACAGTCTTATTTACTTTTTTATTTCCAGCCAAACACGTAGCAGACTGCGACAGGAAGAGTTGTTAGGTCAAAGGAACGACTGACGAAATTAGCATCAACTATTTACCTCGGAATCTTTGCTGTTCTGCTGAGCTGCTTCTTCCGTCTTCAGCGCGAGGAAATCTTCAATGAGATCCAAAGACAACAGACTCTGACTGAACACAAGTCTACAACATAATAAACACACACACACACATGTACACTGGACACTTTCACACAAACGACACATCTTCAGAGACAAACAATCTGCAAACGAAGATGTCAAATGCTACGGCAGCATAGGCAGGATGTGCAGTGCGTGTGTGTGACAGACGGCCAGTGAGTCACAGACCTACCGTGTATAAATCATCTTACTTTCTTGCTTACTCCAGTGCTTAGTCCACTATTAATTTATACAGCTCACTGACGTACGTGACTTGTACAAGCTGCCCAGAGATTGTCAGATGAAAATGAGTTGAACATGCAACCGTTCCACTGTCAGTCCATGTCAACTGACAGTCGACTATCAGAGATGATAAGAGTCAACAGCCACAACGTGAGCATAATGCACAGACTGGCTTACTTACTGACAGCTAAACAGACTGACTGCAAACTCACAGCCTGATAACAAGCAGCATTCCAGTTGACAACTTGACATAATCACTATGCCCTCATAGCCTTTATCAGTCAATGCTGGCATCCACGGGTTGGTTGATGTTTAACAACGCTTTCAACACAATTTAGGTCATATCGCGCCGTTAAGGTAAAACTAAATTAAAATTTTAAAATTTAATAAGTATTAATTCTTGCGTAA
>Ga0209363_1001058_pt1 | contig 12435 bp, 7 predicted proteins | sample WorMetexBAHAMAS3_FD_187385 | JGI IMG/M metagenome (GOLD analysis project Ga0209363, IMG submission 187385) | Marine gutless worms symbiont microbial communities from Max Planck institute for Marine Microbiology, Germany - Inanidrilus exumae... | ecosystem: Host-associated > Annelida > Digestive... | reverse complement strand
CATCTATATACCGCGAAAAAAAACAGACAAAGATTGCGATGCAACGGCTTACAGCTTTCACCGCGACTCGATTTACTCAGCAGGTAAAAACACTAGCCCAAAACGACCGCTGCCGCTCACTTTCATCAGCAGCAAGATAATCGACATGAGTGTCCCGTTCCCACAGAAAGAAGTATGGACACGCTCACCAAAGGCACCGAGCCTCGACGTCGAAGGAGTCGAGGGGCGTGAGAAATGGTGAGGGGGTATCCCCATCCCATGCCGACTAGGGGCTCTGGGGAGCGTCGTAAGCTCCACCAGTGGGGTCCGGGGGCTGAGACCCGTCCGAAATGGAATTTTGTAAAGTTTGAATGCCAAAGAAGCCATCTGGTGGCATGTATTTCACTGAATTTTCAACCATAATCCTACAGTGGTTATACAGCTGAGGCCAGCGCCGTGCCCGCCAGGCCGGCACGGCGCCCATTGCGAAAAAAAGATTGGGCGCACCGCACGGACGCGTGCCGTCCGCGAACGGGACCCTGATTTTCCCCGGTATAGTAATTACATACAGCAACGTATTTTACCGCGCGACGCTATGCTAGCGCGGTATGCTATGTTGTCGTCGTGTGTATGTCCGTTTGCCCGTCCGTCCTTCTGTCTGTCTGTAACAAGCCGGCACTGTACCAAGTGACTAAACGTCGGATCACTCAAACAAGCCGTACGATAGCCCACGAACTCTAGCTTTATGACGTCAAAAACATCGGTGAAATTCCAACGGAGTCACCCCCTACGGGGCACCAAATACGGGTGGGGTAGGTTCAAATTGTGGCGATTTTAGATCAACATTTCGATATATCTCAGGATGGATGCAAGATAGGGACATAGTTACCATGGAACACTACGAATATAGTACGAACTCGTATGCGCTCTATCTAATGGCGCCATTTCCAGTGACCTTGAGTGACCCCAAACTACCTCAAACTACCATTTTCGCTATTTTGTATCGCGTTTCGTATCTTCGTAGTGGGTGCAGATAGACACTTCAAATTTGGTAGATACGTTCATCGTAGCAGGAATGGCAAACTATCCCTGAAAGTGGCGCGATAAAGTCACGTAAACCATTTAAATTTTGGTGGGCACCAACCATATCTCCGAAACGGCTGAAGCTAAAGTGGTCAAATTTTGCGTGCATGTATAGGCTATGTCAGGTCCCAGCAAAAGTATGACAAATCACCATTAAAAGGGTCGTGCATGGTCAGGGTCACGTGAACCACTTTAAGTTTTAACTCCTTCAGTGATATCTCTGGAATGGCTAAAGCTAGAATAGTCAAATTTTGCAAGCAGGTAAACTGTACCAAATTCTAGCCTATGGTGCCAAACCATCCCTAAAAGGGGCGTCGTCAGAGTCACGTGACCCGTTTTTTTAAATTTAGCCCCAATCATATCTTTGTAATTGTCGAAGGTAGGCACATTGATACAAAGGAGCATGAGTGCACGCATGGTATATTACTCCCAAAAGGGAGTTATCTGACCTGCTTAAATTTTGGGAAATAACGGTGCAAGATAGGGACATAGTTGCAATAGAAGACTAATCGGAAATCGTATATGACCTATCGAATGACACCATTGCCAATGCCCTTGAATGACCTTAAAGGTTACTTTTGCTGTTTGAAACCATAGCTCGTCGCGCGGTTCCCCTGCGGTAGCTGAGCTTCTTTTTATTATCGTACTACCATGCGGATGTTGCCTGTGGTCAAACGTAACACTTTTGTCACCGTGTATACTAGATTATATAATTTCCAGTTGTGATAAATTTACACCTGCACAATTATTACCGCGAGGCACATTGCATATACTGGCGCCATATGCGTTATCGTGTGTCTGTCGCCGGCCCAATAAGTATGCAAGAAGATGACGACCTGTGCCCGGGAGGATGATGTTGAGGATGCAGGCGATGATTGCTAGAGGTAGCGGCATTGACGGAATTGCTCGATGTAGAGGACCATGCTTCTGCTCGGACCAGACAGCCGTCGGCTGACCGAACGTGGTCGGCTGGCAGGTGTCGGACACCGGCGGTTCCCGGATGTGAACAGTGTGTGGTTTGGTCGACCGATCGACTCTGGTCACGTGATCGTCGCCACTCGCGACGTGGTCGGTCAGTAGTGACGACGCCGCAGCTGCCGCAGTCGAGTTACCAGCGTCAGCAGACTCGACGGATGTCGGTCGAATGTCGTCAACAGACATGACCGTCACATCACTAACACCACAACGCACCTCACTGATCGCCGATCTGTGACAGAACACGTTTATTGCAAGCCAGAAAATACAAACACAAAAGAAGAAGCACTTGAGTTAAATGATCACAACGTGTAAACGTGGGCTAGTGTGGGCCGATAATTTTAAAATTGCTTTTACTGGCAGATTTTCAGGAAATTTTGTGCATCTTTGTCATAAACATTTTCTAACCCTCACTTGTAAAACTTCGAAATTAACAACAAGTTAAAGCTATCGCAGATGGACCGCGCGACGCTCCTCGAGGTTAGTTCAAATCTTGTCAAATTCTACACAACTGTACGAAAAATCCCATTTTCAAGCTTTGCAATAGGTGAATGACCTTGAATATGACTCAAGGTCATTGGAATTGCCGCTATCCGATAGGCTAAATATCACTTCCTATTAGTGTTATGTAATAACAACGTCTCTGTCTTGCACCGTTTGTTTGATTTTACCTCATTACAGTGTACGTAACTGCCTTAGGCCTTAGGAAATCCTTTAGTTTCGATAAAACAGTTGGGAAAGTGCAAGCCATGTGCGCTTTCCGGTTCATGTGTAAACATATCGTACTTAATCATGTTATATTTCTCGAGGCTGTAAGTTAGAAGGTTTCAAACGACAAACGTGAAGTTCAAGGTCACTCAAGGTCATTGGCATTTATCACTGGTATTTATGCCACTCTCGATGAAAAAACGTTATTAGTTATTTCCTCAAACTCCAAAAGATGCGTAACCTGAACACATCCCCTTCGGGTGTAAAGACAGGCTTCTACGTCTGAAGCTTCCTACTGTAAAATGCAAAAGACTGCGGGGACTGGGGAGATATGATATAAGTTTTTGAAATAACACATGGTATATATGATTCAGACGTCTCACCTAAATTAGCATATCACTCGGGGTCTATAACCAGAGGCAATAAATATAAACTTCTCAATCACAGATTTCACTATGATCTACGAAAGCACTATTTTCTGCACGTATTGTTAACGTCTGGAATAGTCTACCAAATCATGACGTTACTACTCTGTCAACACTCGTTAGTACAAATATGCACACCAAATTTGAAGTGCCTAGCATCACCCACTTCAGATCTACAGAAATAAGTTCTTTGAGATATGTGACCATTAAAGACATTTTTCCGACTATACACTGATGGCTCTATATAGGGTGGGGATCGAGTAGTGCCAGCGGTGGTTTACGGAACCGTTAGAAAAAAACTTTACCACCAGACTGCCGAATAAAGGCAGCGTCTTCAGAGCCGACTATATGCTATTTTGCTTGCAATGATCCTCATCGTCGCAGTAAAGAAAAAACTGTATAATTTTCTCAAACTACTTTTATAATTCTCTCTGACTGACTCTATGGTGTGGTGTAGTAGTCTGAACTAACGGCGCCATGCTTCACGGCTGGCAGCAGTCTTGGTGCGACGGTAACGACGTCACAGGGAAACTGGTCTAATGTAATTTGGGCTTAAGCTCGCTCGAGGCGACGAGTGGCGACCTTTACATGTCGACATTGCTGGTCGTAGCACGGAGCGTTGACATGCGCACGACGCTTCATGTCGAGCAGTGACAGCAGCGACTCATCGTAGCAGGTGCCATGTCAGTTGGCGCATTACTGAGCTGGTCTGGTCGTTGCAGAACTCATCGTAATCGAAGCGACGCCACTGACGTCGGCGGACAGAACCTGCGCACTGACGACGGCTGAACTGTAGATCAACACCGAACGTAATGTATGCATGATCAGACAATGTCGGTACTCAACTCGGACGTCTGTTACCGGGCAGTCAGAACGAGTGAGAATAACGTCAAGAGTGTGTCCTTGTTGGTGAGTCGGCGATGTCACATGTTGAGTGAGGCGGTGACTGTCAATCACGTACCACCAGCATGTGGATCATTGACAACATCGAGGTGAATATTTACATCACCCATTAAGATGACTGGACATGCAAACGTGGACGCTCGTTCGACGATGTCAGCAAGATCACCAAAGAACGCACTGATAGACGTATCGGGTGGTCGGTAAATCACAACAACCAATGCATTACGTCCAGCACCACGGATATAGTATTTGTACTTCGTGTACGATTTTATAATAAATAATAGACAGTAAGAGCTTCCATACCAGACCTGTTGACTGGTAGTGGTACTTCACGAGCTGAGAGGAACGACGCGTAAAACAGACACAGTCCTCCGTGATTTGTCCGCGTAGACAACAGCAGAGTTGACTCGGTTCGAGACGTGCTTTCTCGATGCTGGCGGTGTGCACGCCATCAGATGAGGGCTGTCCACAGCGTCATGCCACGTCTCAACGACTGCGCAAAGGTGCAGGCAATCGGTGACGATTCGGTCGTGGATGGCGGTAGTCTTGCCGCCGACGGATCGCCTGTTGAGCATGTCGATAAGAATGGTGTTTGACACGGCTGCACGGTGACGGCATGGATCGGATCTAACTTGATGTCGATGAAATTGACCCAAACGGGATATCGACTAGGTTCCAGCGCCGTTGTCCAGAATCAAAACGGCGGCACATCGGCGATCGATTTCCAGTGATGACGTATGAGTCGTTGCCGGCAGATCGAAGCGCAGGCGCCAAGCGTCGGATGGAAATGATAACCGGGATTTCCCCGGCTGTAGTAGTTTCAGTTAAGCCCCATCCACACCAGCAACAACGTCGAAGCAACATTGTCGAACGCTACAAGTCGAACGATTCTTTCGACAAAGTCGAAACAATTTGAACATGTTCAGTTGGTTTCGAATTTGTCGAAAGGACGAAATTTCGTTCGACATTGTTGTCAAAGTGATAATAACATATCGGAAACGGTGCAAGACAGAGACACAGTGGCAATAAAAGACTAATAGGACATCGTATGTGGCGGTGGCCTATAGAATGGCACAATTGCCAATGCCCTTGAATGACCCTGAAGGTCATTTTTGCTGTTTGAAACCTTTATGACTCCCATAGCTCGTAAAACATAGCACGAATTTACTAACATAGCGCGTCGCGCGGTTCCTCTGCGGTAGCTGAGCTTCTTGTTATTTTCGTATTACCACGTGGAGGTTGCCTATAGTCAAACGTAACATATTTGCCTATTTTTGTCACTATATCATATTATTTCCAGTAGTGATAAATTTACACATGGACATGTTGTCAAAACCGGCAACATTGTTGCCGAAACCAACACAATTGTTGCCAAAAACGGCAACAATGTCCAAAAAAAACGAAATTTTACGATAAACTCGGTCGACATCGGTGCCGTTTGTAGGAACAAAGTCGAATGTTGCTTCGACAAAGTCGAACGTTGCTTTGTCATCGGTGCTGGTGTGGACGGGGCTTTACGCTCCAACGGGCCGCGCGCTGACGTACACGTCGACCAGTACGACAGCCGCGGCGCAGGCAGTGTAAACATTCAAGCGTCGATCGCACCTGACTGTCCACATGCACAACGGCCAATCGAAGTGCGAGTACAGCGTCACGTGACCACATCGCTACACATGGCTGGGCACAAATATTGAACAAGAACTCATCAGGAGATGAGATAAGTAAGTAAGTAAGTAAGTAAACCTTTTAATTCTTGATAGTCAAACGCCATCAAGTAAACAGAAAAACGGCATACAGTGAATAAGACAATTTTACAATAAAGAAAAATTAAAATGAAAAAAATCGAACAAACAATACCAGTAAATACAAGCAGAAGCAACAACCACAGCTTGACAGTCAATAGGCTCCATCAAATATACATCGTAAAACAAATGAATGTTTGTAGAGACTAAAATGGCAATAGGGGAGAACAAAAGCACAATGTGAAGTTCGGAGTTTCATACGTACCACAGAGCTTCACAAAACACACGCTGTCCTATGTGCCACATAGCTAGTACTACAATTATTATTATTATTATTATTATTAGAATGTAGAGATTAACGTGGCATGAGCAAGTGCTTCTATAACACGGTACACAATTAAGCTATAGTTCTGGGAACGACTTTGTGAAAAGAAATGTTTTCAATTGTATACAGTACAGTACAAAATGGATAGCGACACACAGAACGCTAACCAGGAAAACAGCGAACACACAAACAGCGACACGCATGATACTAACAAAGTGGTCGACGTCGAAAAATTAAGACAAGAATTCGTAGAAAACTACAAAGCGAAAAATATTTCACAGGCAACACATCCAATCATGCGCAAATTCAATAGTCCTTCATGTGATACAGCTGAAAACGTAGAAAATGCTAAAGTCGCTTCAGTCTCGTGCATGCATCACTGTATAACTAACGTCTGCGGCGGCAACAAAAAAAACAGGTACAGGATGCTAGAAAACCCGATTTTGGGGATTTTTTCTGGCGAAATATGTGACAGTAAATCGGAGGTGCCAAGATTATCAGTGTCAACGGCGTGGTGAGTAAAAATGTAAAGGCTTCCCATACTCGTTAGCGAGCGTTGGGCCCGGAGCTGATCCCGGCGTATACAGGCAGTCAGCCCGTAGGTGAATTAAGTCATCCAACCCGCGGTAGGCTGCCATTACTTTCTGCCAGACCTGCGGTTACCTTCCCAGCCGCAAAGCATCACTGCCCTTTGGCTGGTACTCATTTTACCGTCCCACGGAAGGTAGAAGGCTGAGTCAACCTGGGTGGCTAGTCACATACCGAAATAAAGTGCCGCCTCCAGGAGTCGAACCCGGACACGGTCACCCATCCCAGTACTAACCTGGCTCAGCGTAGGTTAACCACGTTGATCAAGACCAACACGTTACCACTACCCCAAACCGCCACCGCCAAAGCACAGTTAAAAAAAGATGTCTCGAAAGCAGTTTTAAAAGTGTCTAAGCTGACAGAGTCACGGACGGCAGCAGGTATGTTGTTCCAGACCTCTGGAGCCGAGGCTGTGAAGGAATGTTGGTGAAAGTCTGTGAAGTATGTATGACAAAGACGACAGTTAGTTAGTTAGCTGGAGTTTAACGTCCCCTTTCAGCACAAATATGGCTATATCAGAGACAAAAGGTCAGGAGTGGAAAGCTATCCCTACCCAGTGAAGGAAGGCCAGCGATATATTAACCTCAACCCTGGCCGCCTTTCTGTTCAGCAGCCATCCAAGAGGGAAAGGGATCGAGAGGCTCATTTAAATTATTACACCAGCGCCTACAACAGGCAAAGACGACTATCACACCGTAAGACTAAACTAAACCAAATACAACAAAACACCAGAATAAATCTTAACTAAGCAATACAGATAACACAATCATAAACAAAAAACAAACTAAACCCAGGTTCGGTCGCCTCCTACGACCTCACGCCTGGAAACGGAGTGGGACGATTCTGGTAGAAAGGGACAATAGAAGAAAATAAGTAAAGTGAACGAGAAAAGGAAAAAGGGGAAAGTAATAAAGAGCAAAAGATGAGGAAGTGAATGGACAAGGGAGGAGCAAAGGCAGAAAGGGGGTACCCCGACCCCACGCGGGGTGACAAAGACGACAGGACAATCTCCCACTTGGGGTCTGAGAGCTCCCAGAAGCTGATAAAAATAATTAATAATTAAGTAACTGCCTGGTCTTAGACACGATAACGAAGTCCTGGTAACAAACTACAACACTGGCTAGAAAGGCAACTTACTTCTGATCTCCGTGTGTCCAGTGATAGCAAACGTGCGGGAAGAAGGCAGAGCCATCAGCTTGGGATTATTGAAGTAGATGACCTCTCCGTTAGACTTCACCATCTGCACCTAGCAGGCGTCATCATCATTGTCATCGTCCGTCATATCATCATCATCATCAGGTCACAGGTGACAAAACAGTCATGCAGAAGTAGCCAGGCATCTTCAATGCTTAGATGATATGACAGACGGACATCCAGCCTGGTATACCTGCCTCTAAGTGCAGAGTAGCTAACAACAAGCATTTTCATTTCGCGAGTGCTGCAGTCGCTGTAGATTCCAGCCATATGACTGCGTCATCATCCGCTTCGTGGAGTAGATTCAGTCCGCCGACAGGCAGACAACAAGCAGACAGACTTCGACGCCCCAGCGTGCACGTGGATGCCTTTGCCACCTCAAGGCTTGCTATAACTTTGACCTTTGACCTCCAACATCTGACCAGGTCATCTGTAGGGGCTAGCGGTTATTCCATGTAAGTTTCATCGAGATTGCTCAAGTAGTTCACAAGACATGGTGTTCACAAGATTTGACCTCAACGGTATGTTCTGACCTTGACCTTTGACCTCCAGAATCTAACTATGTTAGCTACTCTGCACTTAGAGGCAAAATAAAACTATGTGAACACGCCCTTACGTTTCATCGAGATTGCTCAAGCCATTCATGAGGTATCGTGCAACAGTATCTGTCAGGACGAACGAACGGACAGCCCAAAAACATAATGCCTTATCTGAAACTGTCATAAAAACCAGAGCGAGACATAAAAAGCACTGCTGAAGGCAATGCAATACCGACTGTCCCGGTATGTAGAGAAAAGTCAACATCTAACCTAACAATGACAGCACGTACATACTGCAGAACAGTCAGAATAGAACTATGTGCAGCAGCATTTCAGATGAATCCATTCATTAGCCCGCATGGCATCGCAATGCCGAAGGGCTAATATTTTACCGCTGTGGTTTTTTCTTCTTTCTTTCTTTTTTTCAACGCCTAATCTCTGAGGTCACTGAACGGATCTCAACCAAACTTGGACATATATTCACTTATGACTGCTATTTGAAAATTATTATTATTATTTAATATGCTAGTATTTAGCCTGCCGTAAACCTAAGCTTCGAGGACAGGTAACAACAGAAATTTGATCCAAACTCCCCAGGCATTTACCCCACATAGGCTGGGGGGCAAAAACTGCTTTTTTGGGGACCGACTTTGAATTTTGACCCAATGTATCTCTGCAACGGAAAATGACATCAACAATCGGAAAAAACTTGTCAATCTACGAGAACTATCCTGCATGCCCCCAAATTTCGTGAACTATGGTCCACAAACGGCTGAGAACGGTTGTCGAGTTTTTGTCCACCCCTAAAATTTTTGCATTGGGAGACACTGCCAGCCACGCATGGACGTTATATAACAGACAGCAGGCAAACTTTGGCACGTGTTATGCAGTAGCAAGAGCTTAGTCTAGAACAACAGAATGCCGGGCGGGCTCACGCTGGACTTTGCCATGCATCAAGTTAAATGCTACTGTTATCAATATTAATAAATTAGCCCCATACGGGACTGACGGTTGAATCTTCACAACGAACGTTTCTGCCAAGTTCAAAGTCACGTGACACAAAAACTAGGACAAAGATAAAAAATTCGGCCCGAACAAATTTAGATATTGTGCCCTAGTTTAAGAATCGGTGGTCAGTTGCCAGCTCCCATTGTAAATGATGGAGGAGATAGCTGTTGAAAATGGCTGGAATTCCAACTTTGAAGGAATCATGACCTTGACCTTGACCTTGGATCGGGTCATACTGCATACCATCGTGCATCACTCATCGACCTCCACATACACGCCAAATATCATTGAAATCGAGGAAACTTTTTGTGGACGGATGGACGTACGAACGGACGGAAATTTGAGACCGGCTTTATTAGGTGGACCCTGAAGAGTCGACCTAAACATTATCATTAGGCAGAACTGCATGCACAGCATACATGTAGATGTTGCCTATTGCGACACTTATCACCGCATGTGTCTATGCGTGTTCGTTACAATGATGACAAAATGCATCAAGCCTCTGTAAGATTATTAGCCCACCCAGCATCGCGATGCCAAAATGGCTCATATTTTATCGCTGTGGTTTCTTCTTTCTTTCTTCTTTTTTCTCGATGCCTAGGTAATGTCCGAGGTCACTTAAAGGATCTCAATCAAATTTGCACACATATATTCACTTATGACTGCTATTTGAAAAATTTAGTTCAAAGTCCCACGGGCGTTTACCCCTCACGGGCTGGGGGGGGCAAAAAAACTGTTTTTTTTGGGAACCGGCGGCGGCATCGGCAGCAGCAGCAGCAGTAGTATGCAGTATGCAAAGCAAGATGTGGTAGTAGCATAGTACAGCAGAATACACAAACAGCCTGTACATAGCCTGAAACAATAAACAGGACAATAGATGCACCAGACACTGTTGTTGGACTGCGTGTATTGCTACAACAGATCTGCATTATTCACTGTATGGTATTGTAGGGTTTAACGTCCCACTCGACACATTATAGGTCATTTCGGAGACGATTTTACAGGTCAGATGACCCAACCAACAGACAATCACCATAGCTCAGATGTTGTCTGTTGGAAGGGAGGGGTGCATCATTCACCGTACTCCACCTTTGGTGGACACAGTTCCACAATACATGCAGTACCTCGTCAATGCTCGGTATTTCCGATAACCCAATCTTCTTGAGAACCGAGTGGATTTTCTTCTCATCATTGCCGTGCTCTCGAACAACCACCTTCTTCTTACGTCTTACGGAGCCCTGTACATCAGCCACGCACACACACACACACACAAATAAATGCACTCACCGTTATAACGGCTGTACCTGAAAAATCATAAAAGAAATGCACTAAAATGCACTCGTGCAATGCATACATAGGCTGGCTGTGTAATGTAACGCTGTATGACATCTAGAAGACTGCAGATGAGATCATTATGGTAGGATAGTTTCTCCATGATATCTCAGTGCCCCCTACCAAACGCACCAACTGGAAAACTTAAGAGGCACCGTGGGGGGTTCAGGTATGGATGCACCAGCACCCAAACAAAGTGTACTCAAGATGTTATATAAATCTCTGTCAGCTCCTGCAGTATTGTGGATCATGTTCAGGGCTCACAGGCCAGCTGATGGTAATTGTTTATGTGTAGTAGGTTAAGCTGGTCACATTTATCACTCACTGACTGGTAAGGGACAGCTGGGTGTGACAATGCGGCTTAAGCAGTTGATATTTACAACAGAAAAAGAAGTTTCTTAATCCGCAGGCCAGTAGTCACAGGCGTTACTGGTTAGGTGAAGGGTATGGGTTTGAGCTAGAGTTAGCTTAACAGAGTTAGGTTTCAAGCCAATAGTCTCATTTAATGGCCTTTTGGACGACACCATCTACTTGCTCTCACAGAATTAACAAAACACTATAATGACACAGACCTTGCCTCCAATGCGGACTTGGTCCTGCATCTGTTTCAGCTTCTCGGCATTCATCATCATCAGCAATGTTTACTTGTAGTAGACAACAAATGCTTCATAATCTTCACCGTTATCATTCAAACATATACACACACCAACACAACACAATATACAGAAACACATCAAATGAAAAAATTCTGAAACTATTTCTTAAACTATGCATAAAAGCACAAACCACTGGACAAACAAGCATAACACTGCACTGAACGCACTGTCAAAATAGGACACTTACAGATGAGATCAGAGCTGATAAACAGGCACAGGCCTCCCACCTCTATGCTCATATCTCTTATCTCAGTAACTGTTATTACTCAACACTTATAGTTAATTACATACATACTACCCTCATCATACTTTCCTTTCAGTTCTGGTCCAGTATGAGACAAATCTATACGATATGTAGTTAAATAATTAAACAACTAAAAAAACTTTTATTTACTACGGTGCACTTTCATTACCAATACCTGTTAAACTGGCTTTGTAATCTATTTTACCTCTTGGTTCTGCCAAAAATTATCGAACTTGTTTTTAACTTGTTTTTGAAAGTATTCAGTGTATTAGCCAAGATCACTGAATTGGGTAGAGTATTCCAAATGTTGATATCTCTGACAGTAAATGCATATTTTCTTATGTCATAACGAAAGCACTCACTACACAATTTCAGCCTATTACGGCTTACACCTAGTTCTAATTATCCATTAAATGTACTAATGTAGTGACAAATTACTATCATAATTTACATACTTGTTGACACTACATGACCAGATTCGAAACATTTAGTCTATATTACTGGTTAACGAATAGATCCGATGGACAGAGTTCAGACCAAAATGGTACAGGAGTGCAGAACGCCAGAATGCCAAACAGGCTTAGGCTAACCATACAATCACAGCTACATTCATAGTCAAGTCAATGCTGTTGACGGACGCAGGCTCTTCTGAGCCTCTATGTCCGTATCGTTGATAAGACACTAATACTGATTTTAATAATTTTCAGTATCAAACTCAGATCGGTCTCCGGTAC
>Ga0209363_1001057_pt1 | contig 12445 bp, 5 predicted proteins | sample WorMetexBAHAMAS3_FD_187385 | JGI IMG/M metagenome (GOLD analysis project Ga0209363, IMG submission 187385) | Marine gutless worms symbiont microbial communities from Max Planck institute for Marine Microbiology, Germany - Inanidrilus exumae... | ecosystem: Host-associated > Annelida > Digestive... | reverse complement strand
TGTATATAATAAATTTGTTGCACAACTGCACAACGTTGTGTATATAATAAATCTGTTGCATTTTACACAAGGTTGTGCATATAATATTATTCTATTAATATTGTTACTTTAAGCATACGACAACTCACAAAGATATCAACACGTCGGTTTTGCTCCTGTTGAGTTTAACGACAGCCCGTGCGTTTAGTTTCCAATCTTTCACGTTGAATTCCGACATTTTAAAGCAAGTAATAAGTGCGTCAAATAGTACAGTAGAGGACGATCAAGTTAATATTTAGCTGAATTTCTAGACAAGCCGCTGATAATGGAAAAAAACACACAACGACATCTACTACGGAAGTACGTAAGTAAATCTAAACAAAAACATACTTAACGCAGAATTGAATTTAAAACTTAAAATAAGTAAGCTGTGTATGCAGTAAACTTTGACGCTACGTCAGCCATGCCATGCAGCCATAAAATTGTTATACGTGAATTCTGTGTGGGCCTACATCGCCAATGTCACTTACGGTGACTCTATGGCAAGCGGATTTAACTTTTATTCGTAAATAGCGATATCGCTAATTCGAATTAGCGATATCGCTATTGTGATATCGCTATTTATATGTCGATATCACTAATTTATTAGTGATATCAGCAATTCTAATTAGCGATATCACTAATTTGGAATAGTGATATCGCTAATTCGAATTAGCGATATCGCTATTTATGAATAAAAGTTGAATCCGCTTGCCATATGACTCACCATTGCTAAACAGTATATAGGGGCCTATACGGACCTGCACAAAAACCGGATTTTATGTGAAAAATAAGCCGAAAATCCGGATTTGCCTGTGCTGTTCTGCAGTGCAGCTCTGCCTCATGCAGTGGCATAAAAAACGTGAACTACTTAATTCGTCAGCCATCACTTCTTCCTCCTCTGATTCACCACTCTGTACATCTATAACTCCCTATCTCTTTTACTCCCGGCTTAATGTGAGCATAAAATGCCGGTGGACAGCTTGGAGGCAAATCGACTTTCGGTTATTTGTCGGCATTCGGTATTTTTCGGTATTGTATATACATCACATCACATCACATCACATGGTGAAGACGGATGCAGGCCTCAATGGCCTCCATATCCGAGAAATAAATATTTATATACGACTTTATTATTACATAAATAGCTAGTATATAATACTACGGTTCCAGATGCCATGGAGATCTGCTTTGTAATCAAACAACACGTCTTGATCTTAAATACCGACGTCAATTATCCGATATCGGTCTGTTTTTCGGTATGTACCGAGCCAAGACTACTGTATTTACGTTTGACGGTTTGACCATATACCGACATACAGAAATTGCATACTTCTTTTTCTTCTTCTTCTTGACGTCTGACCATATGTACACGGTACTAGGACACGGTATCATCCAAGTATAAACTTGTTGGTATAAACACAATGGTGAAATCTCTGTAGGACCAATGGTATAATCTCGAATGTAGATAACACACAGTAGATACTCAAGGTGACTGCTATATCTTCAGATTACTGCTTGATATAAAGTCAAATAAACAATCTGGGATGTAAACACAGTCTGACTTTCGAAAGTTCTTTTCTAATGATGGTGCAAGAAGTAGACTTTCAGTCACTGTAGTTATAAACTGTTGATTCACACAATCTTTAATATTGCATACTTATTGTATTACGTTTAATATTTGATCGCCTTTTGATCAGTCTCCGGTACCGGTCAGGTCGACAGTGTAATCGTACTTTACGTCTTGGAACGTCCAAAATTTATCGAGTCTTGTCTTAGATAAATCAACAGAGTCAACATCTACTACAACATTTGGCAAACTGTTCCAGATGTTAACAATTCTATTAGTAAACGAAAATTTTCTAAGACGGTAGTGACTTCTGTTTTTCGACAACCTAAAATCATTTCCTCTAGTTACTTTATTAATGTTGTGAATCAGTTCAGGTACTACTTTATAATCATATTTATTTTTAATTATCTTAAAAACCTCTATGTGATTTCCTAACTGATTTCATGTCATGAAATAGCTCGAGGAACTTTTATATACACGGCCAGTGAAGTAAACGATTGCGCCAATTGTACGTTTACAGTATTTCATCTGTTCAGCGTTTTAATGGCTTGCTTGGCAACTCACAGATTCGCCGGTCAGAGATGAGCGGATGCCAAATTCGCAAATACCGTCCCTGGCTGCAGCTCTCCAGTGACAGACGCCGTGGATTTTGACTTAAGCAGTAGGTTTTATATTTAGGAAGGTTACTTTCGCACATTATTGGATTTCATGGATTGCACTTGTTAGGCGGATCCCTGAAAACTGCTACTGCAGTCCATGTAGACTATTACTGAACGTTCCATCGGCCAAGACACCGGTTTATACCCAGCCACCTGTTACTAATTACTCACTGTTGCCGTCGGTTAGTCGCACTGAGCACACGCCCCTGTCAATTTCGTTATGCATCACAGCACAACGCTAATTATTGGTCGTACTTTAAATCTCAGTCACAGCACAATGTACCATAGTTTATTGTTGAAGATGGGTAAAGCTACCGTGAAGAAGGTCAGCAATCTGTGTCCAGTCTGTGACAAATCTTGTGGACGTGGAACAATCCGCTGCACTGGATGCAACATGTTGGTGCACCCAGCATGTGTGCCCATGACAGACGCAGATTTTTTACAAATATGGAGAGATACGATTGGTCATCTTCCACACGCCTTCAAGCATTGTTCTGCAACCCCGTATCAGCTTCCCTTTATGCTATGTATTGTATTTCCATGTCTGTAAATTCGGTATAACAACCGTCAACGGATAACAGGTCGCCGATTACCTACGCTCATCCCTCGATAACTGGATAATTATGCTCCACACTGACCAGCCGGCTGTCACCCACCGGCCATACCACCAACCTGCCCCTTCTGCCCGCCTCTTTCCAGTTGGCTGGTGGAACTTTGAGTGACACCGGTCTATGTACAGTCATGACTGAGCCTTGTATTTTTCTTCTTTTCAAAGTTTTTAGAATAACGGGAATGAAATGTTTGGTCTTAATCTTGTTTTATAATATACGATTGTTTGGTCCAAAAAAGTGAGGCCACGACGCTTGAAGGCTCACATCTTCCGCTTACAACGTAGTGATCGTATCATGATCAATGATTACTATGACGTGAGCGATATCACTGCACCCTATCTATTGATTCCATATTCATGAAATTTTGTATACAAAGTCGCACCACCTGGCGAAACAATATAACCCGACTTGCCCGAGTTTGCTCAGTGCTGGCGTTCATTGACAAGGGCTTCAGTGCCATCTCCAGCGTGTGGTGCAGCAGAATTGCAGACATATTGAACATGTTTTTACCGTATATGTATGCACTACATGATTGAGTTTTGCAGACTTTGGACATGCCATTGTCACTGAATAAGCGAAACCCAGTTATGCCCACGTAAGTCCTTTGTTGAGTGTAGAATATATTAAATTATTGGCACACACTGTTTCACAGCCATTAAACAGGTGAGTTTATTAATGAAGAACTGGAGGAGTTTGTTACAGCAGAGTTTTACTGTTTGTATGCCTTTGTTGATGGCAACTATCACATTTGGATTAGGGAAAAAGGCCAGAGTTCTCACCAGTCATATCTACACCATCTCCGTAGACTCCGTACCATAAATATGTCAATTAATCATTGATACTTATTTGCCAGCAGCGTTTATGTAGAACAGAGACGTTACTGAAGAAAATGTATTGTTTTGTTATTTTTGTGTTTGAAAGGCGGTGTGACAATGTCAGCTGACGGGCTGACGGAAAAGTTAATTGGTTGTTTTGACTGCAAGCAAGGTGCAGTACGAGCTGTTCGGTTCAATGGTGAGTGTATCCATCAGTTGTTTGTTAAACTGTCCTTTTTTACAGCTTCAACTGTTGCACTGTTGATTGAGTGACATCTGGCGGTTCTGGCCTGCGATAAACCTTCTCCAGTTATGCAGAAAGTTTCTGTTTTGTGAAATTTGACCCAGCTAGGGTAACTTACAAACGTCACTGCTACGTCAGTTGAAGAAAGAAAAGTAATAGCAGGTAGTAGTAGTAGTAGTAGTAATGGTGGGAGGATGAGGAGCCATTTCAGCATGGCGTTGTGTTGTGTTTGTCAGCTGACGGTAATTACTGCGTGACGTGTGGAGCTGACAAGACTATAAAACTGTGGAACCCTCACAAGCTGGAGGAGAGCAGTGCCGGTTTGTTGCTCAAGACGTACTCCAGCCATGGCTACGAGGTGATTGATGCCCAGTGCTCATGTGATAGCTCTCACCTCTGTTCTTGTAGTCTCGATAAAACTGTCTTCTTGTGGGACGTGGCAACTGGCAAGATCACCAACAAGTACCGAGGACATGCAGGTATATAATGTAATATACCTGTGTTTTTATTCTTCGTACAGGTATGCTCATGTGTTTACCTATGTCTGACGATGTACACCTCCGGTGACCATATTTTGGGCACCACAAATTCACAATCCGGGACGATAGGACTTGAGCCATCAGGGTTCCGACTTCTGGGTCTGGGGAGCATCGTGAGCTCACCCAGCGGGGTCCGGCAGTGGAGCCCCGGCCGCCAGCGATTTTTACTTAGTAAACAGATAAAATCTGAGCTAATTTTTGGCCACTGATGCGTAAGCATAAGGCTGCAGAGATGGGCAAATCTGGGACACCCAGCCAAACACCGGACAAATGGGCGTCCACGGAAGAACTGTGATTTTTTTTGGGACACTTAGTTAAAAATCGGGACTGCCCCGGAAAACCCTGGATGGATGGTCACTTTATGTACACCTTGGTTCAAGTGTGTGATGGTGACTGACGAAATTATCCACGTCGACACTAGGAAGTCCATCTTGTAGTTTAGTTCTGGATACTCTTTCCATCCTCTTTCATTCAGTGCTTTTGACACTGTTGAATGAATACTGAAAAGGTCTGTTAGTTGAAACTGAACTGAACTTACTCTAGATCTATTTACGTATCTCTACACCAGAGTGTCTGTCTGTCTGCGTTTCTCTGTGTTAGTATGTGATTTGGTGTCTGTCTCACTGTATACTCGTCTGTGGGAGTGTCTGTCTGTCTGTCTGTCTGTCTGTAGGACGTGTGATCTGTGGGAGTGTCTGTCTGTCTGTCTGTAGGACGTGTGATCTGTGGGAGTGTCTGTCTGTCTGTCTGTCTGTAGGACGTGTGATCTGTGGGAGTGTCTGTCTGTCTGTAGGACGTGTCAACTGTGTGCAGTTCAATGAGGATTCCAGCCTCGTCATTTCCGGGTCCGTGGATGGTACGGTGCGTGTCTGGGATTGTCGCAGCAGACGACTTGAGCCAGTTCAGGTGACAGACTCCATATCACGTCATCTGCCTTGTTGCTTGTCACAAGACTGCAGCTCTCTTCTCATTAATGTACCATAGTTACGCCTTCACCATCCGACGGCGAAGGTGACGGCATTGATGCTGTTGACAGAGAGATCGGTGAAGTCAGCAGAATAGTGAAATTGTCTGTTCACTGCCGCCAGCAGAAACAGCGGGAAAAATCTTTACTGAGTGCTAAAAATAGACATTGCTTGTTAACGTTTGTTTTACCGAACTTGCGAAGATGTCGGAACGTTTGGTTTTCGACGGTGAGAAAAATGAAAATAATGCACTTCAAAGTTATTAGATAGCATTCATAATGAGCTGAAAAGTGTTGATTAGTTAACTTCTCGCTTGCCGACATGTTTATTTTTGTTTACATCAATCATCGACGGAATGTCTATTTTTAGAACTCTGCTGCTTCTGCTGTTTTTCCGTCCAGTGTGTAAGCGCTGACTTTGCTGCCGCCAGCAAAAATTATTGGCACTGTGGACATATTATGTTTTTAGGCCATCACATTCATTCGCTCGTTAAGATATTGTTATCACGATATCTCGGAAACGGCTGAACAATTTTGATAAAACCGATAGGGAGTATACGCTAGTTTGTACTGATGGCCTGATTATATTCTGGAGGTCAGAGTTCAAGGTCAAGGTCATAAGAACACCATGTCTCATTAACTACTTGAGCAATCTAGTCGAAACTTACCGGGATTAACCACTAACCATGTTCGTCACCTGATTGTATTTTGAAGGTGAAAGGTCAAAGGTCATTACCGGCAGGATGCAACTCAGAGCTGGAAAAAATTCCTCTGGGTGTCGGGGAAAATGTTCTGATGTAAATTGTACTTTAAGCCCAGTCCATTAGGCAGCATGGTGTCCGTACCCCTCTATGAGTAACGAGTGCATCACATGGCTTAGTGAGATGTTGGGCTGCTGTGACAGACACTTGGCCTTGTGGAATCCCCACTGCATCACATGGCTTAGTGAGATGTTGGGCTGCTGTGACAGACACTGGATGAAGCAAAGGACAGTGTGACGTCAGTCCACGTGTCTGATCATGAAATCTTGTCCGGTAGCGCAGACTGTCAGCTCCGTCGATATGATCTACGCAACGGGCTTCTGCACACGGACTACATCGGCTGTATGTCTGTCTTGTATAACAACAACAACAACAGCTGCTACCGCTACTTCTACACTACTGCCACCACCACAACTATTAGTAGTACTTCCAGTTAACAGCCTTTCTCCAGGTGAACTTGGGTCAGCCGGTCAAACGTGATAACCACACGGCTCAGAAGGAGCTCCGAGTAGCAAGGTGCATGGCCGAATTTGACCAAATACTTGCATGTAGTATGAAATAAGTAATCAAGCGAAAACATAACAGTGTTACTATAGATTATATATGACGTTATTGCATGTTGTTCTCCTCCACAGCCAAACTGCTTTACTATTGTGACTGGTTAGTAGTATGCCCCATTATGTGAAAAAATATCATCCACAAAACCAGAAAAACAACTGATTGAATTGTCGTCAGAGGAAGACCCAGTCGTGACCACATGTAACATGTACAGAAAAATTAGCGAAGTTTGGGCCTGTGTTTTTTGAGATATATGCGAGCAGACAGACATAAAATACACAGACACACTGATCACAATACTTTGCAGCGACGTAGTTAAGACAGTAAAAAGGAACTGGAATAAAACGGAAGTGAAACTGGCTCAGAAGAATAGAATTAAAATCATGCAACTAAAACGTGATTGATAGCAAGTGTGAGTGAGTGTGTGTGTGTGTCCAGCGATGGTGACGTGTGTCAGTATGACCGGTGATGGACAATGTGTTCTGGTCAGCACTCTGTCCAGCCGTATCTACCTCATTGACAAAACGACTGGCGAACTTCTCAATGAGTACGTTGATTGATATTCATTGCCCACTGTGGTGCCCATGTCTTTTCATACGTGGAACATTATTCAAGCGAATTTTAGTAACATTGTTAATAAAAAAAACTAGATTCTTGACTTAAAGCCTCTATGATGACGCACCCAAGTGTCGTACAGATACTCTTCAGCAATGTCGGCCTTAACAAGATTCAAGTTCATAGCTGCACAATCTTCCTAGACATTGTCCAACTAATTCTTTCCAGGTCTGCCTCTTGCACGAGGTTCATCAATGCGACCATACAGTGCAATATCTATTCGTCCAGATTAGATTAAAGTTTGGTCCTAGACAAAAGTCTAAAACTTTGGTCTCAGTGAAAGATAAAAGTGACTTGACGTTGGCAGTGAGTCACTGTATCACTTTATCTTTCGCTAAAACCAAAGTCTAAAACCAAAAGTCCAGTTTAAGACCTAATTAATGCAAAACGTGAAGTGATGCTAAACTTTGGTCTAAGACCAAAGGCTATAACCAAACTTACCACTTAAACCAAAGTCTAAGACCAAAGTTTGGTCTTACATCAAACTTAATCTGAGCAATCCGGTCTTAAGCCAAACCGTCCTAATGTATTTAGATAGGCAATTATCACTAAACTCTTAGAGTTAGGACTAAAACCAAATAACTATCTTTCGCATCATTCGAACTTCGTCTAAAACCAGGTTTTAGCCATTCAGATCAAGTTTTGGTTTTTGACTTTGGTTTTAGCGAAAGAGACAAAGTTAGCCATTGTGTGTGTGTTTGCCTGTGTTCAGATACACCGGTCATGCGAACAATGAGTTTCGTGTTGACAGCGTCATCAGCAGCACAGACAGACATGTTCTGTCTGGCTCTGAGGACGCACAGGTTTACGTCTGGCACCTCGTCGACGTACGTTACTTACTTATTTATCTACTTTTGCTTACTTACTTACTTTGGTTGTAGTGGAGATAACAAGCGCCTCCAGCTATTGACATATTGCTCTACAGGGTGCGGCAAAAATACCGGGCTTTGTCCACTATGAGTCAAGAAAGGTGCAAAGTTGCTTGTAACTTCAGCAGTTATCCACCGATTTTCAAAATTCTTGCTCAAGCCATTTTCATTTTACAGTACAGACAAACGGACAGACAGACGCAACTGAAACGCCCTACCCACGCCGGCATGGGTAATTATGTCACATAGACTGGTCAGATTGACGTGACACAATTTGTTCACTAGACGACATTTTGTCACGTAGTTAACATGTTAGACGAGGCTCTGCGTGTCCCTCCTATTAATGCTCCTCGTGGCATTGATGTCGACGGAGCTGACTAAAGTCCGGTTGTGTTTGCAGGGCAGGCAGGTGTGTACTTTGTCACATGAACAGACGGGTCATGCCGTCGTCAACTCACTCAGCTTCCATCCGACTAAAATAACACTTCTCTCTGCCTGTCAGAACCAAGTCTACCTGTGGAAATTGACGCCAACGTAGCCGTCTAGTACTCATTGACATTTTCAGTGGCGTACCAATAAATTCTGGACATGTAGCGTGAAACGAATGCGTATAAAAAGGTAACAAAATATAAATGTACCAGCAAATGTAAGACTACGTTGCACTAGCAACTTTTGTAACAAAACTGTCATAAAAGTCTATGAGAAGTCAGTGTTGCATCATGTTAACCTCAGAATGTATCAAAGCGTGTGTTTTGGTTGAAATATGCTGCTGAGAAGGAGATTATAGTGTTTGCTAGACCCTGAAGCTGATTCAGAGTGAGGGAAGGAATGGATAGGGGAAGAAATATAGTGCCCGAGTTGAAGTCTGGGTACGCCACTGAATCATACTGTAACAAAAGGTAAATTCCTCCTGAAACCACACCGACCTGTTTTATGTTGAGTAGGGTTGCCAACACGGGCGCCCACAAGCAGGTTCATGTGCAGCCCCTGGATTCTGAGTAACATTTTTGGCATCATCATACCATTGCAGTAATCAGCGTTGTCAACCGTTGAAATCCTACCACCGTGAATTCATGTTGACTATGACAGCAATTGCCAATAGACTGATTCGATGCAAACTGTTGCGAATTGTAAGTCAACAGTGTGTGTATGTGTATGCCTTAAATTATGAGAACGTTCACTTCCCATTGGTGTTCAGAGTGTTGGTTGGGTGATTTGACGGTCAACCGGCCTGCAAATGTTGCTCCACAAATAGCAAAGATTCTCTTGTTTTATGCCTTCTGCACACAACAATACGGGCAAAGGTATTGTTTTAGGGCGTCCGTCTGTTTGTTCATCTGGACAGGTAATGATGCTATGATATCTCATAATTTATCATTTCGTAAAGAACACAGCCACGAAAAGCAACAAAGATAGATAATTAACTAACATAATTGAGCAAATTAAAACCACATTTTATTATGGTTTGACATTGTTTCTAGCAACGAATAACATTCGTAACTACCACTTGTAACTGGAACCATTTGTGTGTTGCACATCAAACAGTAGTATGTGCACGAGCTGAGACGATAAATCGCAGGACAAGGTATATGAATCGTCTTGTAAATCCTAGGACAAGGCAGTGCAGCAGTCAAAAGCTGTCAAGTGTCTCAGTAAGTAAGTAAGCTGGTGAATGTTATTGTTCAGCGATGTCACTTCTTTCCCGCAATCTTCTTGGCACCTTGACCTATTAACATCAAACATCCCACAATGGCATAGTCAATATCTCTGTTTGGAGTGTGAAAATATTAATTAAACTTTAACTTCAAATTTAACAAAATTTTTAAAAAACCAGTTCAAAAATCAGTTCAATAGTTAGCAACTGTTCAGTAAACTTTAACCCATCACTATGCCATCTATGCCTAGTTATTTTGCTCAGAAGTGGGAAGTGTGTGCAAAACTGCAAGAATGAAAACAGAATAAGAAACATAAGTTAACTAAATTTTGACAGTTGCAAATAATCTGTAATCATCAATTGTGCTAAATGGAACATTATCCATTCGACTCAGCAACGCAGATTGATTCTGTCCGGCTAAGCGATTTTCCTATCTACATTGGTTGGTTGAGCGTATGTGTCTAAACAAAGTCTGGAACAATGACCTCTGACACACCTAATATCTGTTCAACATACTATCTAGGTCAAGGTCAAGGTCACAGGGAGAGTAAGGGTTTTAAAATCACAGTGAAGTTGGGATAACCAGTTGCAGTACCGTGGATAAAAATCAGACCTGAACTGGAAACTGTAAATAAGTAACAGCCAGCAGAAAATTCATGGTCGGCTAACAATGTTGCTAAAACGGTCATTATGGCTTGGTTTAGTTTTCAGCGCTTTGATAACGAAGCATGGACGACGGGCATAGCACCAGGCCCTTAAAACATGTATGCCAATTATGCCTCAACGTTCTATTTCAGAACGGATGTGGAAGAAATCTGACTGGGAACCAGCTAACCTAGGCTCACAGCGGTCAAAATGACGTGGCGGTGATGGATGTGTCTGATATCAGCATGCGCAACAATCAAATTATGCATTAAAGATGTTGGCACAAGAATGATTGGAATAATTCAGTGAACACACAAACAGTGGCAGTGCAACAGACCGATTGGTCCTTTGCCAGCGGCTTTCTGCTTGGCATCATCCATCGCCTTCTGCTGTTCCCGCTGCTTCTTCTTGAACTCCGCATCTTGCTATTATCATCACATAGCAGCATGCTCATCGCTAATCACAACATCATCAGCATTCAACTAGAAAACGCCAGCACTCAAGAGTGTCATGACCCATTCCAGCTATGTTTTTGTGCCTCATAAGCTTCACCTTTGACCTTTTCACTTGCGAGAAAAAAAGCACGTGACACATTAAGTGTTATGATATGCTGGCTGACATTAATGTGACGCATAAACATGCTATTTACACAACTTCTGTTTTTCCACATTTATAACTTCCTTCAGCCCAGCGACGGTCGGGTGGCCAACAATCCACGGTGGGCCAGTATGGTTACATCCCATTAGAGCGACACCTTGTTAAACTCATTCACAGAGCCAGTTGCATTAACCACGCTAAAATTTAAATAGTGCTTAAACCTCTACATTAGCACGAAACACGTTACACTATTACCATTTAAATGTTAGACCTCCACTTAAATTAAGCAGCCATTTTCAACCTCTCAAAAGATAAGTGGTGATTTTTATAGAATAATTCTGAGTGTTAAAAGGCTGGTGCTTCAATAACTACTGTGTGAGCATGTATAATGTATGTAAACTTCAACGAAACATATTAACACAGTACCAGTGAAGTAACATGAATCTCTGCTACCAGATGGTCATGTGACGTGCTATGTTTCTCCACTTCATTAAGCAGCACTCAATTTCTCGTCGTGCAACGATTCTGACTTAAGTGAAGATTTAATCAATTGATACTTGAAGGTAACTGGATATCAGGTATGTAATGGTTCAAGTGTGGATGGTGCAATCAGCCCACAGTATTACACTGTATAATGAAGTTAATCACTGTAACATACAGTAATCTGTCCATAATGCATCATTAAACTATAGTCAAGATACGTGAAATGAAAACCTCATCTAATTCCTTATCGTCTTTCTTAGGCTGTTTCAGTGGCTTCTTTTTTCCACCTAACACAATATGAACAGAAACTACAACGTCAAGTGTGCTAATTTACAGCATAAAACACAACAGCTTCAAGAAAACACTGCGAGATATGTGGACCAAAGATGAGTTTGTATTTGGACACTAATCAAAGAAGTCCAGCGGCCGAGCCAGTCCAGGGGGCCTCGTCCCATGAGCATTCTGGTGATGAGTATGAACGCTACAGCCGCCTTCAACGGAATCTCTGATTACAGTTGAACTTAACTAGCTACCGGATACATGAAAAAAAATATTACCGTTACTGTGTCGGTTAGGGTTAGTGTTGCCGTTAGGGTCAGTTTAGTTTGATTTGTTAGCAATAACAGTTTTGGTGCATCAAGTGTCGCCATCTGCTGTGTATAGCCAAATTTTCACGCTTCGTAACACTAAGTTGTTGTTGTTGTTGTTGTAACACTAAGCGTTATGTACGTGCATCCTTTGTCCACTAGGCTAGACACGGCCACTGTTAAACGTATATCACGTCCTATTACATGTACTGACATTTAAATAAGAATTTTACAATTATTCTAACAAACATAAGAC
>Ga0209363_1001056_pt1 | contig 12447 bp, 6 predicted proteins | sample WorMetexBAHAMAS3_FD_187385 | JGI IMG/M metagenome (GOLD analysis project Ga0209363, IMG submission 187385) | Marine gutless worms symbiont microbial communities from Max Planck institute for Marine Microbiology, Germany - Inanidrilus exumae... | ecosystem: Host-associated > Annelida > Digestive... | reverse complement strand
TGCGCCAATTTCTTTGAAAATTGAGATATAGGCATCGTCCGCCTACAAAGCATTCCCCGAATCTCGCCCGCGTCGCCTGTCAGATGTCTTTAGTATTACCGGGAAAACCGTCGTTAAAACGACGATAATGTAGTACCACAGGCCAAGAGCCGCTAACCACGAAGTAAAAGGCAAGAGAAGACAGCAGCGTGGCGACGGTGAACTGAATGGCGATCGTTGTGCATGAGTGTGCGTCTGGTGTCTGTGCTGTGGACGTTCATGACTAGATACACACTCATTATCAACGACGTCTTCGCCTGCTTGTACCAACGCAATCGCATCACTGTCTGTGGTAAGTAAGGCAAACGACGCCTAACATGTCGAGAATCTTTAACGTTTTAACAGAGCGTCGTCACATCTCACTGAAATCGTTTTCCAGAACAAGATTAAGTCGGAGACGGCAGACTTCGCCCCCGGTGCCGCCACCTGGCGAACTGTACGAAACATATAAGCGCCGTCCGGCCCATTCGCTCTACGTGAACTACATAACGTATTGCACTGCCTTCACAGGACCGAGCCACGGCCACAGGTAACATGTACAGAAAATTTGATTGAAATTTGGACGTGAGGTTTTGGAAGTGAGCGGACACAGACAGACAGACGCGCTGATTGCAATACTTTGCACCTCTACAGGGGCGAAGTAAGCCGGAAGCCAAAAGATGAACCTTTGTTGAGTTTATTGGAGGCTTTTGGAGCGAGAAAAAGGGGATGGTGTGGCAGTGGCATCAGCTGGTCCATGTTGTGAATCATTTGCTTCTCGCTTCAGACAAATATGCCAGCACCTCATCACTCTTTTTACAAGCCAAATGCTCTTCAGGACGCGTAAGTAACAGTGTTAAAGTCAAAGCACAGAAGGCATACAACCTTCCCAGAATGAACTAGGTGGCGACCTAACGGGACGTAACACTACTGGCCCGTCGTCGCGTGCTGCCCGCTGGTGAGTTACGTTGCGTACGTGGAGTGTTACAGACGACGACAGACGCCGACGAGCAAAACAATACTGGCCCCAAACACTGTGTGTAGGCGGCCAGTAAGAAGTTACAGTACTGAATTACCGAGAGGTGTCTGCTAAACTGAATTAAATTCACGAATTAAATGCGTCTCATTCTGATTGCTTAGACTAACTGGCGCATTACAAATTCCGTTTTATATTGTATTGTAAGGAACACTATATATTTTACATATTACGAGAAAGTGTGGATGCCTGGAAATAGTCCTTCAACAGACAATTCTAGACTCTAGAATAAGGCCAGCCAAAGATAAGGTAAATGTGAAAGTACTGCCTGTAGTGGATTTCAGCTTAGACAAATTCCACAGTTGGCAATGAACTTCAACACGAGAATGGTTAACGTCAAGCTATACGTTACCGTTTGTTTAATGTTGCCACAGTGAGAATGAACAGAATTAGTTGCACAAGCGTTGAGTGTTTTATTTTTAGGATTAATATTATTTGTACATCATAAACATAAAGAACTAATGACAATGCAAATAATGAGTGTACAGCTCTATAGCTTCTTCAACAACATAAATGTTACCTCAAACAATATCAGTTATTACAGTTTACATTTTTTTTCTTTTTTAGATGGGCTCATGTTAAAGCAGTTTCTCTGCCTTCGAGTCCTGCTAGCATTCCCGTATGTACTTGTTGTTCCTATTTGGTCAACTTTTTACGGCACAACTGCAGATGTTTAACCATCTTTAACAATGTATCCATTTTCACAGCAAATACTAATAATATTTTCACATTATATTCTGATAGACTATTCTTAATGCAACTTCTTTAGCAATTAGTATGTGCTTATTCAGCACTTTCATCATAATTTTACAGCAATAAGCACTCCAGTGACATTTCAAAATATGATGTGATAGTAGCTAGTAGCGATTTACATTAAAAACAGATGCTGATGGTCGATTTGTTGGGAGATTAACGCCCCCTTTCAGCACAAAAATAGGCTATATCAGGGACAAGGTCTTGGGGTAGAGATTAGTTCCGCCAGGTTAAAAATGGCCAACGATACAGTAACCTCCCAACTCATGGGAAAGGATAGGGGAGGCTCATTTAAGTTATTATGCTAGCGCCTAAAAAAGTGGAAGCTAACCAACCACCAAAAGACCTATTTATCAGTTCAATGTGATATCTTGTGCAATTGCTGTTCATCAGTTCCTATACCATATCAGTGCCTAACAACTCTAGTTGTATAATATGTTTTCTGTGTTGGTCTGGCGTTGGAAATTGGAATGCTTCTTTTAGATAAAACCCAAAAGAAGCATCCGGGGAACCTCCAACTAGACTGCCTCCTCCACCCCCAACAGATGGTGATGACGTCATATCTGATGCATGGTTTTGTTTTTCTGTTTTTCTGACATTCTGGCATTTTTTGTTTTATTTCCAATTAGAAAATGCCATCAATTGTACTGTAGTACAGGAATCGTATTTGCCCCAGTTTTACAGACTAGAGAGTATTTTACAAAGTCTTTCAAGTTAACTTCATTTAACTAGTACACAAATTCAAACATCAACACCGTTTACCAAAAGCAGTTTGAAAATGTAAAAAATAATTTCCTTGCGCGACAATGAATGTGTGTGTTTCTAAAGACGTCACTAACACAAGCACTGTCAAAACACGCAATGTTTCCAGTAACGCTCAGATGAGGAATACAACGTTGTCAGAAACCATGATCTGGTTGTCCTCCTGCATCTTGTCAACTGCTGCCCACAGTTCGGCATCCGAGAATTCTACACCTGGGTGGTCTGCATCGACCTGGTGACGTATTTGGTCCATTGTCAGCGACTGTTTATGCTCCTGCTTGAATACTTTGAACAGTGACGACTTGAATGACTTCAATCTGTTCAGAGAGCATCAGACAGTCTCAAAGTCATTAACTTTTACAATAAAATCCACACATCAAACTCCCACAAACTGTTAGTTGAAGGTTTACTTCACTACACCACACATTGCAAGTTATAAGGCATTCTCCTTCACTTCTGCCACTTAAAGAGTTTTTGGTTGTTTACACACACATCCTGGACTGGCGCTAGCTTAGCTAACTTGGCACATGATGCTGCAACCTATGCCTTATGCGACAATAGTCAGTGCTGCTGCTATTGCAAGCCTACCGCCCACTGCAACAAATTACACGACCCTGTCGACCTACTGGAGATCCTCTGCCTCCACCGTTAATTCTGCACAGCATTTAGCAATTTAACAGTATACATTTCATTCACGGCGGGACAAGTTTTGCACCACACACTACACTGTCCGAGGGCTTGAAGTGCCTTTTTCACTGCAGTAAACTGAATCATGTTCGGCTGTAAGTACAAAAAAACAACCATCTTATGGTCATTATGCCTGTTAGCCAGCATCCTCACTTAAGAACCGGACGATTTTTGTTGCAGCAGCAATTCAGCAGCTGGTGCAACGTGTAGAACGTTGGACTTGGCGATGAACAGGTCGTGGGTTCAAATCCTACTCGTGGCAAAATCTGCGTAACAACCTTGGGCATGTTGTTCACACCTACGTGCCTCTGTCACCAAGTAGTATAACTTGGTACCAGCCAAGGGGCGGTGATGCTCTGCGGCTGGGAAGTTAACCACAGCCCTGGCGGAAAGTAATGGCAGCCTACCACTGGGTGGATGACTTATAGTTACCTGTGGGCTGACTACCTGTACACTGGGATCAGCTTCGGGCCCAACACTCGGTAACGAGTATGAGAAGCCTGTTCTTTCTTAGTTATTCAGCTGTAAGTAATTAGTTTATAACACACAAAGTGAATCTGACGTTGCCTTCACTGCTCCAACTCTTTAGTTGTGTGCTTTCAGATTAGGGAGAAGATGCTAGTTCTACTCAATGGTTGTTTCCTACCCTGTCTCTGTACCATAGTGCATGGAACCAAAAGATACACAAACCACCAACACCTAACAACTACAGAGCAATAAAATGATAAAACTATCGGTGATTTCCTCGTCCGATGGTTCTGAAGCACAAGCAGCCAGTACCTCTCAGGTTGAATGGTAGAGCCATCCGCGTGTGACGTTGACACCGGTCGGTCAGCAGAAGCCGAGCGTCGTCGAGCACGTTTTGACGGCTTCGGTTCTGAAGGAATTCAAAGACATACATGAGCATCAACAGCCACTATGATGTAAAGCATTGGGAATGGGCTGCATACCATTACTGCAGTGCCTCGGTCGACTTGGCCTTCTCCCCTCTGTGGGACGGTAAAATAAGTATCAGCTTTCAGGCCAAGTAATAGATATAACAAGAAATGCCAATGGAGAGTGTCAATGGCAGACTCACAACGGCTGGCTTAGTTTGAAGGATGGCAGTTGCCTGACACTCATTCTGTTACTTAGTTGGAGTTTAACGTCCCTTTTCAGCGCAAATATGGCTATATCAGGTCAGGGGTGGAGAGCTATCCCCACCCAGTGAGGGAAGGCCAGCGATATATTAACCTCAACCCTGGCCTCCTTTTTGTTTAGCAGCCACCCAAAAAGGAAAAGGAATCAAAGGAGTCATTTAAATTATTATTACGCTAGCGCCTACAACAGGGGGAGACAACTATCACACCGGAAGACAAAACTAAATCAAATATGACAAAAACAAGCATGCAACTTAACACAAAAGCAACACAAAAAGCTAAAGTCAGGTTAAGTCGCCTACTGCAACATCTGGCGTGGAAACAGAGTGGGACTATTCTGGTAGAATGGGAAGGAATGGAAAAGCTTGTTACTGCAGCTTTGAGTAGCGTTGTCTATGTATCTGTTGGTCACATTCGCGAGCTACGCTAAAACGACCGAACCAATTGAGATGCCATTTGGGGCTGACCCATCTGGGTCCACGGAACCATGTATTAGATAGGGGTCAAGATCCAACATGGAAATCAGACATTTCTGAGGTCGTCCAGACCACTGAAAGTCTCTGTTGCCATGTACGCTGCATAAGGTATCACTCAGTTGTCAATAACAGCACGACATGCGATGCAGCCTTTCGTCAAAATTCTGTGACCACTTGTTATAACATTCACGTGGCAGCGAAATAAAAAGGATAATCAGTTGTCTCAAAAATTAACAGTTTGCACACGTCACAAGATGCACAATACATTACCGTCGATGCCTTCGTCATCATACTCGTATGGATCATATCCTTCCTCTCCAGGCTGTTTCTGCTGCACCTTGCTGCTACAACAAGTACAATTCGTCATATGGGATACTGTCAGATGGATGCACAACTGCAAACAGCAACTTCTTCTACATAGCATTAAGTGAAGGGAGTCCAGTCAGTAAAAAATTAGCCCTGTACGGGGACTAACGGTTGACTCTTTGCAACTGACGTTTCTGCCAACTTCAAAGTCACATGACACAAAAACCAGACTAAGTATCAAAAATCCGGCCTGATCAAACGTAGATATAGTGCCCCAGTTTAAGAATCCGTGGTAAGTTGCCAGCTCTCATTGTAAATGGCGGGAAACGTTTCCAACTTTGAAGGGTTCATGACCTTGACCTTGGATTGGGTCATACTGCATTCCGTTGTGCATCACTCATCAACCTGTACCTGCATGCCAAATTTCATTGAAATCAAATAAATTTTATTGTGGATGGACAAACGTATGCATGCACAGATGGATGAACGGCTTTGTTAGGTCGATTCTGTTGAACAGTCGACCTAAAGAAGTCAGAAACAAGAACATAGCTGAGACCAGATGATTATTATGTTAATGATTGACTGAGACAAGTTCCATACTTCAAAATGCTAACTTTCAATTGATACTCAGATTTGCACAAGTCGATGGTCACAAATGTAATCATAATTCATTAGAAGGCTGTACATCACCACTATAGCTTCTGTATTAACAGTCACTGAGATCATCCAGGCATAACCTACATTAGCTGGTTCCTTTCCCTGTCAGCTCACTTTCTTCACTTACTGTGGAAGAGAAAACCTTTGGATTGATTGAGTTAAAGTTTTACGTTCAACCCGACACAAAATAGGTCATTTCGGAGACATTCTTCCCAGCCAATCTCTTGGCTAAGTACTAAAAAACTAAAACAAACAACAAAGCAAACATGCACCGTAATAAAATATGCTGCAACATAAAATGAACCCAAGAACCAAAAGCTAGGTTTGGTTGTCTCCTACAACCTCCAGCCTTGAAACAGAGACGGCCTATTCGGGGACGGAAATCAGAGGCGAAGGTTTTTCTATGAGTCTCATCCCCTTCCTGTCACTGAAGGTAGTGAATCAGAAGGCTGAACAGTAGACCGAAAACGATCTCTTTGAAGTGAAGTGGGTCCAAATTGTCATAAAATTTACAAGCAGCAAGAAAATTTCCAAGAATTCTGTTCATGAATAGAGCTGCTGTTGCTAAAAACAATTCTGTTAGTATAGTTCACCCAGCATGTACATATTGCAAGGTAGAAAACGGACAAGGGCAGTGAACATTACCGTTTCCTACTTGTCTCCGTCTCTCCATCCTCATCCATTTCTTCATCTTCTTCAGCGGACCCTTCCACATCACTGTTTTCCGAGTGTCGGCGTCGACGCTCTTTCTTCAACACCTGACAAACAGCCCCAGCTTCTCAAATAGTGACATGCGGAGGCCGAATATTACTTAGCAACTAGTAAGAAGCCAGCACTCACAAGAGTGCAAAGACCCACACCGGCAATGTGTTTGTGACTCGTGACTATAACCTTTCGATCCCAAAATAAACGGGTTTCCGGGGCTCATTGTGGAACATTTCTATGTCAATTTTGGTAAAACTAGCTGCATCATTGTTTGAGATATCGTGCAGAAGAACAGACACAAACAAACAGAGGCACAAACCGCACCCCTAAAACTGCTCTTGGCGTGGATAACAACTTAACAAGCAACTTGTCTTTTGATATTAATGACAAAAGTGGAGTGAAATGCTCTTACGCAGCACTTACGTGCTGAAATCAAGCAGCATATTCGTTTGATTACGGTGTACAGTTTAATGAAACTGCTGCACGTAGTGAAAAGTTCAAGATATAAGCATCATACCTTCTTGAAGTAAGCGAATTGGACAAGTTCCACAGCCGCCTGAGCGTCTTCAATGTCGATCGTCTTTGACAAGCGACACTTGGCATGAGCCGTCGACAGTCGAATCATTGTCTCCAGAGAACGAGCTGTCACGGGTTGCGTCTGAAAATGTCGACCAACAACCGAAGTGGAACAATCTCATATGCTACAAGTTGCTACTGGCAAACAACATCAGACAACTCAACGATAACAGAATACAAGCAATTTTATGACACTGTAACGCTATCTTAGCACAGTATATGCTGTGGCTCAGAGTCTGTCTGTCTGTCACAAGCCGGTATGGTACCAAAATAGCAATAAATTAGCCCCGTACGGGACTGGGGGTCGACTCCTACTTACTGCCAACTTCAAGGTAATGTGACACAAAAACTAGCAAAAAAATCAAATATCCGACCCGATACGCTTTAGGTATTGTGCCCTAATTTAAGAATGCGTAGTCATTTGCCAGCCTCCATTATAAATGAGAGAAGAAATAGCCTTTGAAAATGACCGAATTTCCGACTTTCAAGGGCTTGTGACCTTGACCTTGGATCGGGTCATTTGAGACCCACTTTATTAGGTCGACTTGGAGGAGGACCTAAAAAGTAAGATCACGCAAGCAATGCAACACAAACAGCCCAGGGAAACTTTTTCTGCTGCCAAAGATCTAGGTGAAAATAGCATTGGGTCACCCCAATGGCAACATCAAATATAGGTGGCCACTGAAAATAGCACCATTTGATGCAGTGCATACAAGTTCCTGTTAGCCTTCCATAGTAACTGTTTCCAATGACCACCAAAGTACCGTAAACAACATGATTTTAACATGTGTGTCGCCTTTCCTGTCTCTTAACCAGTAAAGACAGAAATCCGTTTGGTAGACAGGCTGACCGTAGCTACTCCTAGTCAGCAGACGACAAACTACCTCTTAAAGGGGCGTGGTCAGGATCATCTGACACAGTTTGAAATTAACAGTAACCAAATGCAAACATGATAACTGTTGAGAATTTGTTCAACAGCTACCCACCATATCTACATGTACAGTAAAATATCGTACCCTGGCGATACTTTCTTGCTGGAGGTTGTCTTGGTTGCGTAGTTTCGAGTACTCGTCGGCAATTAAATCGGCTGCATCGCGCGTCAGAACCGGTTTCATGTCTTTTGCAACATGAATATACTTGCGCATGAACTTCATGCTGATTATGCGATCTCTGGACACATTCAACATAAAAAACATAAAACAGTTAAAATTTCTCCAAGCAATCAAGTGAGTACTAATACTAGTACACATTTTATTTCCTTCATACACGACCTTTTGGACCTACCTACCTAAATTCTAGTTGGCGATCTAGAAAAGAGCACTTTAATAAGTGCATGCATCCACCATGCCACATGTTATTCGCAAATAGCAGTTGAGCCAACACTAACCCTAACTCCAAACTCTAACCCTAACCTTTCAAAAGTTGATCAACTCTTCTCTGGTCCACTAAACCCACCATTGATCTAGACGGCTGTGGTCCGACTACCCAGTACTGCAGGCTGTACCATTGCGTTCTAGCAGACCAGCTATATACGAGTGTCAGTGACCGATGGAGGCTTGTAACGATGAAAGAAACAGGCAACAGCTATGTTTAGCATCCTCATCACTCCACCAGCAGCAGCAGCCTGTCAATGAGCTCACTGTTCATGGGCCTCCACAGTCAGACATCTTTATCTCCTCTACGATTTACTTCAGTCAATGAGACTCGGCTCGCGTATGTTATACGTTCATTTGACAAGTATTGGCAGCAGCAACTCAAGAGCATGTCAAACACGTGCAGGTGAACGTCTGGTATTCTGACAGAAATCACAATGTTTGCTGGTGGCGGCACTGGGGTCAATGTCTACAATTACCTTGTTTGTGATTTGATATCGTTGGCTTAACGACAGAGGGTCACTTGGCTTATAAAAGGACCTTCACCAGCCATCCCAACAGGTTCTCTGGTGGATAAACTAAATCTCCGACAGATCAACAGAATCAAGGGGTCGAGGCAGGTTCAAGTGCAAAAATGCCACTAAAACGGTGTGCGGGTGTAGTAAAAAGAAAGCAGGGCAGAGCACCTTTTACTGCGGCCATGGTCTCTATGCAGCAATGGATCAAACTTCTCATACACCGGAGTGTCTTCTTCGACGTCTTCATCAGCATCAGGATCATTAGTCGCCAAAAGATCCAGCGAGTTTGCAAGTGGTAAAGCTATACAAAAAGACACTATTTCATACCACCGTTGCCATGGTAGCCAAACTATATACAATAAAGTATTCACAGCACTTATGCTTTGTATGTGTAGTGTTTCAACATTGTTGGGTGATAGGACACTGGTATCACAGAAATCCCTTCCTTCAGGAATTAGTTGGTGGATCATGAAATACATGTAATGCAATCATTTGGTAATTCTTCCTGGTTGGAGTCAATTTAACACTGTTGGCTGGATAACAGAAAGGCTATCTGGTCCGGCTTTCTTTTGATGACCCAGCCCAACCAAAGAAATTGCAGGTTCAACATAAACAAATATTAGCCCCGTATGGGACTGACGGTTGACTCTTCGCAAGTGACATTTGTGCCAAGTTCAGTCACGTGACATAAAAACTAGGACAAATATCAAAAATATAGCCAGAACAAACTTAGATATTGTGCCTTAGTTTAAGAATCAGTGGTCAGTTGTCAGCTCCCATTGTAAATGGCAGAGGAGATAGCATTTAAAAATGGAAGGATCCCCAACTTTCAAGGGCATGTGACCTTGACCTTGGATCGGGTCATGCTGCACACCGTTGTGCATCACTCATCGACCTCTATCTAAATGCCAAATTTCATCGAAATCAAAGAAACTTTTTCTGGATGGACAGACGTACTCCCAGACGGACATCGGAGACCCACTTTATGGGTCGACTCAGAATAGTCCACCTAAAAAAAAAATCACCTGCTAACTTCATCCTTTCTTCATCCATTACTGGACTCCCAGGGAAGGGGCACTGCTCCCAGTATCCTCTGAAAATTTTTTTTCAAGACAAATGTGCTCATACCTTCACCATCTTGTTCACCAGGGGAACGATATCGATGCATGCACAAAATGTGATCCGATATCATCCTGTCATTCTCAGGATCGTTCTACAAATCAACAGACATCATTCATGCATTACTATTATTGCTGTTATCACTATTAAAGGCATTTATTATTATTAAGGGTATATGTTACTATTAAATGCATTTATTATTATTAAGGGTATTTGTTATTATTACAGCAGAAATTGCAGCATGGTAGCCTGTCTACAATTATCTACACAACCAATTGTCGAGACAATCAATCAATATGAGCTTGCACCAATACAAGTGCAGAGTGCCATGTTTAGGCAACTCATGGTGTGACCATAGTATGCTAGCTTCCTTGCTTTGACAGTGTCCAACAGTTCCCTCTTTACTCCAGCTTTGCTAAGAACCCACTCATTCACTTTCTTTGCTGTCCACGAAACCGCGGAATCTTTCTCAGCCCTTTCATCTCAAAGGCATCAAGACAAGTTTCTTCATTCTTTCTTAGTGTTCAGCTTGCATGCATGTGACGTGGCCTAAAAAAGGTAAACATACTCCTGTAGTCCCTAAATGACCATAGTGGCTGGTTCTGATCACTGGTTCTCTAGGATGTCACTATTTCTGCCAGGCTTGCTGTTACCTCCTCATCTTCAGAGCATCACGGCCCATGGCCATTACCAACTCGCCTAAGGTCACTGCATGACAGTGGAATGGCCAAGCATCGAACCAGCGACCTCTGCACACCATTAGTCCATTGCCCTACCTAAGCAATCACCATGCTGCACAGACACCATAAAGTAAAAAAGGTAAAGTTCTCCCATACTCATTACCGAGCGTTGGGCCCAGAGCTGATCCCGGTGTACAGACAGTCAGCCTGCAGGTGACTTGAAGCCATCCACCCGGCGGTATTACTTTCCGCCAAGCCTGCGGTTACCTTCCCAGCCGAAGAGCGTCACCGCCCATCGGCCGGTACCAATTTATACTGCTTGGTGACAGAGGCACATGTGTGTGAGCAGCTTGCCCAAGGCTGTTACCTGGAAGCGAACCGCCGAGATTCGAACCCGCGACCCTTTGGATCGCGAGCTGGATCGCGAGCGAATGCTCTACTGTTAAACCACACATGTATTACATGTTATGAATACAGTACATAAATCTTCAGTAACAGCTATCCAAATCTCATAAGATAACATACAATGTCAAGAACGATAAAGAGCAGATCAAAACGAGACAACAGCGAATCCTGAAGTCCGATGTTCTCCATCGGAGTCTTGTACTGGTTGTACTAAAAATACACGACAGACAAACACTAATGTGTGACTAGCTTTTCACAACTCATCTCATCATGTGGGTAAATAATAACCTGCAATGAACTTCTTCATAAATTGTCAATTGATATGAATTTCGGCAGACGCATGTCCATGTAACAATAACAACCATTTCACAGCCATTTATATCCAGGACAACCCAATTAAGACAATACCAAAAAAATCAGCCCTGTATGGGGACGGTCAACTCTTCGCAAGTGACGTTTGTGCCAACTACAAAGTCACGCGACACAAAAACTAGGCCGAATATCAAAAATTCGGCCTGATCAAATTTTGATGCTGTGCCCTGGGTCATACTGCATACCGTCGTGCATCACTCATCGACCTCTACCTACATGCCAAATTTCACTGAAATTGAATCAACTTTTTGTGGACGAATGGACGTATGCAAGAATGGATGGACACTTGAGACCGGCTTTATTAAGCTGACTCTGTCAGAGTTGACCTAAAAAAATATTCATACACTCATTCCCTATTCTTATGTTATTACCCAATGTCTTTAATTAATTTCCTCCATTCACTACAGTTCATAGCACCTTCCTCGTTTAGCCGTCAAGTCCGACAGTCCTTTTCCACAGCCATTGTCCCGGTTTTCTGTGGTCTATCTATGTCTTACACCATGCCGCAAATAACCCAATAAAACCAATTACCTAATAAGAACCAAAAAAGTCCACCACGTTGGGCTTTTATGAAAATAAACAAATTTTTTAAAACCCTGCTACTCATCACCTGACTATATTTTTGAGGTCAAAAGTCAAGGTCACACCTTGACCTTTGACCTCCAAAATATAATCAGGTGATGAGTAGCAGGGGCTGATGGTTATTCCCTGTAAGTTTCATCCAGATAGCTCAAGTAGTTCAGGAAATACAGTATTCACAATATTTGACCTCGACAGCTGTCTGTGACCTTGACCTATGACCCCCAGACTCTTACCAAGTCATCACTAGGGGCTAGTAAATATGTTGTGTCAGCTTTATCAGAAT
>Ga0209363_1001055_pt1 | contig 12451 bp, 6 predicted proteins | sample WorMetexBAHAMAS3_FD_187385 | JGI IMG/M metagenome (GOLD analysis project Ga0209363, IMG submission 187385) | Marine gutless worms symbiont microbial communities from Max Planck institute for Marine Microbiology, Germany - Inanidrilus exumae... | ecosystem: Host-associated > Annelida > Digestive... | reverse complement strand
CCAGAATGGCTGAAGCGAGAGTCGCCAAATTTTGTGTGCAGGTAGATAGAATATAACAAGTGCTAGCCTTGGGATGGCAGACCACCACCTAATGGGCGTGGTCAGGGTCACGTGACGTTTTTTTTTAAAAATTTTGCCCCAATCATTATGTGGAATAGGTGAAGCTAGGCACTTAAAATTTTGTGTGCTGATTGATACACAGGAGTGCTAGTGCATGCATGACATATTACTCTCAAAAGGGGAGTGTTCAGAGTCACATGACCTCTTTAAAGTTTGGGAATTAAGTGATAATATCTGGGACATGGTGCAAGATCGAGACATAGTTGCAATGGAAGTCTAATAGGAAATCGTATGTGGCCTATCGAATGGCACCATTGCCAATGCCCTTGAAGGTCACTTTTGCTGTTTGAAACCTTTCCAACTCCCATACCTCGTGAAACATAGCACGAACTTACTAACACAGTGCATCGCACGATCCCTCTGAGATAGCTGAGCTTTTTGTTGTATCTGTGCCAATTTCAGTTTTTAGTTGGGTTATAAGCAAACGAAACCTGCTGCTAAGTGACCACACTTCCTTACAAGTCCTTGAAGAGAAAATTAACTTCTTTCAAGGCTCAGAAAAGTGTTAACATTTTCCCAATGCCATATTCCTCTGGATATAAAAAAATTAGCAGAATTTGTTGAAAATCGCTTACTCAGCAGCAGACTACTAGTCTTGTTAATGATTTCGATGATTCTCTGAAATGTACTGGTTCAGCAGTAGCAGGCATGTCCTGAACGGGTTTGCAGGCATTGAGCTACAAGAGGTTGAGAAAAATGGAATTTTGAGCATTTGAAAGTCCTCACTTTTTTGCTTTTCACAGACTGACTGAAATGAAGTACGGAGTGAAGTATTATATGAAGTTTAATGCAGCATACAGTCGGAAGTGGCTTTTAATATTTTCTGTTAAATATTTACATTGTTACCAGCGTTGTCGATTTGGTTTAGAACGCAGCACTGAATGCTGTTTGACCAGCAGCCTCAACTTGTCGCACTGTGCTTTGATTTTAGATGGCCGCGCGGCAACTACAGACCGTGTCGGGTCTGGACAGCCTGACTAAATTCAGCAGTCTTGGTTTACTCACAGGACAGGTATTGTCAGATAATAATACTCCACAGCGCAGAGTAGTGTTTAATTTATTCTAATTTTATTGTAATGTAATGTAAATGTTAGTGATTTAATATATATCGTCTCCGGCAAATTCCCACGTTTAATGATTCATGACATTAATGATGATATTTTCTGCCCATTTTGTGACTTTCAGTTCTTTTAAGCGACAACAAATGACAAGAGTGGATGTACTGATGACGGTACCTTTTTGAAAATGATGACATTGTCTGTTTTATCACACGTTTAGAAAATAGCTCATTCCAAGTGTGATGTTTGGAATGTCCTTCTTGTTGTTAACATATTTGCGTGATTAGTTACAACATTTCAACAATGTTATTCTGCTCGTCTTTCAGAATGATCACACTTCTAAAAAGCGCAAGAAAACTTTCCGTGGCAAGCAGAAAGGTTAGCAGAACGTCAGTGATCATTTACGCCTACTGCTTTTCTTGACGGCGTTTTTCCATATGAAGCCAGCCTCTGGCCCTCGTCCTCTTCCACCTGTTCTGGAACAGAACTTCTGGTACTGGTGGAACAGGGTTTTATAGGCTGGATATCCTTTCTGCCATCCAACCATAAGTCACATCTGAACATATATCTGTCTTGTCAGTAAGATACTCGTAAACTATAAGAGACAATATAATAGACACAGTCCTCTTTAGTACACATTAGTGGAGTATTCTTGTACAGTGCTTTTTCTGCTATCATATTGTATTCCTTGACACTGGTTTCATAGAACCATTTTAGCCATATGGTCATTTCTTCTTTTGGGTATATTTTTCTGTATATGATCTTCATTTTTTGTTAAACTGGCTTAATTATTCTGTATACGATTTTTTTGTTAAACTGGCCTAATGTCTGAGAGCTACTCCCAGTTAGGTTGGGCTTTTGTGATTTGTAAAGTGTTATTTACAGGCAGGTTGTCATTTCTATTAACCAGTCAATAGTTTCCAAGCACTGAGCTCATATGCATATTTCTAGTCTGCAACTGGGCGAATGATTATTTTATGTATTATGGCATTCTTATGATGTTCCTCAGGTTTACTAAGCACGCATATATTGTGCTTATTTTGTACACAGAATAGTTTAATTGCAGTTCCTTAGTTGTTTTTGTGTGTGTTTTACTCGTTGTTTATTGTGAATTCACAAATATGTAGTGCCGTTATTTGTTGCAGGGTCATCAAAAAGACGGAAATTCAGAAAATAGTGTGATGGTGACAGTTTTTAACTTGACTGTTTGAATTAGCATCAAACATTCATTTTTTTCAGTGGGTTTTGCCATAAATATAATGCATTCATCTTCATAATTCTGACATTATTGCAAGTACATAAAATGTGCATATTATTATATACAATGACCAATACAAGTAATCACACATAATGTTCAGATTTGAATTATATGGGCATTAAATCCTAGTTAGCAGATAAAATAGCTAATTATTAATTTCACTATATAAAATGCACAAAATTACCAGACAATATCTCTTGAGATACTTTTTGAAAGATACTTTAACATTTACCTGTTCAAGGGGTACTGTCTGGTATGTCCAGAATACTTTCTTCAAGATACATAACTAGTATCTTGCATAACACAATTTTGTACTAATTATTCTGTCAGTCTCAGTTCTTGTAACCATGGCCTAAGAATACTATTAAGAACAGTACCAAGCTGGTTAACAATAATCGCATGATTAAAGTCAAGAACTTAATAATAAAATAAAATAATTAAAATTTACAACAAACAATTATCTACAAGGCTAAGGTGGTTAATGAGAAACAGGTAGATGTCGCGGCTTCCCCAGAAAGACCGCCGAGAACACACACCGCGATGGCGGTGTTGGTTCGGTGGTAGCCAACCACCGCGGTGGCGGTGAAAGTTCGGTGGTCATAACGACACTAATCTACAGTATTGCTTCAGTCAAAATTCACTAACGGAAATAATGAGTTTTCACCTGATGTCTGAAGGGTCAGCCAAGAGAGCAAGACATCCTCCTCTCATGACCTGTATGTTCAATTCCCACTAAGAACTCGAGGCATTGCTATTGCTATTCCAAGGGAGGGCACATGGCTGAAACTGCTCCACAAACAGTAATTAATGTGTTAGTATCTGCACTCAGTTTCACTCTGTTGCTCATGTTACGAAATACGTTACATGCATTCCAGTGACATTATAATTCATTCAAAAGGTACAGGTAAATGTGTATGCACTGTAGCACAATATGTAGTGCTAGAAGCCAATGCTGAAGTCATGGGAGAAGCCAAATTTCACAACACCATCGCTCCAAAATCCCTTAACCAATTTGGACATCATTTCAAATCACTAGGTCTGTCCAGAGAGTCGATCAGCGAAATGTGGTTTAAACTCATTCAGCCGTTATGAATTTTTTCATGCGTGGAAAAAGCATTTCCATGTAGATTTTTTTGTTTACATATCCTCTGTCTTCTTTTGGGCCCATTATGACGCTTAATGGCTCAAATGGCGTGCTTTTGCAATCATTAGTTAGTGACTTTTGGGGTGATGATAGTAATGATATTCGGCTGCAAGTGGGTATTTTCAAGCCATACTCACAAAATGTTAAAACTTCCGTATCGAAAATACTGCATCGATTCAAACCAAATTTGCGCACGATGGTGAATACCACCAAGTACTTTGCGTGGGTGGTCCATCACATGTTCAACAAATTAAAGATGGCGGACTGGCGCCATTTTGAAAACTTTAAATTGCCATATCTCAGCACCAATTTGACCGTTGTCACAACATTTGCCACCATGACCCATGTTAACTGTAGCAGCTGTAGTAATTTCAAATTTCTCAGACGACATGGTCTATTGGATAGATTGAAATGCAAAAATACATTTGGAGGCAAATATAAATGTAACTTAGCAGCAGTTTAAAACATGTCGTTAGAAGTCGAATCACGTCAAAAACTGTGAAAATTGTGTAGTGATCGAGTGCACGGAATATCATTTATGAATATACTGGCCACCGTAAAATACCCGTAAACAGGCAGGTTGCAACACAGATGCCCACAAGAGTAACAGCCTTGTGGCATTTATTGAAATTTCATTTCTTTCGATGTGTATGAATTTGCTTCATTACGTTTACATTACATTACATTACATAACAGCACTGTTACCAGTCACAGGTCGACTCAGCCTTCTACCGTCCGTGATATGGCAAAATGAGTACCAGCCAAAGGGCAGTGATGCTCTGCGGCTGGGAAGGTAACCGCAGGCCTGGTGGAAAGTAATACCGTGAGGTGGATGACTTATAGTCACCTGCGGGCTGTACACCGGGATCAGCTCCGGGCCCAACGCTCAGTAACGAATATGAGAAGCCTTTACCTTTTACTGTTACCAGTACAGCACAAGTAAAATATTGCAGTTTACATATAAGTATACAGTAAAGTGCACAGCTTTAGTAAATTTGAACTTGTGCAAAAGCACGCTGTCCAGAGTTATATGGGCCAGCATAATAAACTTTTTTTTGCCTATTTACGAGTGTTTTATGGTGGCTATGATATGTAAAGTACTGTATTCATAATTATACTCTGTTCAGTAAGTTAATAATTGATTTTTGCAGTTTTAGAAGTGTGATTTGGCTTCTAACGTCATGTTTTAGTCTAAACTGCCAAATTTGTAACATTTATATATGACAGCACCAAATGTGTAATGCTTACAACATGTACACAGATGACTATGTTATACAAGAATGCCCAACGTTGGGAGGAAGAGGAAGGGACACCCGTCCCATTTCCTAGGGAAGCGTTGTGCCCCCATGATGACAATGGGCTGCATTACGGTGTGTACACCCTACAGCTCGAGGAGCTATGAAAGATATCACCGTCAAACCTACTGCGTTTCGGAAAAGGCACAGTCGAGGTTGTGTTGGGGATGTGCACTGTTCTGGCTGAATCTAATACGGCCTCACCACTGAGTGTACATTTCAGGCTGCTCACTCCGAAGGAAAATAGAGACATCGGAAGGATTTCCCAGTTAAGCTGCTGCTACCGTTTTTGACTAGTAGATGATACAGAACTGTTTCTACAATGCGGAGGTTCATGTTCGTTGTCAAGTAAACTTTGTTGTTGTTCATGCTGTTCTTGCATCTCGTTGGTTTTCGCTTCATCATCTGAAACAGCCAGAATAATCCATAGCAGTCTTAACTAGACGATGAACTTTAATGCCCCAGCATCGACATGAAAGCCTTTGCCACCTTGACGGCCTGCTGTGACCTTGACCTTTGACCTCCAAAATTGAACCAGGTCAGTAGGGGCTAATGGTTATTCCCTGTAAATTTCATCACGTGGGGTGGCGAAGGCATAACAAATAATGTATGTGGTCAATGATACTATTGCTATAACTGCAACTATGACTATGCTGACATTTATCAAAAGAGATGGACAAGTATTACTTCATTATATCAAGACATGTTGCTTTAAGCAATTCTGTTAGGAATGGTACTATTGTTAAGTTCTGAAAACAATCTCTAAAGTTAATGGCAAATGGTTAGTTGGTTAAAGTTTAACAATTCTTTCAACACAACTTATGTTATATCATGCTTTTTGAGTTTCAATCAAAATGAACTTGTATAGCATGTCTGCAACAAGTTCTTGTAAGTTCGGCTGCTAATTTCTATGCTCAAACAGCCACGTCTGCAGCCAGCCTTGAACTTTATGCTACTAATCTTAAGGTCACAGTTAAAGTTCAAGATCACAGGGAAAAAAGATGTTGCTACCTGTCGGTGCATACTTGAGAAATTATACTGAATCCCCTGATGCCAAGTTTCTTACGAATTTTCTTTGGGCCTGTCCCTAAAAACAGGCCGGATCCTGCCCTGGTTTTGAGGTGACATTAGGGAAATAGTGAATGTGCTCGTACTCACTGGAAGCAGTTGCTTTCATTATGACGTGGACGATGATGCCAAAGAGACACGCGACTAGACCGACAATGTTGACTGTGCTCATCTGATCTCCATTGATTATGACCGCCAGTGTTAATGTTATTACCTCCTGTCACATTTTCACATTCTCTGTTACATCCGATAATCTTTCTGATAACACAACCTAGGACTTCTTAATCATGGAAAGGTTATAAACCCCGTTCACTGCTTCACATGTCCACTGGTTTTACTAAGTAATGACAAACAAGCATCTCCTATTGTTTCTTTAGGTGGTCCTCTCATCCATCCCGAAAATCACTGAATTTTGTCAGAAGTCCTGAAATGAACGTGGATGCTGGATTCCTTTCTTGGCCGGAAAACGTGACATTCCTACTCTTTGCCTGCTTGCATGCCCCCGTTGAGACATAGCATATGGATCTGGCTACTGCATATTCTCAGCCTGTACTCTGGCAGCAGCATGTCAGCTGGCCCAGAGCAATCTGGGTGTCACAACAAGGCCATATTTCCAATACTCAGTGTAGCTGCCCAACGTTACTTAGCTACACCTGAAACTAGTGTACCAAGTAGCTCAATGGGTGACATTTGCTGTGACAACATAACATGTCTTTTGGCTGAAACTACTGAATGCAAACTTAGTGTGGATTCGATTGTCATCTGTGACTTTGACAACAATAAACTTGAACAAACACATCACACTAAATGAACTGCTTGTGTGTGGCCAAATAAAAGCTCAAATTTTATTGGTGAGTATTGGCATTAGATATTGAACCTTAAAAATGCCGGCGACAGAGAACGAAAGGCTTGAAGCATATGAGACAACAAGGAACTCGGACATTTCCAGCATAAATGCAAGCGTGGCACCGAACGACAGCAGCAGCAGGTTCTGAAAGAGCAGAGCGCTGTCCTGGTAACCGAATGCATGCTCGCTGGTAGCAACGTAAAGTCCTGTCCACACAGCACAATCAATCTTAACAGCACATGGCAATTTTATGTCACTTTTTAGGTCGACTCTTCTGAATCAACCTAATAAAGTGGGTCTCAAATGTCCGTGCATCCACAGAAAGTTTCTTCGGTTTCAATGAAATCTGGCCATGTAGATAGAGGTTGATGAGTGATGCACGATGGTATACAGTATGACCTGATCCAAGGTCAAGGTCACGAGCCCTTGAAAGTTGGAAATCCTTCCATTTTCAAAAGCTATCTCCTCCACCATTTACAATAGGAGCTGGCAACTGACCACAGATTCTTAAACTAGGGCACAATATCTAAATTTATTGGGCCGGATTTTTATTTGTGCTAGTTTTTGTGTCACGTGACTTTGAACTTGGTAGAAATGTCAGTTGTGAAGAGTCGACTCAGTCATGCACGGGGCTAATTTATTTGTTTAACGGGCCTCGACACATTACGGGTCATTTCAAAAATGAGTATTTCAAGGCAATCAATTGCACTGGAGCTAACAATCAAACTCACAATAACCATACAAGGACACAAAACTACAAAGCCCTCACATGAGGTCACAACTCAGCAACATAAGTGAGGCACTCTAACTCATATTACGTCATTCTATTAATAACTTAAGTATAAGCACAGTCATGTGCACAGGCTGTCGTGAAGAAAAACGGATAAGTTACCTTCAAACGCAGTGGACAGTGGTAACAGTGACAGGATCATCCACGGCTGGATGTGAAACATCATATCTAGCGGATTACTAAGCCCTGTTTTACACCACACACACGCAGTTCTTGTTTAAAGATCCTTCCTTCCTAACTGCAGTTATTACTATCACAGGCTGGGCCGAGTCTCCCAAAATGAACAGGTTCGGTCAGTGACTAAAAGGAACCTTACGGAGGACATCTCTCAGTCATAACTAGTTTTCCAGAGTGTTTCCAAGTAGGCTGGGTCTCCAAAAGCAGACCTTGTTCTCGTCCACAAAGTCGGCTGAGTGGATAGGGCTGAGTCAAATACGGACAACAGTGGACAAGGGAGAGATGGTTTAATGATGGCAGACATCTGCATTCATAGCAGGGCTGCCAATTTCTAATTTTGCTAATCAGGATGCCCTTGTTCAACATCTCAATATTACTGCACCCTCTCCATCAGTCATGCCTTACGATCTTCTGTAAACTTAATACTTTGAACAAGTTTGTATACATCCAGGACAAGGAACTTTTATTGAAATATAACTCACAGGCCTAAATGTCTAACTTTGTTATTCATGCTGCATAAATAACAAATTGTGAACTGGTGCCTTCTTGTCTTACTTAGCCGTTTACTTACTTACTGATGGCCGGACACGTTTACAACGCCTGACTTACATCTGCCACTGTCAGTGTTAGTAGTGGAGAACAACTCACAGACCTGATTCTTCACGCTGCAGGACAATCTGAGCCAACGTCCAGCGAAGGCCACTGAGGAATGACGCTAGCAGAACAAGTGTGAAACCAGCGGTATGGAACTGTGTTGACTCATAAGTGAACATGAAGAGCCCGACCGCAATGAACAGCACCACGAGTAGCAGTGAGCAACGCTGTCATACCACAGCCGATAGCGTCAGCAAGCAAGTAACAGAAAAAGACTTAAAGATGATATGCAATGATTTTTTGGTTGTTAAAGTAAATTGCCCATAGTATGTCTTTACTATTAGCAAATCTATTTGAATATCAAGGAACATCAAAGAATTAGGAAATTTTACAAAAAGCGGAAGAAAGTGATTTGTTTACTAATTACTATTGCAAGTGATGACGTCATACCGGGGAAATGAACAAGGGAACAGGCTATTGGAGTGTTGAGTGAGACATTACACAACATATAGGCATAACGACATAGAAATAGGTTCTTAAAACATAAAATGGTATAATAAATAACTTCTTATCTAATCTCAAATGCATAACAACGCAAACAAAACAAGTGTATCCTGGTATGACGTCACACATGACGGAAACAGCCAAAGAATAACTATACCAAAAAGACCAATAAACTTGTACTTTTTTAGCATTTTACGGCGTAATTTATCAAAATGTGTTACACAGACGGGTTTATATTGCAGTAAGCAGCTAGAAACTACTTTTAATCAATTTGGTAAAAAATCGTTGCATATCATCTTTAACGTCCAGATGACAAAGGCACTGAATGCAAATGGAATGTTAAGGAGATGAAACGGAAGGCAACACTTGAAGACTCGTAATGTCACAGTAAAGTCACATGCTGTGGAAGACTTCCAAAGCCAGTTACGTATAGCATCAGCTAGGTGTCTTACAATGCTATAAAAAAATCATGTCACTAGGTAAAAAATAATTAATTTTCATTGACTGATTTGAATTAAGATTTAACATCCCACCCGACACAAAACAGGCCATTTAAGAGACATCCTTACCAGTCAATCTACTGGCTATGTACTGAAAAACTAAATCTAACGTAACAAAAGCAAACATGCATCTGTAACAAAATACAACAAAATAAACACAAAAGCTAAAGACAGGTTTGGTTGCCTCTTACAATCTCTGGCCTGGAAACGGAACGGGCCTTTCTCAAAGAAGTAAATAAGTAAGGAGTAAATAAGTGAGGAAGATAGTAAGCAAACAAACAATTTATATGGCACCGGAATCAACAAATGAATCGGGGTGCATTACAGCCCAAGAGCCTATATAGTAAGATTAATATTTCCATTACATAATTGATAGTATGCCCTCACATTGTTGCAAATCATGAATATATCCACAAAACATATAGACACCAACACCTCAATCACTGAGATGTCATTTAATGTTATTTTGAATTCATTCCCACATCAGTAAACAGGCAGAAACTGGTACTGGCATTAGACAGCCGGCATAAAGCAAGCAGTGCCCCTTTCATTGCCAGTCAAGTAGTCAATGACAAAAAGATGAAACAGGACACTGGTTGAGGTAAGTTCTTTTGTGTTCCATTCAGTGCTGTGATATCAAACCAAATAAATCCCATTCCACTAATCCCCAGATGCTCTCTTCCAGAACAGGAGAAGGATCTGAACTCCGAAGGGAACCAGCTGACCCAGGGTGACCTGGAAAAAACGACCATAAAACAGAAGTCCCGGTATTAGCAGTATTTTCTATTCAGGTCCATCAGTCATTAACATCAGTAGATCCATCTTGTGAAAGGCATGTCATACATCTGCCTTTTGATGAAAATACGCACAACTCAGCACGTTACAGCATCTAGTATCCCTGGGCTAACGACCAGCATAGTTTGCATGATCATATGTTTAGCCAACTTGGTAGAACTCGAGATTTGTGACAGATGGACACATGGCCACAGTATATATCGTGATAGCATAGCGTTGTGTGGTAAAATGTATACGATGATAATAACAGCTTTAGCAACAATGGTAAATACTCTGATGTTTACCGGTTTTTCAAGGCGAAATAAAACCGAGAAAAGAAAAATGAAAACAATAGCAGTTGTTTTCGTCATGGTATACCTGACAAAATCAGCACAACACAACATACAGTATGCATTAGTCTTGGGTCGGTATACCAAAAAACCGACTGATATAGGATATTTTTAAATACCAATACCGACGTTGGTATTTACAATACCAACAAATACCAAATACTGATTATAAATTACCGAAAATACAGTCACACCTATGTGCCTCTGTCACCAAGCAGTATAACTTCGTACCGGCCAAGGGGTAGTGATGCTCTGTGGCTGGGAAGGTAACTGCAGTCCTGGAGGAAAGTAATGGCAGCCTACTGCCGGGTGGATGACTTATAGTCACCAGCGGGCTGACTGCCTGTACACCGGGATCAGCTCCGGGCCCAACGCTCGGTAACGACTATGTGCCTTTACCTTTTAGCCGATGATAATCTGTAGTCTATAGTATACTGATAACTCTCTGTTACTCAAAAACTTGTGTCTATGTCATTCATCATGCTTTGCTAATAGCCTTATGTGCTTTCTAGTTCCTGCATTATTTCGGCAACGTTGCAATGTACATTGTACAAATGGGTGCAAAGAGCGCTCGTTCTAAAATTGGGGCCTAGCTGCATATGGCTACATACGGACTTAAAATACCTGCGATGTGAATACTGATATCGTGGTATTTTGAAACACCGACACCAAATACCAAACCGACTTCAAAAAATACCGAAAAACCGAAACCGACTTGGAAAACCGATACCAACCCACCATTAGTATGCATGGCAAGATTCAGACTGCATGGCACTAACTAACTTGCAGTGAAACCAGCAAGACTGCTTTTGTAAGAACAAGACTGAAACACAAAACAACAGAATCCAAAACAATAAGGCCAAATAATGCAGAGTTAGCAGCAACACGATTTTTAAAAACAACTTATGGTAACTGTAATTGTTACAAAAGGTACAACAGGCAGAAGTAATTTAAAATAACCTATAATTTTAAAAGTATCCATTTGTCACTTTACTGTAGTTTGTCAATACTCTCAACAGCAACAAAAGTGTTATGGTTAGTAGTCCAGTAACAGGAAGTTACTCGACCTATAAAACAGTGCCATTTTTGACAACCCTGGTAATGGTCAGATATGCTAGAACAAATTTAATTTAACAAGATTTTCAGTCATCTATGACAGCTGAGCCTATTTTAAAAAAAGAAAGGCTGCAGATCTTAAAACAAAGACAACACAAAAGTTGTCTCAATGTGCCTTAATCATCAACAATGAAACATGCTAATCACATAGAACAACACTAGATACGATAAAGAATGACAGGAAAAACCAGTGTAACACAATACTAAATGCACTGTTTGGTACATGACTTACAGTGATACGGTAATAAATGCAAAACTCCAGTTAGAAAGACCAATGTCTAAAGATCCTGTAATGCCTGAAAGTCAAACACACAATTAACACTGGTAAAAGTAAAATGTGATAAGATTATATTACAGAGCAAAATTTACAGCTACATTGAAATCCACCTCATCAGCTCATTTTTGCTACGTTCAGCACGATAAAAATTATAAACTGCAAAGCAAATGTAAAAATAAATTTAAACTTCATCATTCATTCATGTAGCAGAGGAGGTATAGCAATATCGCAAAAGCATTACGAAGAAAACAAGGATTAACAAAAAACACTGTATACAGAACAGTATGGGTGAAAAATTCTGACTTCATGATATAATCAACAATAAAGTATCTAATTACCAGGAGGAGCAATTCGTTTTACATATTCTACCCAACCAAGTGTCACTCGCCGCCTGCCTGTCTTGTAGAATAGAACTGTGCGTATAACTGCGGCAAGAACAAACTTCGCAATAAGATGCGTCAATGTAATGCTCAGTGGAAACCGGAAATGCTACAAACACCAAGCATGCAACGTCACTAAAATATAGTTAAAATTAGGGTTGTATATATTACTTGTTATATATGTATATTATATAACTAT
>Ga0209363_1001053_pt1 | contig 12455 bp, 5 predicted proteins | sample WorMetexBAHAMAS3_FD_187385 | JGI IMG/M metagenome (GOLD analysis project Ga0209363, IMG submission 187385) | Marine gutless worms symbiont microbial communities from Max Planck institute for Marine Microbiology, Germany - Inanidrilus exumae... | ecosystem: Host-associated > Annelida > Digestive... | reverse complement strand
TCACCCATTTCCAGGCTGAATGTCGTAGAAGGCGACTAAACCTGGCTTTAGTTTTGTGTGTGTTGATTTTATGATATATGTATTTTTTAATTAAGAATGCATGTTTGTTTTTGTAGTATTTGATTTAGTTTTCGTCTTGCGATGTGATAGTTGTCTCCCCCTGTTGTCGGCGATGGTGTAATAATTTAAATGAGCCTCTCAGTCCTGTTTTGGGTTGCTGCTGAACAAAAGGCGGCCAGGGTTGAGGTTAATATATTGCTGGCCTTCTTTTACTGGATAGGGATAGCTCTACATACCCCTGAATTCTCATCTCTGATATAGCCATATTTGTGCTTATAAGGGACTTCACTCCAACTAACTAAACTCTCTGCTTGTGACTGTTATTAGGCCGCACGCAGTGTAGTCAGTCGGTCTGTGTGTCTGTTAGTCAGCGCTGCAAACATGGCTAAACCCATCGAGATGCCGTTTGAGGGGCTGACTTATGTCAGCTCAAGGAACCATGTATTACACACGGACAAGGACGGGCGAATCCATTCAATTCAGTGACAAGACGGCAATGCAGCCTTTTGTCAAAAAACTTGTTAAATAAAGCGTGCTATTGTGTAAAAACTTTACAGCATTAGTACAAACGGAATGAATTGTTTCTTGTCAGTTGGCTACGTTGTACAGTGATAAAATGCCAGTCTTTGACCGGCAAACTTTCCCTGTCCCACGCTCGACATGCAGTTGACTGGTGACCACTTATATGGGTAAGCCGTCCGCTATAGGTCAGCCAACTAGGCCAACTCAGCCTTTCATCCTTTTGGGGTCGATAAATTGAGTAGTGATCAACTTTATCGGATGTGTGCTGGTCGCGACATCTGGTGAGTGTTCACGAGGTCAAGCCGATGCGGTTATCAACCGCTGTGCGCCGTGTGTGGCAGCAATTTAGCCGTGCTTAACCTTCTGTATATAGTGCTGCCATGCATGGCGGATGTTGCTACTGAAGATTGCGCGTTGTGTCGTCCATTCAATAAACGAACATTATTATTATTATTCTCTGCTAGTGTACTAGCTTTTGTCTGTGTGAGATTTTTCAAGAATTTTGACTGCAAGATGAAATGAAATTTGTTATCTTTGAAATGTTTTTGGTGTACAATTGTAATTTTTGTGTAAAGTGATGAAGGTGATGATGATAATGATAATGGTGATGATGGATTTCTTCTGCTGGTGACAGGTGATAGTCGATTATAAGGAGCAGGAATGGACAAGTGGCAAAGATCATCCGGGAATCTTTCATTTCCGGTTCTGGCGCTATGGAGTATGGTTAGATGTTGTCATCGATGACTACTTGCCTACACGCCGAGGTCAACTCATCTACCTGCGTTCACCTGATAAGAACGAGTTCTGGAGTGCATTGCTGGAGAAGGCATATGCTAAGTATGTTCCGGTTAGCTGATTTTTCATCCAAGCAGAATTCTGTCTTAATGAAATATGATTGTAACATCGCACTGGCCGGCCTGCCAGGCTAGACTGACTGCAATCTGTCGTCAACACCGCTGCATGCCTCACCGTTGGTGCACACCAGAATGACCACGGTACTCCACTACTTGCAGACCGTCACTGGCTGCGGATGCCTCAGCGCATCCAGTACAAGTTGTGTGTACTAGCACACCGACGTGTATACAGGTCTGCTTCGACCTACTACCCGAAAAATGCCATTTGTCTGGTCGCGAGCACCAAACCACGGCATCGTCTGCGCTGGCATCTTTAGCAAATCTCGTCGTGCCAGCGACCCTTCACTTAACCTTGGGCGACCCCGACTTTGCTGTCGCCAGTCCAAGAGCTTGTAACACTCTACCTGATCAGGACGATTCATTACAGTCCATCTCTGGCTGTATTCAAGTGCTTACTAAAAACTCACCTTTTTGCACAAAGCTTTTATTAACTATTTTTTTATTCTTTGTTTGAGACTGCGCGTCCATGACATTGTGACTTTCGTACAGTGCCCTTAAAGTGACTCGCTTTTACTCTACAACACTCAAATAATTGACTATTTTGCATTACATTACATAATAGTACTATTAATTACTTCAGTTTATCAGTGATCAGGACACGTCTATATGGCAAGTTGTACTGAACGTGATAACTTTCCACTTAATTTTCAAAACTTTCTAATGAATACAAATAGGTTGGAGGCTTTATACCGTTTTATTTTGCTATATCAAGTTCGTGTAAAAGCACCGATGACCAAAGATCTGACATGCTGTGTCGTGAGAGGATGCACGGGTTAAGAATAAATGGAAAAAAGAAAATAAAGGGCAAGTAGTAGACCTACCTGGAAAATGGCTGTGTGTGGGGGATGAGTGAGTGTAGAATGTGGTGCCTTGTGTTTATGATGCAGATTGTTCGGTTGCTATGAGGCGTTGAGTGGTGGGGAGTTGGCCGAGGCGTTGGCAGACTTCACTGGCGGAGTGTCAGAGACTATAGACCTCCAGACTGATCCACTAATGGCGGACGAAGATCGGCGCGATCAGTTCTATGACTGGCTTGTTCGCACCATCAACAACAACGGCGTCATGTGTGCCTCGATCAACGTCAGTGACGCTGCTTTGTTCATGTAATGACGTTGAAAGTGCACATCGTCTTGAATGTAGAAGATCAATTTCATTAGTGCAAAGTAAAGTGGAATCGTGAAGTGCTTAAACATGAATTCATTATACACACACATTCTATGCCACTTGCTAGGAGAATGTAGCGCTTTATCTGCTAAATGCGTAAATATACTAGGTTCCCCAAACTTCGGTTATGAGGAACTAGGCAAGGTGCATTGGCGTGCTTTTTTGAAGCTCGCAAAAGCCTCTCAGCGATTCTAACCCATTAGGGGATGTGGGGTTGCGTATTGGGCCCACTTGCGGCCTCAGCGCAGATGGCAACCTCTCCCCGTAAAGAAGAAAGAAGAAAGAAAGGCACACACGTTCTCTCTATTTCTCACACATGCACACGTATCATGTTCACGGCCGCTTTCCAGGTGAAACTTGTTAGGTGAACTGGTTGTTGATGATTTGAACTTGAAGATTATTGCAGTAACAAAAGTAAGTAGTTAAAAAGTTACTTTAATAGCCCCGTGTGGGCCCAGGGGAATCTCCCCTTATCCATTTTCTTCCCCACCTTCTACTCTACCGTTTTTAATATCTTATACTTTTCCATTTTTCCATTTCTTTCTCGCTTCATTTATTTTCTTGCTTTTCCATCTCTTCCCACTCTAGGCCAGATATCATAGAAGGCGACTAAACCTGGCTTTATTTATTTTTTTGTGTTGATTTTGTGTTCTATGTATTTTTTAGTTAAGGATGCTTGCTAGTTTTTGTTGTATTTGATTTAGTTTTGTCTTGCAGTGTGATAGTTGTCTCCCCATGTTGTAGGCGTTAGCACAAATGAGCCTCTCGATCCCTTTCCTTTTTGGGTGGCTGCTGAACACAAAGGCGGCCAGGGCCAGGGTTGAGGTTAGTATATCACTGGCCTTCTTTTACTGGGTAGGGATAGCTCTCCACCCCTCATTTTTCGTCTTTGATATAGCCATATTTCTGCTGAAAAGGGACGTTAAACTCCAACTAACTTTTTGAAAACTGGCTATTTTAAGTACGCTTTTACTCAATAGTTAACTTTGTAGCTACTTTTCAATTAGTTACACCCGTCACTGGCTGCAAGTTGCCAGGACAGTTGGTATCTTTCTTCTCAGTGCTTAGGCGTTGTTGACTGGATGGCAAGAAGGGCTTCCCTCCTGCAAGTTATGTGCTCCATCTAATGGCAAAGGTTTGTCAAGGCATCCAGTGAAACCGATACTGTATGGAAAAGTGCGCTATATAAATTGTTCATTTGTTTAGTTAACTTCCTTCCTTTCTTCCTTCCTTATGCTTTCTTTAGTACTAAGCCAAGAGATTGGCTGGAAAGAACGTCTCCAAACTGACCTATTTTGTGTCGTATGGAACGTAAAACTTTAACTCAATCAATCCTTATGCTCTTTTACTCATTTACTGCCTTACTCATTTACTTTCTGACTTAATATCTATATATTCCTTCCAGAATAGACCCCTTCCGTTTCCAGGCTGGAGGTAGTAGGAGGCGACCAAACCTGGCTTTAGTTTTTTTGTGTTAATTTTGTGTTGTACTATGTTTTGTTATGCATACATGTTAGCTTTTGTTGCGTTTGATTTATTTTTTCAGTCCGAAGCCAAGAGATTGGCTGAGAAGCATGTCTTCGAAATGACCTGTTTTGTGTCGGGTGGGATGTAAAACCTTAACTCAGTCGATCAGCCTCTGGAAAGGTCGGCTGGTTAAACAGCAGAAACTCAATGTATTAGTCAGTGTGTAGCTTGGCACTGGCTGACAGGTTGAATCTGCGAGTGAGATGGAAAAACCAACGGAGATGGGACTTGTGAAAGGCCACGCCTACTCTGTGACCGCCGTCCGCAAGGTGACATTGGAGGGAACAGGAATTTTCAACCTGTTCAACCGGGAGAAACTTGCCATGGTACGACTTCGCAATCCATGGGGCGATAGTGAATGGACAGGCGCGTTCAGCGACGGGTACTGACTTTACATTTTGATTATTAATTAATTATATGCTTGAAGAGCTTATGTTGTAAATACTCTATGGGGCAAAAATGGTCTTCACGTGTTCGGCAATAACTCCGCCAAAGGTGAACCAATTTGGATGAAATCTGGTACAGTGTGAGCCATATGTGAGAAGGGCAGACCCTGGCAGATTTTGGGCACGATCCACGCGGTGGCGACAGTTTGAGAGGGATGGTATTGGTTTATCCCAAAAACGCAAAAATTGTTCACAAAATTTCCAGGTCTTGCAACTTCAGGCCGTCATAACTCCGCAATGATTACAGATCGCCGGAAATTTACGGCCAAATGGTCCCTTTATGAGATGTCTAGTTTATTTTTACCGTTCGAATCAATTCAAAGTCTTTTCTCTGGGCTGTATGCTGCGCACCAGAAAGGTACCTACCCAAATTTTCGGCAGTCGTTGACGCTCACCGTGGACGTCTTGCGGAGTTATGACGCAACAGTAAACAAACTAATGTGGGCTTGCAGCTGTGTGACGTTGCATCGGTAAATAAGTAAACAGTTGTGTCACCTGTCGAGTACGTCGGTGGGAAACACCCTTTTTGAGCTTATATTGCAGTGTGTCTCCAGATACGCTGCAACCCATCTAGTTTAATGTACTTTTGCTTTTCAGCTGGGGGTACAAAGAGCATTGTATAAAGGTGCCATGGCGGGATGTTGGAAATCTACAACTGTGACAATTGTCACTTAATCAGATTCCATTGTTTTGTAATTAATACACAGTTAAAGACACAAAATATACTAATGGTAATTAATAATTATCTAGACTGACTAGAAAAATAAACGCTGTAGTCTGCAGAGTTGACTTAATTGATAGCCATTAATAGCAGTTACATAGTACCAGTGCAGTGTGCCGCCTGATGAATGGATCTGGAAAGGGTTATTTGAAGCACTCTGATATAGTATAATTTAGTGTTTTAAATTACATTACACTATAGTGATAACTGTTTTGAGAAACTTCAATCACTTTATGTAGTCAGCAGTTATAAGCATTATCAAACAGATGAGTTTCAGCCGGCGTCTAAAACAGATAACGATATGGCGGATCTGATGTCCTGAGGAAGCTTGTTCCAGACAGAGGCGGCCGCAATGACGAAAGCGTCATACCACCTCAGTATGTAACCAGCCACCAAGCCAACTCAGCATACTACTCTCAGTGGGATACGATACGATACGGTAGATTAACATGCACACAAAAGCTGACGAGATGGCCAGCTTAATCTAGCACACGGCACAGAAACGAAAAAATAAGGAAAAACTAAAAACAAAAACCGAGTAGCTCAGAAGAAACGATCCGGGCAATAGCCTGTGAAGGCAGTCCAGAAGGAGGAAGAAGTGAAACTAATGGGGGGGTTAGGATATGTGAAAAAGGTAGGTTTTAAGCCGGGAGTGAAAGAGGGATGTTAAGTGAATACCAGCCATAGCGTGATGATTTTCTGCAGCTGGGTAATAATGGTAGGATGGCTCATTCCATTGATTCGCTATAAGGCTAAGGTGATTATCATTTGGGTACCGCAATCTGGGATGAGCACCAAAAGCGCTAATTGTAGGGTGCGATCGAGTCGTCGGGGGTCCGACTTGAGCGTATGGGGGAGAGTCATGAGCTCCCCAGTGGGGTCCAGTCCAAATGGCCTTTATCAGATGGATGGCCGCCAGCTCAATAACAGCCAGCACCTGTAACACATTAGATCGGTATTCCAGCAGTCCACATGACTTGGCCGATTGTTATGCAAAACTCGCTGTTTTTTTCCCTAGTAGTGGCCAAGACCGTCGCCGGTACTCAATGTGCCTACACTTGGAGATTGGCCAGACTGAGTTGGCCTGGCTGGCTGGTTTAAATGTCAAGCTGGTGAAAAAACGAGATATTTGTCAAAAGTCGTCAGTTGTAACCTACCCCAGCGCCCTAGTCGCGGGTGATCCCGTTGGAATTTCGCCGGGATCTTTGGCTTCACTAAAGTAGAGTCCCTGGGCGTTGTTTGTGTGATCCTACGTTTAGCCATCTTCATAGAACACTTGACTTGTTACAGACAGACGGATGGACATGGAAGTATTCACGATGACAGCATATACCGTGCTGGCGTAGCGTTGTGTGGTAAAAACAGATAGCAATGGGGAACATCAGCACCGTAACAACCACTGAACAGCCTACATGTATACAAGTTACATAGGTAGATAATGGATAAAGAAGTGTGTGGTTTGTACTACGCTGTGTCATGAAGTCCCCATGAAGTGTGTGATTGAGTATTTACATGTTGGTGACAGTTCTGACGAATGGCAGAAGATCACAAAGAGTGATCGTGAGAAGATTGGTCTCACGTTTGACAACGATGGAGAATTCTGGTCAGTTCGGCTGCCTCCACGTGATGCATGCTGACAGTCTTGAAATTATTACTGTTTATTAGTCGGCTGGACGCTAGGCTTTAGCCAAATATTGGATTTACTTTACGGGGCTGTTTGGCAGTGTTCACGCATTTGGCTATAACTACGCAGAAAGTGAACCGATTTGGATGACCTGTGGAGCACTCTGAGTACATTGTTGGGGACTGGCCCTGGCAGATTTTGTGCGCGATCTACCCAATAGCGACCTTTTGAGAGGCAGGCGAAATTTCTTTGTCCACTAAATAATGCACAATTTCACAGATTTTCTGTTGGCCAAATTTCACGAAATTTGAACAGAGCAACGTTGATCGCTGTTGCGATGAAAACTTTTGGAACAGAATTTTGAAAATTTACCATAAGGGGTCGCTTTAAAAAACACAAAAATTTCTAATAAAATTTCAACGTCTTGCGACTTCAGGCCACAACTTTAGCTGCCATAACTGTACAATAATCACAGATCGCCAGAAATTTACTACCAAATGATCCCTCTACAGGATGTCTAGTTTCCATTTTTACCATTAGAATCAATTTAAAGTCATTCCCCTGGGTTGTACGCTTTGTACAAGAAAGTTAAGAAACCTACCCAAATTCTCTGCAACTTCCGACGCCGTTCACGAGTGACACAACATGCCAGGTCATAATGTTGACTGTCTAAGTGGGCGTGGCCTGATGACGTCATCAGGTCACGCCCAGGTCATTCAATAAAATGACGGGAAACTGAGTCGATGCATTGTATGGGCCATATATGATTTCACTACAAAAGACTGATTTTGCTTAATTTTACTCCTTTACTGTAAAGTTGGACAGAATTCAATTTCCGATTATTAAATGGCATAATTGTGACTAGCTGTTTCAACATTACTCACAAACTAAACTAAAACATGAATGGAGAAATTTGACGATTAATGGGAAGAGTTACAGAAACGAACTACACAGTTGTCGGTGTTACTATGGCAATGATGTACGTCGCCGAAGACAGAAATTTATATTGATGGACGTAGTAAAGCGAATTTTATTTAACGTTAATGGACTTAGGTTAAGGAAGTATATAGAATTAAGCGTGTGATTCCACACCACAGGCGAAGTCAAATCTGCTGTCTACCATTGCCTTGTACCATTCGATGATAAGAGCATGGAAACCATCCAACCATCCTGGTGTCTAGATATGCTACAATTATTATTAGACCACATCACAGTACTACGTACGTAGATGCCACCTGTTGTTACCGACCGAGTAGCGAATATATAATAACACTTCAGGAAATTCAAATATATATCAGTGACTGACATTACGTATGTAGTGTTTTCTTTTGGTTTTGTCATTCAGCAGTACACAGCAGTGAAAAATGAAGGAATTGAAATTGTTCCCAAAGTACAATCTTTTAATTTTCTTACATCATTTTGCTGCTATCAAGTTCTTTTGTTTGTAGGTTGCGAAAACTTATTTTTGGCACGTTTCACTTTTTGAGGTGTCAAAATGAACGCTGCCCAAGCAGTGGTGTGGTGTGTGATGAACACAGGATGACTTTTGCTGACTTCTCCAAACACTTCAAGAGCTTGTGCGTCTGTCACCAAGTCAACACGTCAATCTTTAGTTTTCAGAAGCGCTGGTATGATGAACAGTTCAGTGGTACGTGGGCGAAGCCACATCGTGCAGGAGGCTGCGCCAACAATCGTGAGACGTTCTTCAACAACCCGCAGGTAATGCTTGTCTGTTGACTGCAGCTGATGTTGCATCATTGTGTATAGTTGGCCAAACGGATGATACATTTCACTGTTTGCTGCCAGTTTGCTTAAACTGTTTTTCAGCTGAATGAAACCAGTTGAGACTTTTGATCGGCCGTCCTGCTGTGTGACTACAGTCAGTAAGATGCACTAAATCCACACGCGGCTTTTCATTACCAACTTTGACGTTCACCGTGTCAATTTGATACGAAGTTAATGTGGTAGTTTGCTTGAGTCATTTCTAGTACATGACGCTATGCTAGCGCGGTATATGCTGTCATTGTGTGTCTGTCTGTTCGTCCATCTGTCCGTCTGTCTGTCTATCTATCACAAGTCAGAGTTCTACAAAGATAGCTAAACTAGGATCACACAAACAACACCGTACGATAGCCCAGGAACTCTAAAGATATGTATTCAGCAGCTAGGCCGACTAGAAGAAATTGTTTGATTATTGTATGATGCGATATGAAACACTTACTTTACTTACTTAATATGTAGCATGCGCACTACGTCGTGCGGGTCTGTCAGCGGCAGCGGAGACTCTTGTTCTGTCTCCTGCTAGTAACGCAGGATGTTAGTAATGTTTGCAGCACTTGCCTGTCACTGCTTGATGTATACAACGCACTGTCGTTCTCAGCTGTTATGCAGAATTAAGCTGATGATTTCAAATGATGCTGTGCAATCAGTAAGCTAGCAAATGCTTCCACGGATTGTCTTATTAACACTGAGTCACAAAAATGTGTACGAAATGGACTGTTTGGCAAGATGCTGCGCTGACGTGGAGAAACTACGGACTCTACGTCGGCAGTACTTGTTAACATCTCTGAAATAGAATTGACTTTAAAATTTTCAAACAGTATGAAGTTTTGCAGTTTCTCTGGTATAGCTGAGCTTCTTGTTTTGTCTTAGTCATGTGTGTGCGTGTGCATGTGCGTGAGTGTGTGCGTGATATGATACGATACGATATACATGTATTTACGTGCGCTCAAAAGCTGACAAAATGGCCAGCTTAGTCTAGCGCACGGCGGCTTAGTCTAGCGTGTGTGAATGGATGTGTGTGCGCGCGCGTGTGTGTGTAGTATGTGTTCACTGTGACTGAGGACGATGATGAGGTGATGTTTGAGCTGTCACAGCAGACCAGTCGACAGCAAAACGCCGAGAACCTCAGCATTGGAGTCACAGCCTTGAAGGTCTACACACGTCATCATCATCATCATCATCATCATCATTATCATATCTTCGTTTATTATAGAAGTTTTGTCATACGCAAGTTTCACATACATGTCATAATGGTACACACAGTACACGGAGTATACAGACTAGACATGGGTCAATTACAATTGTAATTGTAATTCAATTGTAATTAATTACAGTTCACCGATGTAATTGTAATTGTAATTGATAAATTTTGAGGCCAGTTACAAGTAATTGTAATTGTAATTGAAAACTTTGTAGTTGTAATTGTAATTGACCAGTTGTAATTGCTTTTTAACAATTACAAGGGCCTTTTCTGATTTACTTATTTATTGTGCCAAATTTCGTCGAAATCGCTTGAACTGCTGCCGAGATATGGTGATTTTTCGATTTTTAAGATGGCGGCCACCGCCGTCTTGGATTTTCAAAATTTGAAATTTTTAACGTTCGGAACGGTCAAGAGGGTTGAACTGCGTAACCATGCCAATTGGCACAATTGACACTGCACTGTATTGTTTGAGTGAAATTAAGTGATTATCAACTGCATAGTTTGTGCAATAAACGTATCAGTGCCGGCGGGCAGTAACGCAAAAAAATTATGTGTTATGAGTTACGTAGCGACTTTAGCAAGCAACTAAAAGTAATTGTAATTGTAATTGGCAATTTTGTAATTGTAATTGTAATCGGTAAAATGAAATGTAATTGTAATTTAATTGTAATTGACAAAAATGTAATTGACCCATGTCTGATACAGACACAATCCCTCCTCTACAAACCAGTTTTGTGGTTTTGTGATACTAGAAGACTCGAGATCATGACTGAGGCCTTAACGTCTGGTTTCCAGATCAGAGTAAAGTAAATTAAAGTAAGCCTCGTTTGTATAGCGCTTTATTATGAGCTGCTCACCTCTAAGGCGTTCAGGTATGGCACGTGTAAACACGGAATCACACAGTTTTACCTGCCACCCACACATTTACCTACAAGTGGGATGAGCCATACCTGCCTTTACTTCCCAGCCACAGAGCTTTACAGCCATCTGGCCAGTACTCATTTTTCATCCCACTGAAGGTAGGAGGCTGAGTTGGCCTTGGTGGATGATTTCATACCGAGACAGTATACGCACGTAGTGTAAGGGTCACCCATCTCATCACTAACCGGGCCCGACATAGAGTAATTTTGTTGATACGCCCAACAACGTTAAAGTAGCCCAACAACGTAAAAGTAAAGTAAAGCAAAGTAAACGTCGGTTTGTATAGTGCATCGTCGTAAACCACCTCTAATGCACTCAGAAATGGCACGTGTTAGAGGGATCACACACCTGCCACCCACATGTTTATCCACGAATGGAATGAACCATCCTGCCTTTACTCTGTAAGCATTCACCAGATCGCGTTACCCAAACGAGGTTGCGCCCATCCGATTACAGCTCACTACTCATTTATCAAACTCGAAAGGATGAAAGGCTATGGTTGGCCTAGTTAGCTGACCTTTTAGCAGACGGTTTACCCACATAAGTGGTCACCCATCAGCTGCAGGTCGAGCGTAGGACAGAGAAAGTTCGCCCGTCACAGAACGACGTTCTGCCACTGTGCCACACAACCAACCACTGTGCCAACCAACCAACCAACGACGTTTCCACTGTGCCACACCACTACTAGACCAGACAACAGGTGTCAAGACCAAGATCTTGAGACGTGGCTCTCGAGACTTAAGACCAAGACATTGACACAGGTCTCAGTATCAAAATCAGGACCATGACACCTAAGTTGGAGACAAACGCAGTGGTGTAGTGACAAATTTGGAACTGGGGGAATGCTCGGAAGTCTTTTTCCGTCTTTTCCCTTTCCTTCCTTTACCCTTCTTTCCCCTTCCTTGGCTTTCTCTCCCGTCCTTCCTCCCATGCATTGTTTTAGAAGTAGGACCCCTAAATCCAGCTCGGGGTCTGGGGGAGCGCTGTAAGCTCCCCAGCAGAGTATATGGGGCAGAAACTCAGCCAAAATCGAATTTGGTGCATTTTAGCTTTAAAATATGACATCTGGTGAAGAAAAATTTAATGATTTTCGTGAGAATCAACACTTACCGAATTTCGTGCAGTTTGAACAGTATTAAGGCAAATCAGGATCACGTGTTCTTTTGTTCAAATCAATATTTTTCACTGCTGTGAATATAAGCAGTTTAAACACTGATACACTGGGAATGCTGTAATACAAGTGTTCCCATTGGTACAAAAACGTCGGCGTTCCCACTCCACTACAGCCCTGGACAAATGATGTCTGTGCTGCTTTTAGGACACTTCGTGACACAGTTTGTGAAATTACTGTAACGAGCCAAAATCGCATATTGGCTCGATTTGGGCCGTCGGCTTGCCTGTCTGCCCGCTCGTTTGTCTGCCCAGCCTTGCTTGTACCCGCGCACCTCGTAAGCCACAAGCCGCCTATTTCGGCTCGCCACTTGTCGCCTGCCGAGCACGACCGTCAGTCCATCCAAGCCACGCCCGTGCTAACACATCGCAACAGTCCTATTTTTATATATAGATAATT
>Ga0209363_1001052_pt1 | contig 12455 bp, 7 predicted proteins | sample WorMetexBAHAMAS3_FD_187385 | JGI IMG/M metagenome (GOLD analysis project Ga0209363, IMG submission 187385) | Marine gutless worms symbiont microbial communities from Max Planck institute for Marine Microbiology, Germany - Inanidrilus exumae... | ecosystem: Host-associated > Annelida > Digestive... | reverse complement strand
CCTCTGAATCTCCGGACTTTATGGCGCTATATAAATTAGTTTTTAACTTTAACTTTAACACCTAGATTTATGAAGATTTTGCATGCTTTATTTAATTTTTGTTTCTTTTTATTTTTATTTTAAGTAAAGGGTGATTTATGATTATTGTTAAAAAAAGTTTAAATTCTGAAAATTTTAAATGATTAAACAGTTAAGTGCCACAATGCTGCTTATTGTACATATTGGTGCAGGTGTTGCACCTGCAGAAAGTGCTGATGAGGAAGCGTGACCCAGTTACACATGTCGTCTTCATTGATCTACTTACTGATGCCAAGGTAAACATATGCACCCACATATAGGATCAGTGCTAAAATCATCCGGCATCATTGCCTGCAGTGAAATAATATTTGGCGTCCTGTAGTGGCGGCAGTTATGCCAACGCAATTGTTGCAAATAGATTTACTTAGTTGTATTTAATACACGCTGCATCCTTGATTTTACCAAGGAGAGCGGCTTTTACCAAGCCATCTAAATTACCTTTTAATTAACCCACTGTTTCTTTTCTAACACAATTTGTCGTATTTACTATTTGGTTCACCTTATATTTGTTGTTACTTTTTTGTTTTTAATTAATTTAACGTATTGGTTTTAACTTATACTGGCACCGAATAGCCTGCTTTGTGCTGATGTTGCCGTTAAGAATCTACTCACTCACTGTATTTGATATAATAATAGTAGTATAATGTGGAAACTTTGGTACTGATGTTGTAAAGAAAGCATTGCTTCTTTGTCAGGAGTCCGGTGATGGATGACAAAAGGATGAGTCAAAGTCAGTGGTTAGGGTCAGTGGTTATTGGTTTGACACTGTGGATAGGAAGGACATTTTATTCATTATTGGTATACTCCAATGAACATAGCCGTGCTGGCAACTTTACGCCGGTGAGCTCTGTCGGAGGCTTGCTCTGTCTGTGCCAGCTGTTCCAAAGATTCTGCTCTGGAACAGGCACGGGAAGAAAACCAAATGACATCTAACACAGGAAAATGGAAATGGAGGCAATGTTCTCTTTGCATAGTGCTAGGAGATTTAATATGATACGGTATATTTACGACGCACTCAAAAGCTGATGCTACGGCCAAGTTAATCCAGCGCACAGCACAGAAACAAAAAAATAAGGAGAAATTATGAACAAACACCGAGTAGCTCAGAAACCGGTAGTGAAAGAGAGAGGGAGCTATGGATGAGCAGAGTGGTGAATCAAAAGAGGAAGAAATGATAGGTGAAGGAATAGATGAATCGGAAATAGAGAATGAGGTTGACGAAGAGATAAAGGGAGTTGATTCCAGAGGCAAAGCATTTAACGCTATACAAATCTACATTTACATCGTGGTAACCTGTTTTCTGTCACTAATTACCGATGGTGTGATGTCAGCAAATTGATTAATAAACATCTTGTACATTAAAGCATTGAATCATAAAATGAATAGGCAGACGTTACCTCCGTTTTTAGGAACATTTTATGCCAAAGGTAAGGAAGCGATTAAAATTCAGTTTATGAACAAAAGTAACAGAAACAGTGTCGGGATCTTTTCTGCCTCTGACAACTATAACGTTGTCTTGGGTGAATATGTGTGTACAGAGTGAAGATGTTGTCAGTGGTGGCTGTGTAAAGAACCTTGTACAAGACTTGTGGAAGTTCCTCACGGCATCATTGACCCAGCAGTTCACTCAAACTGCTGACAGTCAGTAACACGTCAAAATATCTCTTCATCTTTCACTTTACTGCTGCTGCTGCTGCTGCTGCTAGCAGTCGTGCTGATAGGTTATAACTTCAGTGGCGGTGAAACTGTCATCTTTAAACTGCAATTTTGCACATATTCTTTGTCTAGTTTTTCATTTGTAGTAAGCACTTGCATCCTGCTGCATTGGAATTGCATGATAATGATGATGATGATGATGATGATGATTGATGATGACAAATAACAAAATTTCAGCTGTGTGTCTGGACTGAGTTTTAACTTTGTCCTTTACAGTGCCATTGTAGTCTATGCAGACATCTATTTAGGAGCGTATCTGGCGAATAGTGGTCTTCCAGAGTGTATGGTTTCATTTGGGCACATATAGTAGTTTTAAAAGAGAGTGGACAAACTCTGGAAAAATCAGGATATAACATATAATTAAACAGCAGTAATAACTGGTAAGAAGAATTGTACAGATGTGGATAAATATTTTTATGCTGTACAAAATATAGTGCATATTACCTACAATATGTTTAGATATGAATTGCAAAGGTTACACGGCATGTGATTTCAACTGTTGTGTCCAAACAGAAGGACATCTCAAGGTCACAGGCTGTCACGTACATACACTGTAATAGAGGTAACATCGGTAATATCGTGTTAATGCTGCAAGATAGAGACGTTGTTGCTGCAGACCACTAATAGGAAGTGATATATGGCCTATCAAATTGCATGATGACCTTGTGTAATTTTCAAGGTCATTTGTCTGTTGGATGCCATTTCAAGTGCAACTTTTCATACAGTTGTGTAGCAGTTGACAAGATTTAGACTGACAGCTGTCAGTGTGTCACATGATCCCTTTGTCATAGCTGAGCTATGTTACATGTAGTTTACTTGAATGATCTCGCTCTGTGGTTGCTAGGCAACACGTTTCTTCGGCAGGTGCTTGATGGGGAATACCCGAAGCTAGTGCGGCTGTATAGTGAGCTGTGGCGGCGGATTCAGTCGTTAGGTGGCGCTGCGCCGGCGATGAACATGGAGCAGATGAGTGTCGCAGGAGGTGGTAGTGATGTTGACAATGTGTCATCCTTGTTGACTGCTGACGGCTCGACACTGGCACTGTCACTGGATGAGAATAGCTACGAGTCAGTATTGTCAGATACACTGTAGTAATGATAATAATAATAATAACGATAATAATAATAACTAGAAAACATAAGCAGTTGTATCAGCATGCAGACCCATGCCGGCAGCAGCCCGCGGCCTTAGCAGCATGCATCACTAGCAACCGTGTGACCGTGACGGTTTTCGTAACCGTGTGATTTTCACCTTTGACCTTTTGACCTGTGGGTCAATGCATGTCAAGCGACTGCTATAGACTATACGTGTGCAAAGTTTGGTGTCGATAGCTCAAGCTGTTTCCATTCCTTTTAGAGTGCAGACAAACAGACGGACAGGAGCGGCTGAACGCTATACCCACGCCGGCAGCTATACCGCCAGCTTGGGTAATAATAATAATTGCAACAACAACAAGAACAACAGACTGAACTTACAACTTAAAAATTAAGTGCTACTTACTAAAGTGGGGAGTTGCGCAGAGATAAGTGTAACAGCAGTTTTTGTCGGCTGTATTGATGTCTATAAATAGTTGATGTGAGTCTCATGATGTATGTTTACTGTTTGAAAATTCATCTAAAGTAATATAAATTTATATATCAGTTGATCTGTGTATGCCTCTGTGTGTATGTAAGTAAAGTAAAGTAAACATCGATTTGTATAGTGCATTGTCATAACCACGTCTAATGCGCTCAGGAATGGCACATGTTAGAGGGATCACACAGTTTTACCTGCCACCCACACGTTTATCCACGAATGAAGTGAACCATCCTGCCTTTACTTTGTAAGCAGTCACCAGATGGCACCACCTGAGCGAGGTAGTGCACATATGATTACAGCTCACTACTTATTTATCGACCTCGAAAGGATGAAAGGCTGAGTTGGCCTAGTTGGCTGACCTTGTAGCGGACAGTTTAATCACATAAGTGGTCACCCATCAGCTGCAGGTCGAGCGTAGGACAGGGAAAGTTCGCCGGTCACAAATCGACATTCTACCACTGTGCCACGCAACTAACCATGTGCCTGTGTGTGTATGCGTGTGCATAGCGGTGAGAGTGCTTTGCGTGAGACTCTATGTCGGTTCGAGACGGCATATCTGTCCAAGTCGTTGTCGCGACTCATCGACCCTATCAACCTCGTGTTTTCCAGCAGTTCGGCAAGTCCGCCAACGGATGACGAAATTGATGGCATTGTCAAAGTCATCTCCAGGTGACTAGCTCATTCACCTACGTGTCACTTCACTCACTCGTTTTGTTTGAATCATGCTAAAGGAACTCGGACACATAAAAGTTTTGTCAGTTCTTGACGTGCTGTGCAAGATGAAAAGTGATATATGCTGAGCACGTGTTACGACTGCATGTCTACTCGTAACCTCTGTACCTACCTACCTTTGTTTTTTTGTGCTTAATTGCCCTCCACCTGTTCATGTTTCAGAAAAAACACCCATTCATATTATTGGCTATAAGTTGATGAATAGTTGTCTGATTTTAATAATTTTTGACACCAAAATTCCTCACATAATTTGACATCGCGTGACAGCTTAGTTGTCCACCTCGCCTAACTAATGTGTCTACACTACCTTGTAAAACTTATCGCACGATTACAATCAGAAAACTATTCCTCAACTTATAGCCGATAATATGAGCGGATGTTTTTTTTTCTGAAACACGGTGTAGAAGTGAACTGTTGGGGATGAATGGCCAGACCAATGTCTCCTGTCACCTACCCAACAGTGTCAAGGTAAATGAATTAAACACAGAGCAATGATACGAACCAGTGTACTGGTCTAATCCTTTGCTTATACACCTTACTTACTTACTTACTTACTTCACCACTGGACTCCTGGCGGAAGGGGCTTTGCTGCCTTTGTACCCGGCTGTCCAAGGCCAGTACTGCAAAAGTTGTAGTTCATGGTTTACATTGTCTGCAGTTATTTGCTCCACGGCTGGGGTTGGAAACAAAACCTAACATTTCAAAGCCATTGTTACTGGTGAGTAAACAGCTGTTCTGGTTCAACCTTTTCCAGACTTATTTTTGTTATGTCTTCTCCACCCGATAGTGTCGACGAACGCATTATGTTTTTTCGGGCTGCATTCGTTTGTTCATCCGTTCGTCCAGACAGATTCTGTTACCATGATGTCTCGTGAACGGCGTGAGCAATCTCAATGAAAATTACAGACAACTGGCCCGTATTGATTACTTGATTAGATTCTGGTGGTTAAAGGTCAAGGCCACACCGGGCTGTCGAGGTGGTAAAGGTATCCATGATTGACCTGGGACATCATAGTACCATCTTCTGGTTTTGATTTGGAAGTAAAACCTTAATTTGGTAAAGCTGGTCCTAACTGCTCATCGGCAGCACGGACTCCGTGCATAGTCCACACCATGTCTTGAACGTGTGTGTGTGTGTGTCTGTGCATAGTGAGTGGAGCGTTGCAAGCATTGACCCGCGACTGGCTGTGTCGATGTCAAAGAACGTTGCCAAGACCGTCGTATTCTTCTGTACCAAGTCGGAACAGCTGGTGAGTCTGCATGTCAAATTTTCATTGCATTTATGGCCCCCATGGGGGGCCCTGTTGCTGTAAGAATAGGCCTGATCTCAGTGATCTGTTTCCAGGCCGGTTGTTATACAAGTTGATAAAACTTTACGTTAGTTTTCATGCATTGCCTCCATCACTTGACAATGTCTCTGAAATGACCAGTGTTCATTATTATGACAAATGGGATATATAACCTTAACTCAGTTAATCAGTCATAGGTTTTATATTTATTTATTTATTTATATATTATGAAACTCGTACAACAAAGTGCAGATACCAACCAGACATCAGTACATCAACCACACGTCTAAGCTAATACTCAACAGTTGCAACGTAATTTCTAAGAGTAACAAAAGCAGAGTGATTAAATAAAAATCACCAGAAAACACTAAATAATTGTCTCTAAATTTAGTCAGCTCAGACAAAAAAAACTGATAACAGTGCGTTTATTGTCAGAAAGTCCACACTTATGGCAATATGTGAAATGTCACTGAGTTACATTACATTGTGTTTCTCTCGACTTTGGGGTCTTTATGATGCGTTCTACTAACAAGGCCGGTATAGTTTTGATGTGCTGTTAGTCACAATGCAGTGTGAGGAAATACTTTCATTTTCCATCAGGACTGTTCACCTACACATCACGCTATGGATACAGCCCAGCTGCTGCATCAAGGAGTGCCACAGTCCATGTCGACAGAGTTCTAGCCACAGACCTGAGTCTGACTGACTATCATGTCCACGGCTGGATGCAGGAGCATGATGGCTCAAAGACATTAGATTAAGATAATTTCAGATAATGTTATTGTTTCAAGAACTGGAAAAGAATAGGAAAAGACGTTGTGGCACACGTTGTGTTGTTGTCACCGGAAAAACTTGCAGGACAAATGTAACACTGCTTCTGTGATCTTGTCTGTGTTTCTCTATGTCTCTGTGTGTCTGTCTGTCTGTCTGTGGTCACCTGGTGATAGAGACGGACAGCCACTATCAGGTGTGACTGTGTGTCTGTCTATTAACGACCTGCAGCTGGCAGGTGACCACTTGTGTGGGTAAACTGCCCGCTACAAGGTCAGCCAACTCAGCCTTTCATCCTGTCTGTCGATCTGTGTGTGTTGCTATGTGTACATGTGTCCATCTGTGCTCAGTTAGTGACGGAGACAGACAGCAGCTGCCAGGTGATTGGTCCTGCAACGTCCGCTCAGACTCTGAATGCAGGAGTTGTCAACTCGTTGTACAAGTTTCATCAGGCCATCAGCAAGGTCAGACTCCTATTAATGACGGCACTCGCGGGGGTACGGTTTTCATCGCTGTCTGTCTGTTTTTCCGCACGATATCTCAAAAACCGATGCAGCTAGGATCACCAAACTTGACAAGAAATGTTCCACGATGAGTCCTGGAGGTCCATTCATTTTGTGTCAAAAGGTCGAAGGTCACGGGTCACAAAAAACTGCCAGCATGGGTCTTTTAATTCTTGTGAGTGCTGGTCTCTTTGCTGGTTTAATTACTGTTGTCCACATTACACGTGTTGCATAAGCACACGTGCATTAAGCAGTTATTTATATACACGTAATTGCATCTGATTTTTGTGCATACATAAATACATGAGCCTATAATGTGCACAAAACCTAAATCAGAGATGTTGTTAGGTGCTAACCAGGGATCATCATTTGAGGTTACACTTTTTTTGACTAACTATTTCGAAATTACTTGCAAACTTAAAGTAAAAGAGGAACAGAGAAATTTGACGATTAATGAGAAGATTACCAAAACGCAGGTTGCCATAGCTATTGTTACTATGGCAATGGTGAAGGTTGGTGGAGAAACAAATATACTTTGGTGCATGGATGTAGGAAAGGAAAGTTAATTTAGCGTTGATGGGACTTAGGTTAAGGGATAATTGAGCTGCTGAGAATTGTAGTGGGCCGTGGGTGAAGTCTGATATCTACAATTGCCTTGTTGCATTTAGAAAGCTTTGCAATAGCTGAATGACCCTGAAGGTCATTCGAGGTCATCGGTAACACGGTTATTCAGTATATCATGTACAACTCCCGATAGATGACTCATTGTAACTATATATTAGCACTTGTTTATGAATTACCTTATATGTTTGTAAATGGTCTAGAACAATAACTGTGATTCAGTGCATTTATTTTGGTTATGGCTAACAGAATGTATATAGTTTTGATTACAGATGCAGTTTTGGATGGTACGGAAACAGTGTAGCTAACACCATTGAGAAGAATTAGAGCATCTTCTGAAGCAGTAGTTGCCATCAACAAGGGCAGCTAACTGAGGATGATGGCTAACACAGGTTGCTCTGTGTAAGGACTGCAAAAAGTAGTGGTAGCAGTGAAGATTTATTTTTGGTGAAAGTAGGCCATCATGGTGTCGTTTTCAGTTGTAACTGAAAAAAACTAGTGTTAAATGTGTTTCTATAGGTTATGTCTCAGGGTGTGGGCAGTTCATTGCCTGAAGCTGCTACACTGTCATTCCATGAAGCCCTGCAGGTCAGTACACACCAGTACTTAGACCAGTACATGCACCAGTACTCACAGTACACACCTGTACATGCATTCATAATAACTAGCCTGCACGGCATCGCGATGCCGAAGGGCTTATATTTTACCGCTGTGGTTCTTTATTTCTTTCTTCTTTCTTTTTTTATTCGACACCTAATCTTTGAGGTCAATGAATGGATCTCAACCAAACTTGGACACAAATGCACCTATGACAGCTATTTGAAAAATTTGGTCCCAACTTCCCTGGGCATTTACCCCCTACGGGCTAGGAGGCAAGAATGCTTTCTTAGGACCGACTTTGAACTTTGACTGAACATATCTCTGCAACGTAACATGATATCAACAATCGGAGGAAAGAAACCTGTCAATCTACAGGGACTCCCCTACATGCCCCCAAATTTGGTGAATGTTGGTCCATAAACGGCTAAGAACGGTTGGAGAGTTTTTGCCCACCCCTAAATTTTCGCTCTGGGAGACACTGCCAGCCTTACCGCATGGACGTTATATGACAGACAGCAGGCAAACTTATATATAGTTATATATATACTTGTTCGTGGAGGTTGCGCTTATCGACCATGTATCAAGTTAAATATAAACCACGACTCCTGATGCTGCTACAACATTATACTTATGGCATGTTGCTAGGGTGATAAGGACAGCCAGTCTATAAAAAAACTATGCCACTTGTCCCCAAAGGTTCTGTTCTGGAACAAGTCAAGGAAAAACCCAACGGGAAACTGCATATTCACATGGAAAATGGTTGTTTAAAGTAGTGGTGATGGTGCTGAATTGGAACCAGAAACCCATACTTAATTGAGGTATCCAGTTGGAGAGAGGAGAGGAAAGGAAGAGTATTTATATAGCGCCTTTTATATACTATGTATATCTCAAAGCGCTCAGGCATGGATCACACAGTTTTACTGTGCGCAAATACACCATGCCTGCCTTTCCTTCGTATGCGTTCACCAGATGGCGCCACCCGTAACTGAGGTAAGAGACATCCAATTGCCGCTTAATTTTCATCTATCAACCCCGAAAGGATGAAAGGCTGAGTTGGCCTGGTTGGTTGACCTATAGTGGACGGTTTACCCACATAAGTGGTCACCCGTCAACTACAGGTCGAGTGCAGGACAGGGAAAGTTCGCCGGCCAAAGATTGACGTTCTACCACTGTGCCATGCAACCAACCAGTAGGTTATGTATGGTGAATGCCTGTGCTAGTTTATGCTGTCTGTCATTGATGGTTTTGCTGAGCTGTGTATGTTTTCGTTTGCTAGTCGGTCGTGGAGCTGATGTCTGCTGCCGTTCAACCTCTGCTTGATGCTGTTGGTCGTGCGATGGTAGCGATACTGCTTACTATACACGATGAAGATTTCTCACAGTAATTGTTTTCAGTCCGTTTATTACATCATTTTTCCTTCAATATTTTGACGCTGTGAGATGGTACGGAGGCAGTGTAGGTAACTCCACAGACTAAATTTTGAGCACTTTATACTAGAGACCTGCACGGGACAGCAATTACACCCATCCCCTACTTGTCCCCGCTGATTTTATTTCCATCCCCACCCGTCACCATCCACTTTCATTTTTGTCCCCGCTTATCCCCGCAGGATTTGTATTCCATCCCCGCGCATCCCGCACAAACTCCCATTCCATTCCCAACACATCCCCGCAAAAATGTCTTCCACCCCATCTTGTGAGTTAATCAAAGTTGATGCACGGGTGCTCTAATAATGGTAAAATTATTATGCACGTTTTTCGCATGTTATGGAAGTGAATAGCAGATGCACTTACTTGAACATTTATGGTGGTGCACCAAAAAGTTCAAATATAGCTACACTTCTGTGGGAATTCCGCACAGGCTTTTTCCATTACTGTGGGAGTCCTGCAACATATCTTTCCACCCCCGCGGGAACCCCGCAACATTAGCTTCCATACCCATGGGATTCCCGCGGATTCCACGGGATTCCCGTGATCCCCATCCCCATGCAGGTCTCTACTCCGAAGCCAGTCAACTGCATCCAGTGTAGTTTCCTACAGACTGCCATAGAATCATGTAACAGAGCACTCACTGACGATGTGATTCACTGTCTGATGACCACCACATTTACAAACAGTGTAAACAGTACAGCACTAATTTCACTATAGAGTTTAAAAAAAGCAAATTCAACAAATACACAAAGAGTACCTCTGGGGTATTCTACCGAATCCACCTAAAATAAAAAGCCATGAAATCCACAAAATCCAATAAAGGTACAAAATCTATTTGCCTAAATATCGAAATCCTTGCATTTCTACAAAATTAATGAGAAAACAAGCTACAAAAACAGCATTACACTACTGACTTTTGTATAGTGATTTCCATTTTCAGCAAATTGAATTTGGCTATGGATTTCGTGGATTTAGACTTTTAGGCAGTGCTTTCGCAAAAATGGTGTGGATCTCAATATTTATCCATGTGAACTTCATACATTTATTGGATTTCCTGAATTTCGATTTTTACGCAGACACCATTCTACTTCATGCGGGTCATTATGAACCGTGCATGCATTATCAACATTTACATTTATACACATTCACAGACACAGAGGCCGCACGACAAATTACTGTTGCTTTATACTTAACAATATATCACATAACAGTGGGGCTGTTAAATGATTAATTTCTTTAACTGCGTTAATTGCACGATTAATTATTTTAATCACGCATTAATTGCGCTTTAATGCACATTCCCTTTGTGCTGTGTTACAGGTGTAGGGGTTAATGAATGACCAGAGATGTGCGGATGCAGATGCGAACACAGACGCAGATGCATCCGCAAGCTTTTCACACGTCAACGAACGGACGAGGATGCATGCAACCTGACGTGTAACTACAGACAGCTGGACACTTACGTGTCCTTCTAAAATCGTCAATTGCACGTAGTGTACATGCGTAATAAACGTTGATTTTCAGTTTCGATTTTGGAATCAACTAACCGTTCTATAGGCATAATCTGTATAACTCGTAACATCACTCATTCCTTTCGCACTGAAGTTTTTTTAGTCCATGACAGTTAAAAGTACACTGCTGATATTGCTGCTGGCAAGACCACATACTGACCGTTCGCGGACGTCTGTCGTTGGACAGCTGTGGATGCGGACGGGGACGGTCTTTCATGTGGATGCAGACGACAAAGTATCCACGTCTGCACGTCTGTGAATGAGAGTAAATGGCATTAGCAGAAACATAGTAAAAAAAATAAAATCAAACAAAATTTTTAGTAGTGCTGCAACAGGAAAGTAAATGCTTGACTAAAGTTCGATTATCTTGAGGTTTGTATTGAATTGCTACTGGCGTGACTAGTTTGCGTTAAAATTTTAGTGGCATTAATTTTTTTAATCGCGATTAATTCCTTAAGGCGTTTTAGTTAACGCGTTAATTCAACAGCCTTAAATAATAGCAAAGCATTTCACCGTACGACGCGCATAAACACACAAAGCAAATCAACGCAGATTGAACCCATTACCTTGCAGGCTGCGGGCGAACCGCACTGCCAGGCGGTCTGACAAAACGCCTCGGTGATTCGGCCGACATAATGCATTCCAGCACTAACTTAACACATATAATGTTCTCTGGTAAACTGAATGGGCCAAATATTTTATCTAAACATAACGATAATTAATGACTCTTACAACCACTCAGCTGTAAATAGTAAACACTGTTTACCAACACAGTGCTATTTCATCTATATTGAGTCATATGAAATAGTGCTCGTTGAATATGAGCGGCTGCCAACAGCAAGGTTATCTCAGAGCAAATAGACTAGCCTGTTGGACAGGAGTTCTTCAACTGTTTCCCGGTGGCGGGTCGCATGATCGCATCAAAGTTTATTTTAGCCCGGCTGATGGCCGCTAGCATGATAATAGGCCTACTTCAGTGCATCGCATTGCAAAGGTAAACGTAAAGGCTCACACGAGTCACGACATGATGGCGACGGTTATGCTGTGATTTTGTGAACCAATCATAGGTTCTTCACATCGTAATCATGAGTCGCGTTTCGTTCAGGCCCTCGACGAAACGCGACGCATTCCACTTCAAGCGGTACCGCAGTTCGGCGCACTAACTAAACACAATTGATTTATTGATTGAGTTAAGGGTTTTTAGCGGACGTGAACTTACGTTCACGTTCGCTATATGCTATCGCCCGTCCGTCTGTTTGTCTGTAACGTTGCTGCACCCTACTCAGCCGGTTAAAATTTTCCGCAATTTTTTTCACCGTACGATAGCCAGGGACTCTAGATTTCTGATGCCAAAAATCGTTGTTGGGGACGCCCATTTCCCCCTAAAATTTGCGTTCAAACTGACCCACCCCCTTTCAAACAGCGAAATTTAGACCATTATCGGCTCATAGTGCCTCAACCGTGATAGCTAGCGAAAAAAAGTTCAATTAGCACTTATGAGAAGTCGACCACGCGCTTTTCAACGAGCCATAGATGAACCGTGTACGTTACCCCTAAGTCCCCCAAAGGGTGGCACAAAAACGCGATATCGCTATTTGTGCCAGTAAAATTCAACTTCTCTCAAAA
>Ga0209363_1001051_pt1 | contig 12459 bp, 7 predicted proteins | sample WorMetexBAHAMAS3_FD_187385 | JGI IMG/M metagenome (GOLD analysis project Ga0209363, IMG submission 187385) | Marine gutless worms symbiont microbial communities from Max Planck institute for Marine Microbiology, Germany - Inanidrilus exumae... | ecosystem: Host-associated > Annelida > Digestive... | reverse complement strand
CCATAGTGGACCTGGAAGTTTTATTACTATGACCACTAAATAGTTGTAATGTATTGTGATGTAATGCACAGCTTGAATACTTTTCACATCAAACCTTTGACATAGGTTGACGGATATATTTTAGAAATGAGTGGTTAATTGGATAACATATATATGATTGTTGCTGGGTCATTGTCGTTGCAGTTAGAAGAGGCAGGTAGGTAACTCTGCTGAGATTCTAGCATCTTCTCCCTAATCTGAATGTACTGGTTGCCATCATCAAGGGCATGAAAGCAGTAAAACGTTACTCCAACAGAATCCTTTACTCTTAACTGGGGTGCCAGCTAACAGGGGTTTGACCTGTCTATAATGTGTTTGTGTGTGTGTTGTTGGGTCGTAGTTACTTTCGTTATTGTTTATGTTGTACACTTGTCACTGTGCTGCTGTGACAGATGGTCTCAAAGCGCGACAGAATGACCTACGAGAAAATTGCCGATTTATTCTCGGAAAACAACAACCGACAGAAGCTGCGTGACTATATGAATTGTACTAAACTTCCAGTCATTCCATATCTAGGTGATTGAGTTTTGTTTTATGGCAGTAAAACTAGTTGTGACAAAGAATTAGAAATCAGTGGAACATAGATATATTTCATTGTGATGCAATCTTTACGTTACACATGGCTCTGAGCCTCTGACAATGTGGCAGGGGTGTAACATGACGTGCTGTTAGTTAGCTTAACCACAAGTACATGTATTGAAGGTCATGTACCTTGGGCTAATCAACTTGTGCTGTCGTCTCCTCTGCAAAACAGCGCAAAACAATATCTTGCAAGATGCGAGCAAATATTTCTGATTAATGGTACTAAAGAATTTGTTTGACTGTGGAAATGGGTATTTTGCAAGATCTGCGATGTCTGCATTTTTAGATAACAAATTAATCAGTCAGTCAAAATTACGTTTCATACAGCGCCTCTCAGTAGTGCCTGCTTTGAGTAAGCATGCTCAAAAAGTTAACATCTGAAGGCCAGTCTTGAACTGTGTTCAGCTAATGGCGTGATCTTTCAGTTCAGATGGAATATTGTCCTGCACAGCAGATACCGATGAACGGAAGCTGCATGGTCCGTAGTGTGAATGGAATGATGGAAAGATAGAATTAGAAAACACAAAAGGTTGCCATACTCTTTAGAGGAATGTAGGTAGGTGCATGTTTCCCGTCCTTAGACCACATAGTCTGTGACACATGACTGTTACAAGGCCAGGCCTATGGTTACCTTTCTGGCCGCAAAGCACTGCAACACTAATTCTCGACCGATACTTATTTCCCGTCCGAGTGATGGTAGGAGGCTGAGTGGGCTTGAATGACCGATTGCATGCCAAGATGGCATAGCCGTGAATGTTCACCAATCTCCGGAATAACCGAATGTAGAGTTACTTGTAGATGTAACCAACACTTACCACTTACCACTAAGCCAAGCCAACACTTGAAAAGATAGAATGGTTGGCAGTAAATGGAATGGGTTAGACTCATCTTGGTGATGGTGAGTGGTTGATGTAATTGATGAAGCTGGTGCTGAGGCTGGTTGTAGATGAAGAGCCTTAAATCTAGTTTGTTCATTAAGTTGTTAGAACTGTGAATAAACATGATAGCTGGGAGTTGAATATTTTCGTTCAGTGTGTCTTGGTTGACATTACACAGGTTTATATCTCACTGACATCATCTATGTCGACGTAGCTCATCCACATTCCGGAGGCCTTGAATCGCAACCTCGGCGAACCAAGATGAATAACGTACTCCGTGTCATTTCCGAGTTTCAGCAGTCAAGATATGGTATCCATTGTCATTAGTTAAACCAATTGATTTATTAATCTTTATGACCCACGTGCATGGCAGAAAATGATATTATTTATACTTTAGTTAAAATTTTAATATATAATCAGTCAGGTAATCAGTAAAAATTTAATCATTGAAATTTTAATGGATTTTTAGGTCGACTCCTCCCGAGTCGACCTAATAAAGTGGGTCTCAAATGTCCGTCCGCCCATCCGTATGCCCGTCTGTCCACAAAAAGTTTCTTCGATTTCTATGAAATTCGGTATTTAGGTAGGGGTCGATGAGTGATGCATGGTGATATGCAGTATGACCCGATCCAAGGTCAAGGTCACGAGCCCTTGAAAGTCGGAAATTCGGCCATTTTCAAAGGCTATCTCCTCCCCCATTTATGATGGGGCTAGCAAATGACCACAGATTCTTAAATTAGGGCACAGTACCTAAAGCTTATCGGGGCCGGATTTTTGATTTTTGTCCTAGTTTTTGTGTCACGCAACTTTGAAGTTGGCAGTAAGTAGGAGTCGACCGTCAGTCCCGTACGGGGATAATTTGTTTTCAGTTACTTTTTGTCTGTCTGTACCTGCAGTAAACGTTTGTGCTAATATGATGCATGATAGGCTGATTTAGTGTTGCTTTCAAGTTGAGCACTGCTTTGCCATTGTGTTGTTTTACAACTGTAGAAGTGATATATAATGCTTTGAAACATAATCATATTAAACTGTTAAAAGTATCCATTTTAGTTCACTTAGTTATGGATAAGACCTGTTTGTCAAAGTTTGTTCAAATTAGTCAATTAATTGTCCATTGAGGTTTTTTAGTCGACCAGTTTAAGCTTATAATCGTTGACATTGTTGTATGAATGGTTTGCTTGTCTGCATGTGCAGATCAGCTGCCGGTGTATGAGCACATTCAGAATTATCTTAATTGTGTTCGCTACATTGAAGAACTGCAGAAATTTGTTGAAGATGACAATTATAAGTGAGTCACACACGCAGCTGACATTGCCTGAGCTGTCTATTAAATACCATAAGAAATCAAGTCCTGTTGATAGTTGAAAATTCAGTGGGGACTTGTTGCTTTGATGGTTTATGGAATGATCTGAGAACTTTAATATTCTTGGTCTATCTACTAGCTTACACAGTGGCTTAGTTTTTTTACCACTGTTTGTCTGTGTGTGTATGTTTTTCCGCATCATATCTAAAAAACTAATGCAGCTAGGATCACCAAACTTGACATACAAATGTTTTATGATGAGTCTTGGAAACCCATTTATTTTGGGGTCAAAGGTCTAGGTCACGAGTCACAAAAATAATTCTGGCATGTGTTTGCACTCTTGTGAGTGCTTGCTTCTTCTAGTTGCCAGTTTGGTTTTACATTACACATTCATACACTTATATAATGTTTGCTTGATATGACGATCATGATGGTGATGACGATGATTGTAGTAAACATCATAGCTGTGTATGTAGCTTCAGATGCTGATGTTGCTTTATGTCAGGTTAGAAGTACTGAAGTCTCAGTCAATCAAGTAGAACCATTTCATCTGAGGTTTAAACGTTTTTTGAGCAAGTTACATATCGTTTGCATGCTGTCTACATGTGTAGACTGTCGCTGAAGATGGAACCTCCTGCAGCATTGGGTGATGACAGTTCAGATGGAGATGAGCATGCAGTAAAGTCGTGCCTGCCACTTGTCTACTCTCCTCAGCAGCCGGGGCGCGTGGAAGGCTCAACGCCGGCAACCATTGGCCGTCGTGGCAGCAGCATGAGTTTTGTTCCACATCATCGCAAGACTCGAAGTCTTGCACCAGAGTAAGTGATGGTGTTTGTTTGTCACTTGAAGGATTTGATGTGATTGCTTGTTTGTTCTGGAATCTTATTCCTTCAATGTTTTGGTACTGTTCATTGTGTGACAGCAAGGGCATGCTGTCCGACTTATAATAAAAATCCTGCTACTGTTATCAGCAAAGGTTTTTTGCCGGGGGACCGAGCCATTATGGAGTAAGTTCAGAAAAGAAGGCCTGTTGAACAGAAACTGAATGGTGTATGTGTGTGCATGCATTCATTATTTCTGAGAGATCGCACTACATTTGATGTAACATTTTTACCATGCGACACCATGCTAGCGCAATCTCTGCTGTCGTCATGTGTCTGTCTGTGTGTCCATCTGTCACATGCCAGTATTGTACCAAAACGGCTGAACCTAAGATCACGCAAACAACACTGTATAATAGCCCAGGGATTCTAGTTTTCGGACGCCAAAAGTCTCAGCGAAATTCCAGTGGGGTCACCCTCAACATGGGCGCCAAATAGAGGTGGGGTAGGTTCAGATTAGTGATTTTCGACCAATATCTTGCTATATCTTAAAAGCCGTGCAAGATAGGGACAATAGTTACTATGGAACACTACAAGGAACTTGTATGCACTGTATCAAATGGCACTATTTTCAGTTACATTGAGTGACCCCAATTACCTCAAACCACATTTACATAGAATTTCTGTTTGCATAGTTTTAATTGTTATTATTTCAGCTTTGGTATCGCGTGTTGTACATAGGTTACTGTATGCCAGCAGTCAAGTGAAGAGCAACCCTCGCTGTACAGTTGCTGGCAGCACGCTAACGTCCGCTTACCTGCAGGGACAGCGACACTTATTGGATGACAGTATTCTTGAACAGTCCCCATGTGCCTCCAGTCAGAACTCACTGCAAACAGCTGGTATCAATCTTCTTCTTTTTTGCTGTTATTTTATGCGTTTGCCACCTGACGGTGTCGACGAACACATTGTGTTTTTAGGCTGTATGGGCTCTGTTGCAGTAATGCACCCCGATTCAGCTGTTGATTTTGGCACTGCATAAATTGTTTATTTGTTTACTTAGCTTCCTTGATTACTTTCTTCCTTATACTTTCGTCCTTACTTATTTACTTCCTTTTTCATGTACTGCTTGACTTATTTACACCTTTCAGAATAGGCCCGTTCCGTTTCCGGACGTCATAGGAGGCATCCAAACATGGCTGCAGTTTTTTGTGTTAATTTTATGTTTTAGTATATTTTGTTATGGGTGCATATTTGCTTTTGTTGTGTTTGATTTAGTTTTTTTAGTATTAAGCCAAGAGATTGGCTGGGAAGAACGTCTCCGAAATGACCTATTTTGTGTCAGGTGGATCGTCAAACTTTAATCAATCAGTGTCCCATTTGCCTGTCCCGTCTGTTGAGATATTGTTACCACAATATCTTATGAACGTCTTCAACAACTTTGATAAATCTGATAGGGCATATTTGCTAGCCCCTACCGTTGACCTGATTCTGGAGGTCAAGGTCGCAGCAGGACCTTGAGGTCAAATCTTGTGAACACGATATCTGATGAACTACTTGAGCAATCTTGATGAAACGTGCAGGGAATGACCACTAGTTCCTACTGATGACCTGGTTAATTTTGGAGGTCAAAGATCGGGTTTACAGCAGGCCTAAATGTGGTGCTAAGGCATCCATGCCGACACTGGGCATCAAAGTCCATTTTTGTGTTAAATTTACTGTCTGCTAGCTGCTTTGTTTGCTTAATCTGAAATCGTTGCCATAACCATATATTGATCTTGTTAGATAAACTCGAGAATAAAGTAAGAAATAGCCAGAAAGTTAAAGAGAGTGGAAACACGTCGACTAGTCACGTGTTCGCCCTGACCACCCAGGTTGTTGCAGCGCCACATATATTTGCATGTGCGGTCATGCCCACGATGTAGTTATATATTCAAAGTTTCATCAATATCCGTCGAGGGGTTTCAGAGCCCCAGGAGGTCGAAATTTGGCCATTCAAATTATTGCGGCTGTTGGCTTTTACAACAGTTGGTAGTACCGTACAAGCATTGATGACAGAGTTTAGTGATACATTTGTAGGTAGAGTGCTACTAATTACGTAATAGTATGCAATATAAGGCACATTTGTTGCAGGTGACATCATAACTGATGTACCAGAAGCTGAGAAAAGCAAATCGTCAAGGTAAACTGTTAATACTGTTTGTTTGTCTCTCGTCATTTGTTGGTTTCATGTGTATGATCAGGCAATGACAACATGTTTGTTAAATCTTTCTGAAACAACAGTTGTATTTTGTTTGCTTATGCATGTATTTGTTGTTCACTGTTCTAGAAGGATGATAAGCTGTTGTGTACTGGCATTGATCAACAAGCTGATGTGAATTCAAAATTCCTTCCCGTAGGTGTCGGTTAGCCGATGAAGAAACTGAATCAACTGGTTGGTGTCAGGAGGGTTATTCAGCTGTACAGAAATTTTGCACCCGTCACCTGTCAACATTTAAGGGCAACTGGCTGTGTGTGTGCATGCTTGTGTGAGTTAATAGTCTTATAGTCTGACTAGTGCTTTTTACACTGTATGTTGGCATTAGACAGGCATTTGGCTTGCAAAAATTCCTGCTCGCTAGGCCCAGATGGTCAGGTCTGGGCAGCCTGGCTATCATGCGTTTTTGTACATAGTTAAGCCTATAAACTGTCATTCCTGTCTGTCTTGACCATATAAAGGCAAACAAAAGGTGAAATATTGGGGTAAACCAGGTAAGATATTGGGGAACACATTCCCTCATTACTCCTGTAGTTGATGCCTTTGCTATAGACTGATGCTAACTCATGATGACTGGAATAATAGGCTGATTAACCAGTAGCTGAGGGAGTGAACGAAAGTCGGGCCATTAATGATGGGTGTCATGTGTATAATGTATGTGTTGCAGCCGAGAAAGTTCTGCTGAGCATGCTGCATCTCCCAACGTATTCACGGCTAAGTATGAATGTGAGGGCTGCCTGCGACGCAAAACTTTGCTGAAAAATGGCAAAAAACCGACCGTGAGTTGAGCTGACTGCCATCAAGAATATTTCAAAAAATGAATAATACTGTCAGTTGTTAGCAGCCATGCAGTAGAGATGTAAAACACTTGGAAATGACAACGTCTGTATGATCAGACATGTGCCGATGTCTTGTTTTATCTTTATTTGATGGCCTGTGATGCCTCTTTGCTACTGATGACAGGAGCCCGCATATGGGATCCAAACAACAAATTTTATTGCCCAAAAGAGGAAAATTTGAAATCCAGAAATACATTAACAATACATATTGAACAGATTTGAAATAGATTTTGTAGGAACAGTGAATATGCCTTCAACAAAATGTAAGAATTTTATGTGCATTTTAATAAAACTACTTTAGCTATTGGGAGACTGGTCCGACATCACCTACTGTTCTTTTTCCATGGACTCTTTCTTCTGTGGATTCCCAAAGAGATAGATTATACTCTGGTGTGCTGTGGAGTAAACTGTTTTACTGTCTACATCAACGCCTATTCTGTGGTCCCCCTTATCGATGGTGAAACAGTGCAACCAAGTTTAGAGTTGATCATTGTGTATTTAGTGTTTGACTTCTTATAATGAGGTTGGTATTGGTGTGTCAGATATCGTCGTGGACAAGGTATTGGGTATCACTTTGGGGCAAACAACTTCTCTACTTCTCAGCCAAGTACTTTCACGGATCTGATAGACAAGCGGTAAATTTAATGTTAGCTGTTTTTTTGGACAAATGTGCCTGTGCTGTTAATGTCAGATGTTGCTGTAAGTATACTACATGTAGTTTCACATATAGTACATTCGTACAGTCTGACAGTAAAGGGCTGACTTTATTGGAGTTGCTTGTTCAGCAAATGATATTGCAGCACGTTAGTTAAAGCTTTGCAGAGTGCAGAAAAACTGAACTAGTATTTTGATGCTGTGCGATCAGTTTTGGCTTTTTAGTTAATGGTTAATTGACGTTCACTAACGTGAATGTGTCATCTCTGTGAACCGTTGAGATGTGCGTTGATGAGCTGGACTGGTTCTGTTGCAGTTCAAGAATGACCCGGTGAAGATGGTGGCCATTAGTGGTTGGCTGGTAACATTATGCAGTGACTCTGACAAACAGGGAATGTTCACGTTGACTGATCCATTCCATGGCAAGTGTTTACACTTTACATGTTAAAATGTTTCAAGTAAGTAAAAAATAAACATTACCTTAATAATGACCAAAAACTATGCCCATCGGTCATTCATTGAACTGGCATCACCTTCAGTTCAAGATATTCTTGACACTGTGCACATTATAAGTTAAAAGACCGCAGGCTTGAAAATTGAAGATAAGCTATTATTATGACATAGTTTTTTGTCAGTTTTCTCCCATACTATTTGGAGGATGAGAGTGAATTTTGTTAGAACTTTACTATGCTGTATTCCATACCACAATTTTACATGATGATATACACATCCACACATGCAAGCAGTTTATTGTTGGTTTAGGATAAGATGTAACTTTTGATGTTTTTTTTTAGTTTTAACTTATGACGTTTTTTGCTATGGTTTTGTCTTGCTTTACTTAGTTGTTGTTGTAAGCTTTTGTGTCATCATTGGTGCCCAATGATTGCCTAAAAACACTACTTTTTCCTGAAATGACCTGTGCATGTTGTGAGAGGCGTTAAATTTGGCTTACTTGCTCACTCACTCACCCACTGTACCCATACTTTATGTTGGCTGGATAGAGTTTCATCACTTTGCAATAACTGGTCATCTTCCAAATACAATCTATATAACCTTTTTTATGGAGTGGTTGATTGATTAGCATATTGAACCACCGTAGATAATTCACGACATTATAAAAGGTTTACTGTTCCCGTTGATGCAAATACAGGTAATTTCGTAGATGTATTTTGTGACCAGTCACTTAAGATGGTACCAAATTTAACAGAACAAAACCAGATTTTTGCTAGTAAGCCAAAAGATTAAATAAACATAAAAAACTAAGCCCATGGTAGGGCACCTTGTATGACATCCATCTTGGACCTGGTATGGACCTGCTCGTACAGCCCCTCAGTGCACACAGAGTCCTTTTTATAGAATGTTTTTAACATTTATTCACAGAAAATGCTTATTATGACCAAAGAATAATAAAAGATGTGAGCAGTTCCTACTGATTCACATTAGCGAGCAGATATAGCAGGCTCTGTATATGCTGTTGCTTGTTCTTTATAGGCAATACGTATAAACTCTGCACCGACAGTCACACAAAGGCCATTGAATGGTGTCGGTCACTGGACATGGCTAGCCGCATCACTTCCATGGAACAAGTCTGTCATCCTGCTGTAGTAACGCTGCTGTCTATTATTCTTTGTGATTTTGCAGTTGAACACACACACAGCGTTGGCTTTTGTACAACTTCCAGTTCAGACTGTAGATCTGTTGTCATGTTCTCGTAGTTTTTAGCTTGTGGCACATTGAACTTGTCATTTTAAATAACAGGTGTCCAAGTGTTTTGGCAAAAGACCACATTGCCATCTTGTTATCCTCGCCACAGTTGTCCCCCCTCAAAAGTGCCTCTTTCCATGGGGGATCTGCACCATGGTTCCTTGTACTCACATAAGTCAGCCCCTCCCCCTTCCCAAATGGCATTTTGATACGTTCAGCCATTTCTTTCACAGCTCACCCATGTGCCGAACACACATACAGACAGACCACGCTATGTGCGACGTCTGTAGCAGTAGGCTGCATCTGTGCACTACGTGCAGGTGATGCAGACTAATAGTAATAATAATAATAATATTAATAACTGTCGTGTATTTTTGAAGAGTACTGGTGTCATCAAGCCAGGGGCATCCCTTTATTTAAGAGTCATATGGTTGTTGAAGAAAGGATAAGGTGGTGGATAATTTTCCCTCATTGGAGTTGGTGCTTTGGTTGGGTTACAAAAGGGCACCTGGCCCATAAAAACAGCTTCAGTTGTCCCCTTAGGTTCTTTTCTGGGGACCCAGTCCAACCTCAAGGTTTGTGAAAGAATAACTGAGGGTTAAAAAATTGTCGTATGGTTTTCTGTGCTCGCTGTGGCATCTATTTCAGCCGGTACTATTTCAAAAACGAACTTTGATTAACGCATCTTAATGGTAGATTCGGACACGAATATTGAGATATACAGGTAGTCGACTGCGGAATCGTCTACCCAATAATCTTACTGATAGCACTGCATCCCAGTCCTTTCAGAATAAGTTAAAATTGTTATTTTGTGACCCAGTGTCATGAAAAAATGCAGACATTTGCTACTAAGATTATCACATTTTAAACCAGAATGTACACTTACTGTAGATTTGCTATTCTCCAGTATTCACATTTGAGTTCTTTTGTTTGTTTAGGAGGCCAGTTAAATGAGCGTAATGCTTCTCTGGCTATACGTTGTACTTTTGTGTTATTGCTCATATAATAAATATTGATTGATTGATTGATTGATTGATTCAGCTGGAATATGGCCATTGAAAGAGGTTGTTTGTGTGTGTTGCTGTTACAGACTCAAGTCAACCTGATGACGTTTGAGTAGTTGAGTGGAGTGACTGTGGTTCTTTGTCTCTAGTCAAGGTTTTGCATGGTGGACAGCACCGAGTTCGTGCATTGCATTGCACCACAAACGATTCTTTCAACTCAACCGTCCATTCCGACGTGCTGTAGACCAGTCTTTGATATTATACCGTTGTCGTCATTGCCTGCCTACCATAGTGAAGACATCGTCAACGGTCAGCAATGCTCATTGGGTGTATGCAGTTTTGTTTTACAGAGTGACAACCAGGTTATGGTTCTTTGCATTTTGTGTCCAGTAGAGTGTGTTGTGTGTTGAACTTAGTTCTCTACTTGTTGATTGCCGAGGTGTTTGTATTTCTAGCCGGCAGTCGCTGGTTGTATATAATTGCTGCTTATGGCAGAGTTACCGTTTCAGTATTTAATGATTGTGATGCCTGCGGAATTCTGCTTGTTACAACGACTCTATTCAGTGACTCTAGACGTTTTTCTTGAGATAAGTGATAATGCGTGGTAATTTGCTCTGCAGATGATGCCAGAGATATTTTGTAATCCAGGAGATGTCTGTTTTTCCTCAAACTAGTGTTTTTGATGAAAAATTGTGAGTTACTCAAAGCTTAAAATTTATATATACCAGATGCCAGAGGCACCAGATTATAAGCTGGAACCCTTTGTCTAATTTGAACAAAACTGTGGAAAAATTATTACTGGCCCCCCACACATAGTGTAGGGGGCCAGTATTGTTTTGCTCGCCGTGCGTCTGTCGTCGTCATTTGTCGGCGTCTGTAACACTCCACAGGGCAACATGACTCACCAGGGGGCAGCATGAGGCAGGCCAGTAGTGTTACATCCCATCAGGGCGACGCTTTGATAGATAAGCCACAGCTACTTTTTGTTACATCACCTGTGTTGGGCACACTCATTGTGTGTGTGTGTGTGCAATGATGATGATGATGGAACATCAGCTGCAATGAATGACACCGTCAGCAACTGATTGTTCTGTTCTGTTCTTTAGCCGTCCTCGATCCGAGTATTAGCCACACCACGGACGTACTTTCTGCATTTATCTCTGCCCTCTGTAATACTGATCGACTCTTCTACGAGGAGTCCTGTCCAAGTATTGATGTTGTCCATTCAGGCTGTGCATGGTCTTCCTCGCCTGCATGCACCTGGCATTGTTCCTTGCATTGTCAGCAACTAGTAGTGAATGCATAATGTATGTGTAGCCAGCTTTGTATGTTATCACACAGAACTGTAACTGAGACTTACAAGAAAAATAACTGAAAATGAAACCATTTGGAACGGGAAATCCAAGTCCATAAAGGCAGTGATATGTGTGATGAATACAGACAGTGTCATTGACTTTGAATGATGTTTACATTGTAGACACAGCTTTTCTTTCCCCGCAGAAAAGTACTGTCTACCTGCCTGTTCAGATGGGGCGATGTTTTTGTCACCTGGGTCCTGGGTGGTCTTTGTTTGTGGCATATTATGTGCATCTGTTATCGGCATGGTTTGTTCTGTTAAGCCTTATTGTTATCGAGAGGAACCAGAGATTGCAGTGCACAGTTTGTATCCACCGGTGCTGGCATCGGAGAATGCAGCATCCCTTCCGTCGGGATACAGTTGCTGGATCAGTGAATGATGAGCTCCGATGCATCATTTTCCTTGGTTGGTATTGGTGCTCTGAGTTCCCTTTATTGTTTTACTGTTGGTTGAGCAACAGGAAGGAAGTCAGACCTGTAACTAGATGGAACGTATTCAGAGAGTACAACTCCCCGCGAAAGCTGATTAGATCTCCCGGCGCACAAGTGCGGCCAACTCGACAAATGCTTGCTGTCAACTCGACACACGGTATAAAACAAAATAGTCTAAAACTAGTCCTAACCTAACCTTGAAGCCTATATTAAGTTTTGAAAGTTTTAAAAAATATATAAAGAAATTATTTTTAAAAATTAAGTCTTGACCTGGAGTTGACTGCCGTATCACTGTCTGATGCATGTTCATTTTGTTCTGTAACACATGAGCACATGCTACTGATGTGTGTACTAAATGCCTAAATGTTCTGGAAACATTAGGAAAATGTTAATATGTTATATTTTGACTGCCAGCTTATACTGTAATGCCAACTTTTTATCTGTAGTGGCTTGTCTTCAGCCGGCGAACTTTCCATGTCGTGTGCTCAACCTGCAGCTGATAGGTGATCACTTATGTCGGTAAACCGTCTGCTACAAGTCAGCCAACCAGGCCAACACAGCCTTTATCTATTAGGGGTTGATAAATGAGT
>Ga0209363_1001050_pt1 | contig 12467 bp, 10 predicted proteins | sample WorMetexBAHAMAS3_FD_187385 | JGI IMG/M metagenome (GOLD analysis project Ga0209363, IMG submission 187385) | Marine gutless worms symbiont microbial communities from Max Planck institute for Marine Microbiology, Germany - Inanidrilus exumae... | ecosystem: Host-associated > Annelida > Digestive... | reverse complement strand
AGTAAAGTGGATGAGAAAAGGAAAAAGGGAAAAGGTAATAAAGAGCAAAAGATGAGGAAGTGAATGGACAAGGGAGGAGCAAAGGCGGAAAGGGGGTACCCCGCCCCCACGCGGAGTGACTAGTCATACAGGGCATATTCGATTATATAATCCGGATTTGGATTCAAATAGAATCTCGCACTTTTTCACTGAATCTGAAACGAGATTCTATGTGAATCCAAATGCGGATTCTAATAATCGAATACGCCCACAGACTCGGTGTAAAATCAAACTCAGCAACACAGTTTTCTATCTGCTACAGTCAAAACAAACAATCTCAACGCTCGGCAGACGTTTAAAATGCATTTCAGCTCAAAACATTCAAAACTACTCTGTACTGTACTACAGCATACTATATACTATAACAGTTCATTCACTTCCTTTCTTCACATAATTACTTACTCACTTCTTTAAAAACAAAAATACAACAAAATAACACAATCAGATAAGTGTAAAGGAATATTGCTTACACCAAAACATTACATCAACAATTACTCTTCCATACAAAACAACTGGACATTCATTTTTCGTTCCTGCAGTGTACCAACAAACATGGAGCAAAGTGTATAAGACAGGTAACGCATACAACAGCGACAACGCACCTGATTGACCAGATTGAGTTCGAAGCCCACCATTTGCTATTCGTAATATATTCTGCAATGCATCGGGAGGCAGAAATAAAGATGGCGCTGAACGTACACCAGTCGCAGAACTAGTATCAGTAGAAGTGGTATTTGACGACGTTGATGGCTGTCCACTACTGCCAGCTACAGACACATTCACACGTCCATGCGACAAAAAGCTTAGCTATCACAGAGGGACCACAAGATGCACTACTTTAGTTTAATTCTTGTCAACTGCTGCACAATGTATGAAGGTTGGTTAGAGTTTAACGGCGCTTTCAACACAATTAAGTCATATCGCATCTTTATGGCAGAACTATGTTATATAAATATTAAAATTTAATAAGCATTAATTCAAAATGTATGAAAAATCCCATTTGAAGAGGCCAGCAACAGGTGAGCGACCTTGACAGTCAGCGAAGGACATCAGAATTGTAGCTATTCAACAGCTCATATATCACTTCCTATTAGTAACAATGTCTCTATCTTGCACCGTTTCCGAGATATTACCACATTTACACTGCACTTGAGTGCCTGTGACCATGCGAAATTCTGCAATTTCGACAAAACATCTAAATTTACAAGCCATGTGCACTTTTGTATTCACATGCAAACATAAGTAATGTTCAAGATCACTCAAGGTTATTGGCATTGGTGCCATTAATAGCCCACATACGATTTCCTGTTAGTGGTCCATTACAAATATGTCGCGAACTTGTACCACAGTCAAAATATCTATCACTTACTTCCAAAAATTTAAAGAGGTCACATGACCCTAAATACATCCCATTTGGGAGTAATATATCATACATGCACTAGTACTCCTCCGCCTCACTCTGCACACCAAACTTGGAAGTACCTAGCTTTACATATTCGAAAGACGTGATAGGAACCCCAAAATTTAAAAATTAGCCCTGTACGGGGACTGGTGGTCGACTCTTCGCAACTGACGTTTGTGCCAACTTCAAAGTCACGTGATAAAAAAACTACGCCAAATATCAAAAATCCGGCCCAATCAAATTTAGATTTTGTGCCATAGTTTAAGAATCTGTGGTCGGTTGCCAGCTCCCATTGTAAATGATGGAGGAGATAGCTGTTGAAAATGGTCGGATTTCCAACTTTGAAGGGCTCGTGACCTTGACGTTAACCTTGGATCGGGTCATACTGCATACCGTCATGAATCACTCATCAACCTCTACCTACATGCCAAATTTCATTGAAATCAAAGAAACTTTTTGTGGACGTACGTACGTACTTATGTACGTAAGTACGTATGCATCGACGGACTTTTGAGACCCACATTATTACGTCGATTCTGTCGAAGAGTCAACCTAAAAATGGATCACATGACCATGACTGTGTCCATTATTGGGTAGTTTGTCATTCAAGATGACACTTGATATAACCTACCTGTGTAAAAAAATTAATGATTCTAGCTTCAGCTGTTCCAGAGATATGACTGGGGCTTAAAATATTTAAAATGGGTCGCGTGATACTGATGACTCCCCATCACGCCCCATTCAGAAGTAGTTTGCCCTAGCCTATGGATGACAATCTACCTACTAAATTTGAAAACTATATATCCATTGGTTATGAAGACATGAAAGGCAATGCAAAATGTAGAATAAAAGAAGCCAGCACTCAAAAGAGTGCAAAGACCCATGCCAGTTAACTCGTGACCTTTACCTTTGACCTTTTGGCCCCAAAATAATGGTTTTCAGGACTAATCGTTGTACATCTGTACATCAAGTTTGGTGATACTAGCTGCATCGGTTTCTAAGATATCGTTCAGAAAAACAGACAGACAAACAGTGATGAAAACCCTACCCCACAAATGCCATTGGCGTGAGTAAAATGGGTTTGTTTGTTTCTTAGCGGTCCCCAAAGGTCACTGGAAGTAGCATAATATATTCAACACAGTGCATACTACTTCCTACTAGCCTTCCATAGCAACTTGCACCATTTCTGAGATACAGCAAGATATTGGCCGAAATCACTGACTTTAACCTACCTCACCTGCATTTGGCACCCCCATTAGGAGTGACCCCGTTGGAATTTTGCCAAGATTTTTTGTATCAGAAAACTATACTCCAAGGCTGTTGTATGGCATTGTTTGCATGATGCCACGTTTAGCACTGGCTTGTGACAGACAGACAGACAGACAGACAGACATACACAGGGCCAGTTAAGCCACAGCATAAACCATGCTAGCACACAGCACTGTACAGTAACAAAACTATCAAAAATGCAATCACATATAAAACATCTAGCTTCCACTCCTCTCTACCACATCAGTGATCTATAAGCTGCTGATACCGTAAGTGTTATTATTATATGCACAATCCACAATCGCCCTGCCGTCGCTCGCCCGGACTGAGAGTGCCATGTGACACATGTAAGCCATGCCCCTGGCCAAACTCACCGATCGTCGCAAAGACGGACTTTAAAATACAGATTGCTGGAAACAATGTTACTTGCAAAAGCATTTTGCACACTTTCGTACACTATTGCGGGCAAGCGACACCTGCGGTCTGCCGGCACCGGACTACTCTTTGTACCCAGGACAAGGACCACGCTGGGGATGAGGAGTTTCGCGGTCGTTGGTCCAGTTACCTGGAACAGTCTACCTGACACCCTGCGAACTGCAACTCTCTCCCCCTTGACGTTTGCTGGACATCTGAAGGCTCACCTGTTTGGTTTATCGAGGGAGCGCGTTTGAGGACTATTTATGACGCGCTTTATAAATCTACTCATCATCATCATCATCAAGAGAATAACGCAGTTATATACCTTGCACGCCAGATGGGATCCGAAAGCCCATTCCAGGCGCCATGTCCATAAAAACATGCATTCCTTGTGGCATCTCACCCGGATTAGGAATTGGAATTCCGGATGATGATCCCATGCGAAACTGTGGCACATTGCCCATGGGTGGAAATAGAAATGGCGCCTATACAACAAACAAAGTAACACATCGCACATCCAGTACATCTCAAGACCTTAGCATTTAACAGCTTCTGTCACTGTTTAATAAACAGATTATGTTGTCCAATATATACAGAACAGAGTACTTCTCAGCATTTTCTTATCAAATAAATGCCTAGCAGTTACTGCTACTTTTGATGCTTCTTTTAACGAACACTAACCAACAACAAATGGTGCAGGTGAGGTTAGTTAGCCCTTGCAGAAAATCACGGCAAAAAAATGTGGCAAAATTGTGCAGAACATATTTAAGGATTTTTGCGTAGGAAATGCTGTACAATATAAAGAAGTCGTCTGCATAGCAATGTTTTGGCATAAAATTAAAGCACAATGTTTTGTTCTGTGTGTACTAGGTGAAATTAGTGCTTGAAACATACTGGTGACATTCGACATATGTCTATTGCTGCAGCAAAAACAATGCGACGAAAAACGCCGCAGCAAAAAAATTGTGGCAACTTACAAAAATTGCGGCAATTTGCGGGGCACGGCCAAAATTGCAAACTTGCCGCAAAACATGAAAATCGTGAAAAAAATTGCAGCCCGCAAGATTGCAATTTTCTGCCAGGACTATTTAGTGGAATCCTGCTCACTGATATGATGAGAATTACAGAACGGCTTACAGAGGTGCTGGCAGGGGGCTGCTGCTGTGAAGCAGTCGTTGGAGTACTGCTGCTGGACGACTGAACATCGGAAACTGTTGCAGACACGGGAACATGTGCCACGTTGATCTGTAAAGACACATCACAACATGACAGACAGACTGCCAATAAGCTCACAGTAATTACACCACATACAGCACTGTCATGACCCGTACATGTCATAAATAAATCAGGTATAAGACATTTTCCTATACACTTTGTCGACATGAGATGTCATCTTCCCTTAGAAATACTACTACCACAAACCACTACTGATATTGCTACTCTTACTGGAAGTCTTGGTTCTTGTTTAACTGGCTACATTTTCGAGTCCCTCTTGAAAACTTTTGAGGACAATGGGAACAAGAAAACTAGAAAACAACAATCAACGTGAATGACACTGCAAAACTTGCTGACTTGTCCATAACGTAATATTTAGAAAAAAATCAAATAATGCACGAATAAAGTTTCAGTGACGTTTTTCTGGAAGACAAAATTAATACATCGGGAATATTTCACAACCATAACAATGACAACAACAATGTCGTTTCATTGCCACTATACAGATCAAAGCAGTTTTACTGCCGGTATGCCCTTGCTGACGGCAAAACATAAATTAGTTACAAACAAAATGTAAGAGCTGTGTCTATTAATGGACTGGACTGGATCATCAGTGCTAATCAGGTAATTTTTGTAGATGGTTTTCACAAACTTTCTGTTAGACTTGACTTGCTAGTCCACCAGCAACCTTTTTAGTGTACGTCATGCATACACCATCGTACTGTATGGTGAACATTTTTCACACCTGAACAGGTATGGTCTGCTGGATGATGGCTGTGGTCGGCATTGGAGGCGGAGCGTGGAGGTTGCGAGGTGGCGTGCGACTCATGTCAACCATCAGGTCGCTGACGTGGTGATAGACGTGACTCAGCGAGTGAAGAACTTCGGACGTCAGATTGCACAGGCGCTGGGCACTCGCCATGTCAGACCGCTGCACGTACAGGCATATCCAATTCAAATGAAATAGGATGCATGTTTCCGACTGCATAGCATAGATATGGCCTACAGCGACAGATGTCACATGTAGCATGGTCTGTGTGTGTGTTGGTCACAATGATGTACTGTGCAAAAATGTCTGAACCAATCAAGATGCAATTTTATGGGGGGGAGAGGGGAGGGGGTGACTCACATAAATCCAAAGAACCATGTATTAGATGGGGGTCATGATTCCCCCATGGAAAGGGGATATTTTTTTGGTTGTTCAGCCCACTAAAAATCATTGGGAATCTCTGCTGCAATGTACGCAGCAAGAAGGATCATTCAATCGCCAGAAGGCATGCAGCAAAAGGGATCATCAACAACGGTACGACAAGCGATGCGGTCTTTCATCAAGAATTCTTTGATCACATGTTATCAATTAATCTTTTAAAGTAATCTCCTTTTCTGAGGTTACTAAGCCCACAAGTGGATGTACTATAGTCTGTGATGCATGACAAGTCAGACATCAGACCAATGGTTACCTTCCCAGCTAAACCGTATTGCAACTGCCGTTTGGCCGGTGTTCATTTCCCATCCTGCTGAGAGCAGGAGGCTGAACTGCCCTGAGTGGCTGGTTATGTATTGAAACAGTATATCAGCCATCATCCAACTCAGTACTCTGGTGCACAGAGGCAGCAGTCCGTCGTATTTGTCTCGTCTTGTTATGACCACGGCGAACATTCCGTTCCGGGAGCGACTTAGATCTGTCGACACCAATCGATATAAACCACTCACAGTCACAACCCGACTCAAGTTCGGCCAACGGTGCATTTCACATGCTGGACCCAACGCTTGGAATGAGCTGCCTACCGAGCTTCAGGGCTTAACGGACCCACAGTGCGTTCAGACGCCAGCTGAAGACATTTCTGTTTGAACGTGCGCTTTCTACACAATGATGGTATTGCCGCTGGTCGCCTGGGTGTAAGCGATGGACAGTGTGCATCATTGCATCATAGTACTAAATGGGCCTGATGCAGACTAAATTTGTTGATATGACCAACGCTGTTACCACTAGGCCAATCTGTCTGTATGGTTTAGTTCGTTGTCAGTCCATCCGTCATGTCGTGGTGGGTGTCTTTCTGAGACATACAAAGCATGGCAGTAAAACAAAATCTGCAGACACAGACTCTGTTGGTGTAGTCCTGGTCATCAGACATGAGCTGACGATAGCGCAACAAGTGTGGCTGAAGACGACCATGAATTCGCAGCATCTCATCAAGCACCGGCGACAGAGCACTTGTTGCTGGATGCCTGTCAGTTTGCACAACTCTCACATTCATCATCATGCTACACATAACCAACCCTCTCTTGTCAACATATCAGACTCACATTCTAGTTCAGACGCCGAAACATCACACAAACTCGCATCCATGTAAGTCTCTGAATTCTTCATATCTACATACAAATCTTGTTTAAGATCATTCAAAATTTGTTACGCAATGCAACAACGGGATCACCCCTAATGGGGGTGCCAAATACAGGTCAGGTAGGTTATAGGTTAAAGTCAGTGATTTCGGCCAATATCTTGCTGTATCTCAGAAACGGTGCAAGGTGCTATGGAAGGCTAGTAGGAAGTTGTATGCACTGTGTTGAAAATATTATGCTACTTCCAGTGACCTTTGAGGACCCCTAAGAACTCCAAACAAACTCATTTTACCTACGCCAATGGCAGTTGTGGGGGTAGGGTATTCAGCACTGTTTGTCTGTCTGTTTTTCTGAACGATATCTTAGAAACCGATGCAACTAGTATCACCAAACTTGATGTACAGATGTACAACGATTAGTCCTGAAAACCATTATTTTGGGGCCAAAAGGTCAAAGGTAAAGGTCACGAGTTAACTGGCATGGGTCTTCGCACTCTTTTGAGTTCTGGCTTCTTTTATTCTACAAGGAGTAATTTAACAGACATAAAGCTGTTGCATTAAAGCAGAATAAAAATTTTGTGTCATCTATGAGTATGTGTTATAAAGAACATGTATTTATACACTATATATGACTCAATAAAGACTGCGGTTTTAGCTGTACCTGTTTGTATTTGTTCAAATGCACAGCACACCAAAGAGGCAAAGCAAGAAGTAGTAACAGAGTGCTCCGAAGTCGGCCACATTGAGATTAAGACAAGCACTGTATGTGTATATACGGGAAAGCTAGCATGAAGGGTCCACAACCATACACCAGCTATCCTGCTATCCTTTCCCCAGGAGTCAGTCAGCAGATCAAGACATGATGACGACCAATGGGTGATTTTCCCTGGTCATCCAGTGTTGGTTGGGTGACAGAAAGGCCATCTGCCCTCTCGGCTGTGTAAAAACATTTGCTTATGTAAAAACATTCTCCAATTATTCCCAAAGGTTCTGATCTCTTTCACTCTTAGAGGACTTGGTCTAGCTTGAAACCTAGAAGATGGACTTCAACACCCCGGCGTCAATGTGGATGCCTTCGCCTTCTCCACAACCCTGACCTTTAACCTCCAGTATCTAATTAGGTCATCAGTAGGGGATAGTGAATATTCCCTGTTACTTTTATCTCGATTGCTCAAGCTGTTAATGCGATGCGATATCATGGTAACAATATCTGTCCGGACAAACGGACGAACAAACGTGACAGACGGACAGCCAGGAAACACAACGCCTTCGTCAGTTGGTGAAGGCAGAAAAAGAAGGCTGGCTAAACAAAAACTAAAAGCAGGAGGAGGAGGAGCAGCAGCAGCGGTAATATCAGTCGTGGTGTTGTTGTTGTTGTTGCAGTATGTGGGGATATCCACACAACAGACATCAGTCACAGTGCTATGGATGGAGTTCTTACTCGACTCTTGAACCATTTGAGGCAGACGTGCCGGCGGCAGCTCCACCACGGCCGACTGGTGAATGTGGTGATGATGCAGCTGTTGCTGATGCAGTAGTGCTATCAGCGGAATCTGCGTCATCGTCATCCTGGTGCTACGTACAAAATACACCCAACAGTCAGTAATATTAAATCAGTGGTAAGCCAACAGGTCAGTAATAATACTTAAATTAGTAAAGATGTACAGTCTTCCACGCTTACGGTACGGTTGTGAGACATGGCCTACAGAAACCTTAGATATGCATGAACTGGATGTAATTTGGAATAATGGTTTCAGAAATATCTTTAATTGCTGCAGGAGGAGACAGCGTGAAACCACTGCAGTTTTTCTGTTAGTCATTGCCACTGTCATATACGATCGATGAAAGGCAGCTGACGGTTTTTTAATAAGTTGCAACATACTGACAATCCCTTCCTGCATACCCTGACTTATTTAGCTATGGTTAAGTGCGAAATAATGGGCTTGGCAGCCAAGTATGGATTGAATGGTGTGCAGTGCTGTTTGTATGTTATAAAAGAGTCTGTTTGTGCTTTAAGCAGAAGGTGCAGGATTCGTTGCATAATGAATAAACAATATGAAACTAACAAACCGAACAATATCAATGGTAGCATATAGTCATCAAAGAAATAGTTAGCAATGAAGTCAAAAAGCAGAAGACCTCAAGTCTGTCCAGAGTAGTAGATGCCAGAGACAACATGTGCATGGCTTGATTGATGCGGAGTTGTGACTCGCTGTGCAGCTGTGGACCATGAGTAACATTGATGTGCACATCAACTGACGGTCCTTCCGCCTATAGACATATCCAAACATTCAAACCTGCAGTTGCCTCAACGACCAGCCACAACCTATCTATTGCATTAGCATATGGACACCAGCAACAATAACGTACAGCAGTTCTGTTTAGTCCCAGTATCAGCATATGTGTAAATGTGGCATGGGGGGATGACGTAAATGTAGCAACACCACTTCTGCCAGGATTCAGATGGTAGATGAAGAACGAATAAGGCGGCCAGGCCACAGTCTTGGGTCAGTGTTTTGTATTTCCTTCAGTGCTTTGACCCTTTCCATTGGGTGACACAAAGGACATCTGGTCCATAAAACCTATGCCATTTACAGCCGAAGGCTCTCTTCCAGATCAAGCGGGGGAAGACAAACAACGGTAACTGTCTAACCCAAGTTCACCTGGTAAATTGCTGTCAAAGCAGACAAGAGTAGGTTTTAAAATTAGCCCCGTACGGGACTGACGGCCGACTCTTCACAACTGACGTTTCTGCCAACTTCAAAGTCACGTGACATAAAAACTAGGCCAAATATCAAAAATCCAGCCCGATCAAATTTAGATATTGTGCCATAATTACAGAATCCGTGGTCAGTTGCCAGTTCCCATTGTAAACGGCAAACGGTGGAGGAGATAGCCGTAGAAAATGGCCGGATTTCCAATTTTGATGGGCTTGTGACCTTGACCTTGGATCAGGTCATACTGTACACCGGCGTGCATCACTCATTGACCTCTACCTACATGCCAAATTTCATTGAAATGAACGGACAGACGCCCGTACGCACGCATGTACGGACAGACAGACATTTGAGACTGGCTTTCTTAGGTCGACTCTGTTGAAGAGTCGACTTAAAAATTAAAACAAAGGTTAAATAACAGAGAAGACATCTGTCACCATCACCAAGCAGTGTATTTCGGTACTGGTCAACGGGGAGTGATATGCTGTTGCTGGAAAGTAACCATAGGCTTGGCAGAAAGCGACCTACCACATGTTTATGCCTAATATTACTAATAGGCTGATTGCCCAAGACCAGAGTTAGCACTTGCCACTCCGGCCGTAACACACCAGCCATGTCACAAATGCAAAGGTTGGACCTTTCACTGGGTGTCAACTGTTAATAGCCACAAAATGTGATTTGTAGGACATACGGTTGGCTGGCTGATTGGTGTTTAACGGCACTTTGGACATACATAACATTGGGTAAGGTCAAGTTCGATCCAAGCCAAAAGGCTACGACTAAAGACTTAGACTAAAGTTTGATCTAAGTCCAAACTTAAGACCAAACTTGACCTCATGTCAGCGATTTGGTCTGAGACCAAACTTAAGTCCAAAGTTTGGACTTAAGTACAGTCTTAGACTAAAGTCTTAGCTAAAGTTTAGTCTAAAACCTAAGTTAAGTTGAACTCGTTGGTCGTCAGCTGGGAATTCCCAATGCTGACTGCATATCAAAAGGACTTAAGCCCTAGGGCTTAAGTATGTACTTATACACCAAACAGAGGTCAAGTTTGGTCTTAGTTATTAGCTACTACAATTCTAGCTGTCAAATTTATGCGATTCTCGGTTAGTTTTTACTTTTAACTTTTAACCATTTTTAGTTGCTTGAAACATCTGTTACTGTTATAGGCCAACTTAGTTTTGTGTCCCTCTGGCGAACGTAACGTAAATAATTTTTAGCGATACCAAGTGATTTTTTTATATTAAAACACGCAGACAGATAGGAAGCTAAGACGATATGAACCCAGGTCTCCTATAAAACGTGACTGACAGTAAACTCAATATTCTCACAAACCCTTATATAAATTTAACTTACATGACTAAAATTAACTTTGGCACCATTTTAATCACTACGAGGTCTGCTTTTTAGCGTTCGACACCGTCATCGTGTATTTTCGTAAGCAGAGTCGTTGCAAATCCGGCAAGATAGCAAAATATCCAATTTTTAATATTGGAAGATACTTAAACTACTTCTGTGTCAAAATCACGTAAATCGTATCAACTCAAATGTGAAAGTTGAAATCATCGGTCTAAGACTTTAGTCTTGGCCAAAAGTCTTAACTCAGCAAGGACTTAAGTACGGACTTAAGCATTCAGCTAAGCCTTTTGTCTCAGACAAAAGTCTTAGCAAAACTTGACCTCACCCAGTGTGTAATTGTACAGTTGCTTGAGCACTATCAAAAGCATTGGCAAGACTGAAGTATGTATCAGGTCACATAAGTATGCAACAGTATGTGAAAAGTGAGAATAGCATGAATAACTAGTCTGGAAACTGCAATGCAAACGAAAGGATAAAGCACAAATTAAGCCACAATGAGTCAATCACCCTGCAATCATGGGATGCAAAAAAATAACAATACAGTGCTTACGGATGAAGTTGCCGCAGACGTAGGAACATTATTAGCAAACTCGCCACCCATTCCAGATAGAACGTGACGCATCATGTTCTATCATCACATACAACCACATCAGCATGCACAATGCAGCCAAATAACTAGTTATGAATAACACATCACATAACAATTATTAACATGCCAATGCTGTAGATAAAATTCTAAGTCTGACAAACAACAGCAATAAAATCAACAGCAAATTTCAACATCAGCTTAATTCGAACTACCACAAACAGTGTGATACAAGCATACTCACATGAACTTGGTTCACATCAGCTGCATCCGGTGGTAAGCTGAAAGACCCGACTACAAAACTGTTGCCATCCATACGCTGCCGCTCGTCCCTCGCTGCGCCTGCTTCTGCAGCATTACTTGATGCTGAAGCAGCACTGGCAGCCCGGGCAGAAGGCGGAGAACGCTGCACTACATGAATTGTCTTTCCATTCACATCTACATAAACGAGTCACACACTCAATCAATCAATCGATCGATCAATCACTCCGAGACTCTGAATATTTGCTAAATTATAACACTCCACAAAAATTATTCACGCATATGCATGGTAATTTATCACAGTTGGTACACCATTCAATCAATCGTTGCCTTATCGAACTAGTTTTAGTTGGAATGCACAAATACACGATTACCCTAAGTGTCTGTGCCAGGTGACTTCTATTATAACTTGTTGACCAAGCAAATAGCAGACAGCCATGTTTCTGCACATTAAAATTGCAAAGCAAAGCAAGGCAGGTACATATTCCAACAGTAAGTAAATGTTACTTCGTTTTTATTAGAAAATGAAACATGCTGGTTTGACTGCAAGAAGTGCAAGTTACAAAATATATGCTGGGTTTCAAAACAACTCTGATATTTTTCAAATAATTTTGACATATCTATCTAATGTCAACAATTTCTGATAAAGTGACGGCACTAATTAGAAAGCCAATTACATACTGTAATCATCAATTTTCTTGTCATCATCAAGTACACGGCCTTGGAATATCAATCTCTGGATGTCCGCATCAATTTCCTGCAACATGCACACGTAACCTATAAAATTGACAATAATATGATATTTGCATAATAAAATAAAACTACCTCACTTTAACAGCTTAAGACAATTGTAACTGAAAGTC
>Ga0209363_1001049_pt1 | contig 12467 bp, 14 predicted proteins | sample WorMetexBAHAMAS3_FD_187385 | JGI IMG/M metagenome (GOLD analysis project Ga0209363, IMG submission 187385) | Marine gutless worms symbiont microbial communities from Max Planck institute for Marine Microbiology, Germany - Inanidrilus exumae... | ecosystem: Host-associated > Annelida > Digestive... | reverse complement strand
TAACTTCATAACTTTATACCTAGACTAGCTTTAAAAAACACCTATACAGAGGCTTGATATGATGTGATATTGTTCATGTGATACATTCTGACTTATTCAATAAGTTACGCCGCTTACTGTTTTTTTTACATTATTTGTTTCTTATTGTTCGTAAACACTAATATGCATTATATTATACAGCTACGGCGTCAAATGTTTCTCAATCGTAGACGTGCAGTTTAAAATAACCGAGGTGGTTATTGTAAATTTTATACCGGTAATCGCCATGAGCTCTCGCATAATGTACTGTGTAACAGTGTGTATGCGGGACATCCGCGAATACGCCTGGTTTTATACGTGTAGCCACTGCCTTAATTAAACTATTTATAGATACACACTAGGGAAGCGCGTATTTAAACATTTAAAACTTATAAAATCGGCTTATAGGACTTCTTTAACATGCAATAAAGCTATGACGTACCACTTAATTTCAGCCAAAAACAAGTTGACACCGCTATTTCTAACAATAAACACTCATAAGTACACTATAATGTATTTTTTCTCATCATTGTTACCGGTAAGTGACCATTTAACCGACTTCGGTTCAAGTCAGTAGATAGATAGCACCAAATAATGTGTAAACAAATAAGTAAACAAATGTTGTTGGAGCATTACCTGTCGGTGACAAATATGATTTATACTAAGTTCAGAGATTAATTTAGCGAGTTTTTGTGGCTAAATGGAAGAATTCGAAAGCTCTCTGAGTAATTTAGGCGCGTACGCCGCCGTTCGACAGCGGCTGGAAGAGGTCGTGATTGCTCAACAGAAAGCATGTGAACAACTGCAACAATCGGTAGCCTAATACTAAGTCTCGTCGTCTGCTTAACCACAGAACTCTGAGTATTAGTTACAGTTGAACATTTCAACTAAACAATCGGTATCATCGTCATCATCATTTTATTTGAATCAGGCAACATGGCCCATAAACACACAAACAAGAGACATGCAGGCAGACAGAAATAAGTAAATAAAATAAATAAATATAAGAAATATAAAATACTAAAATACATGCAACATGAGATGTACAATAATACACAATTGGCAGTGGCTATGGAACCGTCAAGACGGTTCTGCTGTTTTGCGGCTACGGAACGACGGTTCTGTAGCCGCAAAACAACAAAACAGCAGCAACAACATCACTATCAGTAAACACAGCAATTATTTAAGTACACGTCCACATACTCAGCATACGAGCAATCATCAGCGGATTCAGTTGGCATGTATGTGTTAATTAGCAGAATAGGGCCATTGTCAGTGTCGTCTTTAATAGCACACATATGAGGCTCAAGACAATCAACAGCAGTAATACTGCCAGCAAGAGCCTTTCTGTATAAGATCGCAGTACCACTGTATGGTCTTCCCCTCAACATGTCATCTGATAAATTAACGCAACAAAAACACCGTGTGCTGAATAATCACAACTAGTATCATTCAGAATACCTATTTCATAGGGCAAAAGCCAGTCCTTCAGTTTCAATACGACAGTTGTAAGCTGAAACCATGTGCACTTTCAATTCATGTCAGTTCATATAATAGTTAATACATGCTTTATATTTCCCGACGTATGGTAATGAGAAAGGTTTCAAACAACAAAGTGACCTTGAAAGTCACTCAAAGGCAATACACAATGTGGAAAATTGGGTGGTTTGGGTTGTTAGGGGTTACTGTAGGTCAGTAGGCCACGTGTATTCGTTTTCCATTGCAATTTTGTTCCATGTTGCACTGTTTCTGAGATATCAGCAGTTATTTCCCAAAATTTAAAGAGATCATGTGACCCTGACCACATCCCTTTGGGCGTAATCTATCATGCATGCATCGGTACTCATCATTATCAATGAGCCCGTAGAATTGTCTAGTTTAACCCATTCCAAAGATAACCAGTTTTGTTTATTTACCACCAAATTGCTAACTAGTGTTTTAATGCGTGTGATTTTAGGCCTGTTGTTTTATTTTATTTCATTATTGTTATTTTAACTACATGTTGCAGACAGGTAGATTGCTGGAAGAGGTAACGTGGGATCAATACACGGCTGTTGTGAACCAGTTGGAGGTTTATCTCATTGACTCTTTATCTGCACATAAATTGTTTTAAAAATAATACCAAATATATGTCTGTGGTAAAACTATTTGTTACAATTTATTACAAGATGCAGTCGATGACGGCAGATTCGCCCCCAGTGCTGCCACCTGGCAACCTGGACAAAACATGCACCGGTAGTCTTTGATTCTTACCCAGTAACTTGTATGATTTTGAGAATGACTCTTTGCATGCATTTCTACTCCATTAAACTAGCCGCGCCAAGCCGCTGCATGGTGATGACAGTGACCAGTGTCGTTTTTCATGTCTGATGGACAAGTTAATACCCACATATGTCCAATTTCTTCGGTGTTCTGTGCGCAAAAAGTTATTAAAATTGGTTAAATTTTTGACTAAATCATTCAAAAAATAAAAAGGATCACATTTTGATGCACAGTGTAGAATTACAAGATGTGACTAGTTTAATTTTTCAAGGAAAGTTTGCTTTTTGTTTCTGGTAAAAATATTTCTGCCGAATCAGTAGCATTAAAATAACTGATTAGAAAGTGAAATAATTAGTCCAACACATTTGCTGGTGATAAAAAGCACTGAGTGAAAGTTTTAACTAGTGAATTGGTTTACGTGTCGTGTTAGGAGGAGAAACAAGAGCATGCCAAGACCAGAGCACAGCTGATGGAAGCACAGGCCAAGCTGGAGCTGGCGCTTGGCGAGGTGGACATTCTGAGGAAACAGATTCAGCGTGAGAAAGCTCAGTTTGAACAAACGTTAGTTGTCCATCGCTGTTGTTTATGTTGCAGTTGTGATGTGCTGTGTTACTGGAATTAGTAGGATTGCTTACTTTGTTGAAGAATTTTTAGCTTCTCTTCATTGCAGGTATGATCCCTCTCCCCTCCAATAGACAACAGCTATGATGATAGTCTGAAGGTTAAGAGGGAAGATAACTAGAACTGTTCTGTGCTGTGTTGTATATGACAGTTGTGCAGTGCTACGCACACACACGCACACGTGAACAGTTCTTAAATTTACGTGTTGGTTTAGGTTTAGATTTCGTTTTTGTGTGTTTGTTTAGGTGCTGAGTTTTGTGCTGCTGTCTCTAAATAATGATCTTTGTTGACAGATTTGCCGACTTAAAGACATTCAAGTCAACTATAGGAAATACTGTGCAAGGTTTGTCATCATTTGAAAGCACCAGTAATGTGCACCTGGAGAATTTTTACTGTAAATACACAAATTAATTGTGAATACTTTTCCCTCGTCATTTCTGTGCTATACTGCTTGTTTAGTTGTCTGGTATATTGGCACATAGAAATAGCAGTGTTCTTCCAGTAATCTCTGCATTTTCCATACACTTCTAACTTGAAACCGACAATGTGTGTGTTTCCTTCTGTTTTGTAGCTTAAACGTTCTTGTGGCATAATCGATTGCTACAAGGAATTGTAGTATATCTAGTGCACTGACTCTGCGTGGCCAGATTATTGCCTGAGGAATAGCATGATGCTTTGTTTGTTGGGTAACTAAGAAGGTATCTGGCCTTTCTGAGCCTGCTTCTGTTATTACACTGGCCGTGTCTAGCAGAAAACATAATGTAATGGTCTGACGTCTGTCCGTCTGTCTGTCCCGTCGGCATACTCGCCACAGCCAGCGTACATTTTGGCCCGACAGTAACGACGACCGACATACTTGACATTGCCAAAGGTTGAGAGAGAATTGTGCCAGCCTGCAGTTCCTGTGGAAAAGAAGGTCAGTTAGCCTGCAGTTCCTGTGGAAAAGAAGGTCAGTTAGCCTGCAGTTCCTGTGGAAAAGAAGGTCAGTTAGACAGTTCTGCAGTAGTATTGTGCACATGGACGACATCAGCGACGTCTCTTGCTGTCATCTGTTTCTTTGTTTCATGTTACCGATGAATTCCGACGAAATTGTGCAAATATATAGCTGCTTTAAATGATGGAAAGTCAGAGAGTTTTGGCTGGTGATGTGTGTGTATGTGTGTATTGGGCACACGGATGATCTGTGCAAAATGGCTGAACTGATCAAAATGCCGTTTGGGGCTTAGTCACGTGGGTCTCAGGAACCATGCCCCTTATGGGCTCTGGGGTGGTAATGTGCTGTGATTCATGTATTGATTTTGATGCTATATAAATTGTTTGTTTGTTTGTTTGTTTGTTTGTTTGTTTGTTTGTTTATTTAACTTCCTTCCTCACTTTCTTCTTTCCTTGTACTTTTTTCCGTGCTCGTTTACTTCTGAGTTATCTATCTACTGCTTCCAGAATAGGCCCGCTCCATTTCCAGGCTGGAGGTTGAAGGAGGCGACCAAACCTCGCTGTAGATTTTTTTGGTTCATTTTGTGTTGTAGTATATTTGGTTATGGATGCATGTTTGCATTTGCTGTGTTTGTTTCAGTTTTTCAGTACTAAGCCAAACGATTGGCCTAGAAGAACGTTTCCAAAATGGCCTGTTTTGTGTTGGTTGGGACATAAAACCTAACTGAATCAATCACCCAAGGAACCATGTGTTAGATGGGGTATAGGGGTTCAGATCCCTCATGGAGAGGCGCATGTTTGAGGAGGACGTGTGCCGGTCTGTGGTAACATACCTACTGCGGGCGAATGTGCCTGCCCAGAGCATGCAGCGGAGCAATGCATTTTGGATGCTAGTGGCTACTCATTGTTGTTTGCTGCAACAGGGGCAGACGACAGTGAGGCAGCAAAGTCAGTGCAGAGACCAGCCAGTAAAGGTCAGTCCACACTGACATCTGCTCAACGAGCAACTGCTGTCAGTTCATGTACATCCGCAAGTCGCCGGCCACGTCATTTAACTGTGGACATGATGTCATTGTGTCGGCCAGGTGTGAAGGTGAGATTGTCACAGGTGAGTGGTGAGATGAGTGAGAGAGACATTGAGCTTCAGCAACAGGAGTACATCAGTCGACTGCTGGACAATAAGTCGTCATCACGGCGCCATGCCAACGCCACACCACGTGACAACAACCCAGCCAATCAGTGCAGTCTGTGGAGGACCAGTCAGCCAATGACCACTCATCATCTCGTGTCACACAGAAGTTCAAAATTCACTCGTTCTTAGCACTCGTCACTAAATTGTCGTCGTTAGGCATATCATTAACGTTGCCATTGCTGCAGATGATTGTGTCTGTGATGTATTTTGAGCAGGTTGTTTTGCCAATGTTGAATGACTGCTCTTTGCTACTACCACTACTGCTGCTCAGAGGCATGATAAACTGACTGTAGGCCCATAGCTTCCTCCTTGGGGCCTTTTACGTCCCTAAAAGTTAACAACTGATTACAAAGTTTTGCCATAATATTTTGCAGTAGTTTATCTCCATTGTTTTTTATCAGTGTTTGCCGCAAACTACGTTTTTGAAATTCAATAACTCTGGTTATAATTATCATAATGACAATCGGCTTTAAGTTTTGTGAACTTATAAAGTTTTATTAATTTTATACATTCCGTTGTTAAACAAGTAAAAATATCACTTTTGAGATTTACTTCCCATTTTGTGTGAAAAAAACGTCACAACATTAGGTTTGATCCTAATGGGTCCATTATGCCCATAGGCCTTGGATACTGCTACTGCTGCTACGACTACTTTTGAGTTTTTATTTAACTGACCTAATGTTTTGGTTTTGGAGTTACTGAAGTTCGGCTGGGTTTGCCAAAGTGAGCCTTTGAGATTTGTGATGCAAATCTTTTGCTTTGCCCAAACAACTGCAACAAAGTATTGAATGAAATTGACTTGTTGTTACTCTTTGCTGTTCAAACAAAATCTTAATTGCAGTTGCATAATTGTGATTAATTGGTGATTAATTGCATATTGTGATGACAATGATGAACAGAGTAGTCTACAGTGAATGCAGACGTTTCATTTTAATTTTTACTCGGTTGAATTTTGTCGACTGTACGTCACTATGAACGAATGAAGTGAATGGCTAGTTAAATATGTTGTATGCAGTAATAATTACTCTTGTCAGTTTGTGAAACCAAGATCACACTTTTGTAACATATTGCATATACAAATAATGTACGCAGTTTCAAAATATTCAGTCATTCAAAAACGAATTTCATGGTTCCCACGTTTCATTAACAGTCCTTGAAAACTTGAAAGTACTGAATTTTTTCCAAAATTCAAGGCCTGGGATATACTCAAAAACAGTATTGGTCCGTGAAATTCTTTGAATTCCAGTGACTAAGTCCTTGCAAGGCCTGACATTTATTCCCAAATCAGCATCATCTGTCATCGCTATCGCCCAGTTATTTGCAGCTAAAATGGTACCAAAGTTGATACATCTTGTAACTTTATTCAGTATGACTTAATGCACATCAATGTAGTGTTTTGCCAGGTGATAGTAAACCTTTATTAAGGGATACTGCTGAAAATGTTAAATTTAATTTATATCTTTAATTTATCTATCTAGACAAGTACTGCATGAAATCTGGATGATTGATCCTTAAATGTCCTGGAAAAGTCCTTGAATTTCACTTCCAACAAAAACAGTGGGAACCGTGAATTGTATGTAGCGCCATACGTAACAAGTGAATTGTCATTAAAAATCAAGCAGATCAGTAACCAAATTGCACCTACACGTCACAACTACTGCTAGCATATTACCTTTGGCTACTCAGTCACAAACGTGTTGAAACCAACATGTATTCCGTCTGTCGGTCTGTCTGTTTGTATTTGCAACGTGCTACTGAAACAATAATCAACTTGCTAGCTGTACACATTTTGTACAAGATGCATACATAGGGTCGTCGTCACGAAGGGACTTGGCTGGACACGTTCACCTTCTTCTGCCAGAAGACGTTCCTGAGGTTGACACAGATCCAGTGAGTTTATGGGTGTAAGAAAGGCATGAAGCACACAGTCTGACACAGAATTACTGTACTTGCTTGAAAAGATTTCATTCTTTGACTGGTGGATCTTAGGACTTGTAGGACCACACCTCTAGTACGTTATACTCTCTCCACAGACGATCCAGTTGGCGTCGTTGTTATAATGAGGCTTTATTTGCACTTTAGTTACTTGTGATTACAATCGCCCATTCCTCAACCTGCGACCGTGCGATCATGTCACTCCAGCGCTGCTCGAGTTACACTGGCTTCCGATAGCTGAAAGGATCGATTTCAAACTATGTCTGCTGGTTCACAGCTGTGACCGTTAAGTAATGCTTCTGCTCTTTCTCGGAACTGTGGTCTCAGGCAGGAGCCATTAGTGATCAGCGCAATTGATGTGGATGTGGTGCTGCGTCAATATTTTCGGAAATACATTCCCCATTTTCTTCGGGGCAAATCCCCAGGCGGCCATGACGTTATCTCTAATATTTAAATTTCACGTTATTTATTGCCTGTGCAGTCTAAAATAAACGTTCACCAAATATTATACAACACTGAACAGCATCACTAAAGCTAAACTGAGGAACGGAGTTGCAAATGTTTATCAGTTATAGCAACGAGCGAAAAAAGCTGCAGTTTTATTGCACTGCTAAGTCGACATCAGTGGCATGTGGCAACTGATTAACAGAAGCTGTTAACAAACCAGTGTTACAGTTCACATACAACACTACTGCGATAAAACATTTCTCGTTATAGTCCACTTTTAGATAGTAATGTAGTCACAGCGTTTTTGCATTTTATTCTGTGAAATTTTGTTTGCTTTGCTAATTCGCATCTTGTCTAAAAACCATATGATAAGTTAGTTATCACAGTTTTAACGACCGTTTTTCCTGGTGAACCCGGGTCAGCCAGGTCCACTTGGTTTTCTGTTTCTTTGTTTATTTGTTCTGGATGACAACCTATGGGCGATAAGTGATGGTTTCACTTGTTCAGTTTAAACTTTTAACAGATCTAAAAGTGGCTAATCATCAAAAGTTACGTACAAGTGTTCAAAAACGTCAATAGTACATGGTGACAGACAGGCGTCTCCGTAGTATGAAATAATGCAAAGAGTTAAAATATTTAAGGGACAATTATTGCCCCGTTAAAACAATAACTACAAAAATTGATTGGTTCTTTAATTAGTAGACGTAGCAGTATTTCTGCTACTAAAACGATTTAAACGAAACTGCACCTCCAGTATGGATGTTACGTGGTGCAGACAGCACTGCTGTTGTACAGGGATTACGCAATATATTCCATTTAATTTGATGATTTGAACATGCTGCCAAGTTAATTCGATGCTGTGTGACTGGTTTTAAGTAGAATGGTGGGGACGGCTTTGTCGGTGGGCTATGTTCAGCCATTTCGATAAATTCGACAGGGCTTCAAGCGTAAAGGACAGACACTCAGAACACAGAACTGTAACAGCATACACCGCGCAATAGCGATGTGGTAAAACAACAGTGGGCAACGGTGTAAATGGGAACATGGCTTCTATCAGACAGGCACTTTGAAGGCTGGTTCCAATCAGATCGTTGTCAACAACGAACGGAATGGATCAAAACGGAAAAATTCACTAAGGCACATTAGTGGAAATCGGTCCACAGCAGTTTATCAACGGGCTCAGCGAAACAAAAGTGTCCCGCCCAGACCAGCTAGACGGGAACACCAAACAATTAAATCATAGATGTAAAAACGTTGAAAAAAATTTTTAAAAACATTAAACAGTAATAAAAAATTTAAAACGTTTGTAAATGCTGCATCACAAAGAACCTATTTTCATCTTGTGTGCCTAACGCACAACAAAACATGATAACTCGAACTACGAAAAATAATTTTGCATTTATTATTAGCTTGGAAGTGAGTTGTTAATATGCCAATATTCAGGTTAATCGAAATTATTGTTTCGCTGATGTTTTGTTTCGAAACTGCTTCTAATTGAATATTATTTTAAACATCTGCAAGCCAGTGTTTTAAACAAGAAAAAGCTTAAAAAATAAAAAAAGTTGGAGAACATGACCACGTTTTTACATCTATGAAACAACAATTGATAATGTTCACACGTTAAACGGTGTATTTGTAACGACGAGCTACGGCAGCGGTGGTGACAGTGCCATGACCAGCGTGACAAGCTGAGCAACTGCAGCGATCATCTCTCAAGTTAGTGTTCCCTCTTTCTCCACCACGCTGAAACACACACACACCAGCTGCGTCCAAGTCACATATGTCACACCTGCTAATGAACTTTAGGCCGTTCATCGTCTAAATTAAATGTCTAAGCACAGTGTGTAGAATGCAACACAACAGGCCTGTCACCATCCCATCCTTAACCCATTTTGCCCAGAGTTCCAAAATGGAGACAGAAGTTACAGGTTTCGATGCCAGGCTGGCTAAAAGACTTTCGGGCACTCTGGCGCTCAACTCTGAACGCCAGAGTGCCCGGAAGTCAAAAACTAAAAATGTTCAGTTAACCAGCCTGACATCGAATACCCGAATTAGTGTACCTATTTTGGGAACACTGAGCTAAAATGGGTTAATTTGTTCACAAGAGTACATTGAAGACCGAAGAGAATACAGCAGATGAACAAGGTTCGCTGAGCATTTACAGGGGCCCTAAACAACATGATGTTATCCATCAGACGTCAACTGCTTTTCTAATTCACATCTAACAAACTACAGAAGCCTTGTTAAAACCGCTACATTTTAACTCGTTTTCGTGTTGCAATTCGTATTTTAGATACACAACTTGCAACCTGCGGCCAACTGCATGCTACTATCAGCAAGCACTTTGTACAACGTAAAATAGAAATGTTTTAGCTTCTCGTCTGGCTGTAAAGTCAACCAAATATTATATACGTACGTCTGACGCTACGTGGTAGTTAGTGGCACGGCTCGTGAAGCTAGCAGTGAGCTAGCAGCAGATCGCAGCCACTGAAGCAGTCGAAAGGCTTCATCGCCGGGATTGAGCCGAGGAAAGAGTTGGCTGTCGAGAACATGTTCTGCAGAAGATCCTCGTCGATCGTCGACGTGTTGTTCAGCCCGGCTCCGAACCCGACGCTGACAGGAGGAGCTTTCCCATATCCCACGTCAATCGGCGACGGCCCGGTCTGAAAGGGCAGTGGGTCGGAGTGCTCCAGCAAGTCGAAATAGGACGTCACCGTCGGCAGGTCGAGCACCGGCAGCTTGTCTTGGTTGATCATCACGGTCGACTTGAGGTTCTGATCGCGGCGGGCGGAGTGGTCGAACAGTGACAGCTCGTCGACGTAAGGAACGGCGCCCACGTCCGCGTTCAGCTCGTGCTGGTCCGCCAGAAGGACCGGGTGACTGAGAGGTGATGGGGAGGAGGTGAACGAGCAAGGAGACGCGTTCGGCGTCAGAAAGGAGTCCGGGATGTGTGGCGTCTCCGACTTGACGCACACTGGTACAGCCGCCGGGTAGGACGACGTCATCGACAGCTCCTGCCAGGTGAGGTTACCGCCGTGGTTGATTGGAGGGGAAGGCATCGACATGAGGTACCCGTCGTCCAGCATTCCGTCTCCCTGTCTGGCCACCTTCGCCGACACCCAGTTTTCCGCCGCCGCCCGTCGCTTGGTGCCCGAGGGCCTGGCGTTATCCAGCAGCTGGTCCAGGAATCCCTGCGAGCTGCGAAGTAAACCCATGTCGAACGGCGCGCCGGTGTCGTTGGCGCGGATCGTCTGCGCCTCGTTCTCGTTGATCAGCTGGTTGATGCAGACGATGCGGCGAGCCGTGACGTCACCGGTGGTGACGTCACACAGGCGCATGACCACGTGCAGCCAGATGATGTCACCGCCAGCAGACTGGACACGGACGCAGAGCGACCTCCAGCCAGACAGCTCCACCGACTGGATCACTGCAACACAGCACAGACATCGGCCCGGGTAGCGTGAACTCTTCCAGTCGCATCGGTCACGCACGTAAACATTGCAATTTGACAGAACGATCTCAGCAGATATCGATCGAGTTGGCAGTTACATGTGTCACTTGCCCCAAACATTTCTCTTCCAGAACAACTGGAGGAGGATAACCAAGGGGAGCCGGGTGACCCAAAATGGGGACAGTGACTAAGAGACTCGATGCCAGGCTGGCTAACTGACCATTTTTAGTTTTGACTTTCTTACACTTTGGCGCTCAACCCTAAGCGCCAGAGTGTCAGAAAGTCAAAAACTAAAAAATGGTCCGTTAGCCAGCCTGGCATCGAGTCCATGAATTAGTGTAGTGTATCTATTTTGGGTACACTGCATGAGCTAAAATGGGTTAAAATGGAGGTGGTTATGGCGGTCGTAATAGTGGTGTTTGTCTTGATGTTGATCTTAATGGTCCTGTTAGTATTACCGGTTAAACTTAATGCTTCAATAAACTTCTCAGTCTGGCCTCTGATAAAGCTGTAACATGCAACGTAGAATTACAAGCAAACAGTGACACTCACGGTCCATGTGTTTGAAGCGCGCCTCGTCAATGTCTTCTGGATGAATCATCTCGTACCAAGACTTGCCGTAGATCGTTCCTCGCTCATATCCAAGCAGGTGCTCGCCGCTGTTAACAGCACCAAAACACCAACATTATATTACACTGTAAGCTATTTACAGTGGCCTAAGTAAAAAAAACCACAAGGTCCACTATAACGCACTACAGCAAACAATTACAAAATAATATCTGGCTATGATTGTCGAAATAAGTGTGCTTTGATTTTTCGACAAAATGTTAGTAAAATGTGGCAGATGTGACATCATCAAGAAGACTGTCCCAGATCCTGAGACCGGCCGTATAGCAAATGAGCGGTCACCAACAGTGGCATGGCATGATGGTCTGACGGCAAGACAGCAGTCTCCAAATACGGTAAAAGGTAAAGGCTTCCCATACTCGTTACCGAGCGTTGGGCCCAGAGCGGATCTCGGTGTACAGGCAGTCAGCTCGCAAGTGACTTAGGCCTAAGTCATCCACCTAACAGTAGGCTGCCATTATTTTCCGCCAAGCTGCGGTTACCTTCCCAGTCGCAGAGCATAACCACCCTTTGGCTCGTACTCATTTTACCGTCCCACGGAGCGTAAAAGAAGGCTGAGTCGACTTGGGGTCTCCAGGTACGGTACCGTGCGTGAAATACGAAAATGCATTGACATAGTCTGCTTTATAAGTGAAAACCGCTACGTAGCGGCAATGTACTTAACCAATTTTCCCCAGAGTTCCAAAATGGGGACAGTGACTAAGGGACTGAGCGCCAGAGTGCCCGAAAGTCAAAAACTAAAAATGGTCGGTTAGCCAGCCTGGCATGGAATCCCTGAATTAATGTAGCTATTTTGGAAACACTGGGGTAAAATGGGTTATTTCTTTCCAGTCCATTATTATTATAGATCTGAATTTAAGGATACGTTGTTACAGAGGCTGTTATGGGCGAACTGTTAACATATGGTAGAGCAAGAAGGCAGTGGGTGGGCTGCCTAACCTCCTGGGCCCTCTTTGATGTAGTAAACGCAACAACCAACCC
>Ga0209363_1001048_pt1 | contig 12469 bp, 9 predicted proteins | sample WorMetexBAHAMAS3_FD_187385 | JGI IMG/M metagenome (GOLD analysis project Ga0209363, IMG submission 187385) | Marine gutless worms symbiont microbial communities from Max Planck institute for Marine Microbiology, Germany - Inanidrilus exumae... | ecosystem: Host-associated > Annelida > Digestive... | reverse complement strand
TGCTACTGCCACTAATGACAGTTAGCATATGTTCTCTGGTGTAAGCTGAGTGCTGACCATCACAACTCAACAAGACAAGCCATGTGTGTGGCTGTGGCCGGTACAATGGATGACAGCCATACAACAGGATTTCCCTTTAACTAAATCGTCAATGTCTTTTGGTTTAATCTTCAGTTATTTTTCTGCACAGTAGATTAAACTGGCTGCTACTCTTGTTCAGCAGTGCATCTAGTTGTTGTCAGCTATGAACTTGATTGACAAGTCTATCATATGTCATGTTCTCACATGTCATGTTCTCATATGTCAGCATCTGGACCAAGCTGCTAGTGCATCTGTGCTTAAGTAAGAACAAAACAGCAAGCAGACTGAGACCGTGTCGACATCAGATGATGCAGAGGACGACTTGACTGTGGCCGACGTCACTGCAACTGTCACAGAAGTCGCTGATGATGACGATGGAGCGGAGAGGTCAGACTTGAGTTTATCAACGCTACTAGCCAACGTCTTCAACAGCTACAACCACGAGCAGCAGCAGCCGCGGCATTTCAACATGCAGTGCATCACCAATCAACGCGGCTCGTAATTACATTACACCTGTTATTCGGCTGGAAGCTAGGCTTCTGCCAAATATTGGACTCACTCTATGGGGCAATTTGGCAGTGTGCACATGTTCGGCTATAACTCTGCCGAAAGTGAACCGATTTGGATTAAGTCTGGAGCACTCTGAGTACATGGTTGTGGGCTGGACCTGGCAGGTTTTGGGCATGATCCGTGCAGTAGCGACAGTTCATGAGGTAGGCAAAAATTTTTTGGTCCACTAAATAATGCACGATTTCACCGATTTCCTGTCGGACAACTTTTACGACATTTGAACACAACAATGTCGATCAGTGTCGCGATAAAAACTTTCGAACAAAATATTAAAAATTTTAGCGTAAAGGGTCGTTTTTCCAAAAAATGTAAAAATTTCTCACAAAATTGTAACGTCTTGCGACTTCAGGCTACCATAACTACGCAATGATTACAGATCGCCAGAAATTAACTACCAAGTGATCCCACCACGGGATTTCTAGTTTCCATTTTTACCATTAGAATATTATATATTCTGATGTTTGAGAGTTAGAAAGGTTTGAAACAGCAAAAAGTGTCACTGTCATTGGTGACATTTGATAGGCTACATAATATTTCCAATTAGTCTTCCATTGCACATAATCTATATTGCACTGTTTTCGAGATATTATCAGTTATTTACCACAAAATGAACCCAACCACAACCCTTTCAGGGTGGTTTGTCATCCGTAGGCTAGGACTTGTTATGGTCAACCCATCCACCAAATTTGAAGTCTCTAACTTCACTGGTTACAAAGATATGAAAAGCAACACAAAATGTACTTAGGGGTCACTGGAAATAGCACCATTCGATAGAGCTCATATGAGTTCCTATTAGCCTTACATAGTAACTATGTCTCTATCTTGCACTCTTTCTAATATATAGTGAGATATTGGTCGAAAACTGTGGATTTCAACCTACTCCACCTCCATTTGGCATCCCCACTGGGGGTGACCCCATTCGAATTTCATCAAGAACTTTGGCATCTGAGAACTAGATTCCCTGGGCTATACTGTTTGCATGGTGATATACGTATTTAACTGTTTTGACAGAACAATGACTTGTGACAGACAAACAGACGGACATACAGACACAGGCCACAGCAGCACGGCTACAACACAGTAATAGATGCAAACATCACGTTGGGCTGCAATGAACAACAGTCAAACTATGCGACAGAGATCACCTGAAGTGTTGCAGCTCTGTCAGCAGTGGACAGACTGGAACTCTGAAGGCGTAATAACAGTATCTGTCACAGACAGACATACAGACATACATCTAGGCACACACAGAGACATACACACCAGACCACCAACAGTATAGGGCCTCATGCAGTAAACCAGTTTTAACAGATGTCCATAATAGTTTATTTATTCTAATTATTTAACTTTCTTACTTAATTAACACGTACAGCCAGGAAAACCTGGTCAATATGACACATTAGAGTGGCTGTGCTACTGGACTCGACCATCAGTGGGTGGTCATCTTCACCAGCACCAGTCTACCACTACCAGACAAATCAATCTATGCAGTCATAATATTCATGAAATTGTCATTGTTTATCTGCATAGTCTCTCTTGCAATACTATCTGTGTTGAGCACTGACTGTCAATCATAGGCGACACAATGAACAATTAACGGCATAGCCACAGGTGCCGAGATTGAAGCGCTGAAAGCACAGAGAAGTGAGACGCCGAAGGCATCGAGGGGGTGAGCATGGAATAGCGAGAGAGTATCCCCCTCCCCAGCCAGCCGACTATGAGTCTGGGGAAGCTCCTCCAGCATGGTCCAGGGCAGAGCCCCCGCCGAAAACGATTTATACTGCTTTTTAGGCATGACATAAAGCCCCTTGTTGTGATATTTGTATGTGATTCCTCGCTCTATCATCCCTCTTCTTTCATCCCCGTAAAGGGGTTTGAGCCCTCTCTTCACCATTCTCTATTTCAAAATTGTGGTCCGATCCGGGCTTGTTAGTTTTACCCCTGAAATGTTTGGATTTTGTTACCTCTAATCTCAATGATAAGTATTAAGTGTGACATTCTATGCAGCAGGAACTCTTGTCTGTCGTATAGTTAAATTAGTAATGTGTTGTGTTATTTTAGTAATTGTGATCCTGTGGTTAGACTGAAGCTGTTACAGTCGTACTGCTGTGATTTCTATGGCTGTGTGCTGCACTTACTTACTTACTTACTCGTACTTATCTTGAATGACGTAGTCTATTTCGTTCAAAAAAAAACTGCCTAGGCATGCTAATGAGCGTGCCTGACAAGGGAAAACGTCCATAGGCACGCGCCTGCTTGCCTAGTAAGTTGTGCTGCCTATTCGGTCAATGACACACAAAACGGCTCTTAGGTTCAGACAATGTGATAAACAACATCTGCGAATGGTTCATGACTCGACCGTGCTTTATAAATCTGTTCTGAATGCCTAATACCAAAGTAAAGACTGTAGAGACAACAAACAAGGTAACTGGTTTCACCTTCTGTTGATCAATCTGTTCCTTCATTAACGACTGTTTCTGGCGCAGTAAGTCCAACTTGAGCTTGGCAGCCACAGACGCGTCCTGCGTCACAACAATACACACTCACACACGCTGTGTAACCAGGCTGAGTAAAACACAGGAGAAATGGCGGAGATGTGACAGAACAAGTCACAAAGCGCAGGAAAAATGGCTGAGATGTGACAGAACAAGTCACAAAACACAGGAAAAATGGCTGAAATGTGACAGAACAAGTCACAAAGCACATAAAAAATGGCTGAAATGTGACAGAACAAGTCACAAAGCACAGGAAAAATGGCTGAGAAGTTACAGAACAAGTCACAAAGCACGGGAAAAATGGCTGAGATGTGACAGAACAAGTCACAAAGCACAGGAAAAATGGCTGAAATGTGACAGAACAAGTCACAAAGCACAGGAAAAATGGCTGTGATGTGACAGAACAAGTCACAAAGCACATGAAAAGTGGCTGAGATGTGACAGAACAAGTCACAAAACAGACTTACAAAGATGACAGGCTGGTCATGGAGCAGTGAGTCTGTGTCAAAGTAGTAGTTTAACTCAGGAAACTTTCAGCTACGTCAGAAGAGTTCAGTTACAACAGGAGGAATCAAAAAATCACGGTTGAAATACGTGGAAAGACGGTCAAATTCATGTCTGTGTTCGTGTCCGAGCACTTTGCAACACAAGTGGTTGATGATCTGACTGAGACTGACAGTTTACTCTCTCATTCAGTAAACACAACAAACTACTGGTACTGGAGTGAGTGAGTCACCTTGGACAGACTGTTGCCAGAGGCAGCACTGGTTGACAACTTGTGTGTGACACAAGCTGCTGCTGCTGATGGCGTCCATCGTCTCTTCACATTCATGTCTCGTTTAGTCACCATCTGAGCCGCCTGTCACAGTCAACACATACACAATGTCACCAACTCATATCACACTTCACCTGCCAATCAACTCACATGCAATGATCACAAACTATCACTCTTTGCATGGCACCGCAGTTTTCCTGCACCTGTCATCACTGCAATTATCACACACCTGTAATCAATATCAATACACCTGTAATTTGGCACTGATAACGTCGTAAATGACGACGTCAGTAAAGTAAGTAAAAAAGTAAACAGTGTATAGCAGTTTATCATCAACTTAGCTCTTCACTGCTATGGGAAACTCACATGCCATATAGGATCACACAGTGTTACCTGCCACCAGACAGAGGTGACAATCCCACCTTTACCCCCAACAAAGCAGGTACTCGATTTAGCAACCCCGGAGGGATGCAAGGCTGAGTTGACCTATGTTACGTGAAAGCCACCAGTCGGGAATTGAACCCGCCACCTGTAAACTGCAGTCCAACACCCTACCGCTTAGCCACCACGCAACATAAACAGAAACGGTGAAGGAAACAGCAAAGTGAAGTTCCTGTTTCTGCAAAGAACGATGCAGTGCCAATGAAATTAGGGATGCAGTGCCAATGAAACTTAGCATTGCTCGACTGCTATTGATGTTGAATGTGTTGCTTGTGGATGGAGACGCAGGCCAAGCAGCTGCCAAGTACATTCACAACTCAACTGGTAAGATTATGATCACAGAATCCAGCTACAGCACTGGAGCAACGTTTATGGATTACTTGCTGGCACAGAGTGCAGCATGCTTCAAGACACTGCTCCACAGCACAAATACATCATTTCTCAGCAAGATATCAATCACTGTGGAGTGTACACAACTAGATCATCACACCTACACATGCCGGCCGGCCAACACACATATGATATAGTCCACACCTGTATCAGGTGACTATTATCTGCTAACAAATATGAAATACTGGCTGCGTTAAGTCCGTAAGTGCTTTCAGAAACCGCTTAGGAAAAGCGCTTAGCTGTCACTTAACGGAAAGTAGCAAAGAAAGCGCTTACATAATAAATATTTGACAACCTCGATCAGTAAAAGTATTGTAAACAAATACTTTAACTACCCACTAGCATACATTTACTGTTCTTCTACAACATACACAGTATACAAACAATAAATAGATTATACTTTACAAACTGAACATACTTGTTTACCATCCAACTCAACATATGCCGGCTTCACAGAATCAACTGTGCATGCTCAAGTTCTTTTAGATAGTCAACTAAACGGAAAGCTTTTCTGCTTACTTTGCTAGTAGTGCTTACGTACTTAACGGCAGAAAGCAATTGTGATCCTATGGTTAGATTGAAGCTGTTACAGTCGTACTGTTGTGATTTCTATGGCTGTGCGCTGCACTTACTTACTTACTGCTACTTCTTGAATGTTAAGTGCTTACGTACTTAACGGCAGAAGGCGCTAAAAACTTGGTTTGATTAGCTAAGGGCTCGCAGACTTAACGCAGCCATTGTTTTTGTAAACAACACAGGACGTCATTCAACAGAGTTCTATTGTGCAGGCAGAAAAGTGTCACAAGTGCATTGACGTGGAAGAAGAATAGCTTGGCACAATAGTTCAAAGCTGTTCTATGGTGTCAAGTTCATCTCCCTCACATCATCTCTGACAACGTTCTTACTCCAGCTAAGTCCACTTACCTCATGTGACGTGTGCCATGGAGCAGACCCCGTCGCTGACTGCTGAGCGTCGTTGTAACGTCGAACACCAAGTCTCTCATGAGCACTTAGCCGACGTGGCTGGACGCCGACTACTCCAAGACGCTGCTTCGCTGAAACACGCTAGCAACACACAAAGACTGTCATCGCTCAAGCAGACAACGCATTTAAAACTTAAGCCATATCCACAGCGCTCAATACAACTCAACTCAATTAGCGAGTCAGGCACTCTGATCACTATTACAACTGAAAATAACTCAACAACTCAAATAGATGAAAAATCGCTCAGTTTTGTGAGTCGTTGAGCTATGAACATTTTCAGAATTTCAACGACTGTTTTGAGTCAGATCAGGCGCTCTGAACACATCTACAACCAGTCGTGATCCAGTTTTTGCTACTGAACAATTGCAGCTTAATTGCTTGGGAACTTTCAGCACAACCTGACAATGTTTACCACCGGCCCATCAACGAACAACAGTGTTTACAAACACCTAAATATGGCGGCAACTGCAAGCCTTGATTGGGATTTATTTATTTTTTGTTAAAAAGACGTCAAAATCGCTGACGAAGACGTCATCTCAGACTGCGGTGGATTACGCTGCTCAATGAGCAAAGTGCCGACAAGAATTTGGTTCGCGAGTTACTGCTTGAAGGCAGCTTACACAACTAACTACATGACCCTTTAGCTGAGATGAGTCGGATCAGGTGCTCTGAACATTTAACTTTAATTACGTTCCATCCAACTAAACATCTTATGCAGATAAACTTCATAAACATTGTGATCATTAATAGAATATCAAAGACTTTCTAACAGACTCGTTGGCTGGCTCCACTCTAAGTACACAGACACACAGGCATACAGAGACAGACACACAGGAACACACAGAGACAGACACACAGGCATACAGAGACAGACACAACAAATTTAGCTAACACAACTACCTGCATGGTAGCCATGGTTAAATCGGCGACCCCTACACCTACGCCGAATTTGATGCAAAATCTGTTCACGGGGGACTGTAGTGATGGAAATGTGTGAAATATAACAAAAATTACTTTAGACAGAGAAATTCAGCTGTGGTTCGATGCTCAACATGGCTGCATAAAAATATTCAAATTTTAGGGTATTTGAAATGCCTGTTTTGGTATCTGAATAACAAAAATGGTGTGAATATTCCACCGAGAGGCCGACATTCATCATCTTTCTGTCTATGTGGAGACAATACCTCGACGTCACTGTTGCGTGCAGCCGAAGCATCCTGATCATCATCAGCTGTGAGTGGCTGCAGCTGTATCTCATCACAGTTGAGCACGGCTTCACTGCTTGACAACACTCGACTTGCCTCATCAGCATTCGAGTAAGTAACGACTGCACTAGACGGACTGCCGTTGTAGCCGACCTAGCAGCAGCAGCAGCATACAGCATCATCATCTTCACCGTCATCATCAGCTGTTATCACAAGATGTAAACGTCAACTTTACAGCATGTACCAGTCGCAGGTGAAAGTCACCAACACCCACTCTTTATTTCATGAAAATAAATAAACAACTTTCTGACTGATTACAAATGACGCACAAAAGCCCTTTCGCTTTTTGGGTGGCTGCTGAACAAAAAGGCGGCCAGGGTTGAGGTTAATCGCTAGCCTTCCTTAACACCCCTGACCTTTTGTCTCTGATATAGCCGTATCTGTGCTGAACAGAGACATTAAACTCCAACTAACTAACTAACCTGGACATTGACGATGACTCCGAACTTGCTGAAGTAGTCGTTGAGAGTGGAGATGTTATTGAGAGCTGGCGGGACTCGAGTGACGACCAGTGACGTCACTCCACTGACACTACTGACCGGCTGGACATCACTGGAGCCAGGCACCAGCTTCTCACCTGCACCAGGTCATATCACACAGACCGGCCTTTCACAAGTCAGCTGTTACCATGCAACGCCATGATAGCACAGTATACGATGTGGTCCTGTGTCCGTCCGTCCATCTGTCTGTCCATCACAAGTCTAGCAAAATGGCTCAATGCAGGATCACGGAGTTGGTTTAACGTCAGTTTTCAGCACAAATATGGCTATTACATCTGAAAGGCGGAGAGCTATCCTAGGTAAACACTAAATGAAGGACAGCAATATATTAACCTCAACCCTTGCCACCTTTTTGTTTAGTAGCCACCCAAAAATAGGGATCGAGAGGCTCATTTAAATTATTATGCCACTGCCTACAACAGGGGGAGACAACTATCACACTGCAAGACTAGACTAAACCAAATATGACAAAAAAGAGCATGCATCCTTAACTAAAAATACATAAAACATAAAATCAACACAACAGGTTTAGTCGCCTGCTACGACATCCGGCCTGGAAACGGAGTGGGAGTGTTCTGGTAGATGAAGCAAGTAAGAAAGGGAAAGGAAATAGTAAATGATACTAAAAGATAGAGTAGAAGGTGGGGAACTGAAGGGATAGGAAGGGAAGCAGGGATTGTCATGGGTCCACACAGGACGCAGGATCATGGAAATAATGCCACAAGATAGCATAGGGACTCTGGTATTCTGATGCATTAAGAACTTGGTGAAATTTGAACAGGGTCAACCCCAACTGCAGCACCAAATACATGAAAGGGCGTGAGTAGTGGAGCAAACAGTTGTCCATCAGTATCATCCAAATTTCTTCTAGCATCCACTGACAAACAGAAAAACAGACAGATACATCCACAAGCAGATAGAGACAGAGACACACCAAGGCGGCTACAATCAAAGACTTGTCTAGTTGCAGATGCTGACGTGGTGAGGTGACGGCCAACAACAATGACATCATCAGTCAATGATGACATCTCATCCTCATCTTCATCATCAGCCAACATACAGACAATGTTTCTCACATCATCTGCACAAGGCACACCAGCCATATCTATCACTTTATCTCAGACTTTACTAGCGTACCAGACTTTCATCTAAACTCTTAAAACACTCTTTTAGACACAGTTCAAAACTCGGCCCAGGTGCATCCACTCTCCACTAAAGAATTATTTCAAATAATTCCGATGCACATGATAGTCCTTAACAGGACAAAGAGGGCTCGACGGTGTCCTCTATAATCCGTGACTGCTGCTGACACATTGATTGTCAGCTGCGACGGCGTGGGCCGAACCTGAAAGGCGTGGCTAGCCACGGACTAGTATCAATTCTTAGCGCCAGTCAGTCAGGGCTAGCCAGACCATAGGAATGACAGTAGGCCACATGTACAGCATGTGCACTATAAATATCCGACAAGCTGCTCACTGCCTACATACCCTCGTCCACCCCATACGTCACGCACACACTAGCACACACTCACCTATCTACCGCTCCTCTCGCTGCGCATGCACAGTGGACTGCTATGAGGTCTCAGCACTGAGGTCTAGAGTAGGCTAGACCACAATAATGAACGAATAAAAGAGATAAAACAGCACAAGATGAATAAAAGATAAACACGTTAATGACATCTAGCTATAGCTGTAATTGTTACAGCACGACTGTGACTCAAGACATTACGTACCGACATCGTTGGCTGGAGAATGAGACTTGTCAGCATCAAGAAGAGGCAGCACATCATCAACTGATGCGTCGTCATGGCGACCATGACTCAGGTGAACACTCGGTGATTGAGCTACAGCAACAACACATCACATCATCAACTGATGCGTCGTCATGGCGACCATGACTCAGGTGAACACTCGGTGATTGAGCTACAGCTTCAGCGCCTCTGAAGTTACGACCATATGGCGCTATACAAATGTGTATATTATTATTATTATTATTATTAGCAACAACACATCACATCATCAACTGATGCGTCGTCATGGCGACGATGCTGATGATAATGATGATAAGAGTAAAGTGGAGAGATGATTAACTCACAGTGCAAGCTGTCCTGAGTGGCAGGTGGCAGTGGCCTCTGATACAAGACATTGTCAATAGCCGGTGCAGAGCCTGCAGGCTCTGCCACGACACGTGTCAACATCATCATCGACATGTTACCATGACTACGTGCTGCTGGTGGTGGCGGCGGCTGACTGACTGATAACATCACTGTCACAATCACATCACAATGTCACTGCAATAACTGTCACTTGTTGCACTTAACCTGCCGAGTTGTCTGGATTCATTCCACACTAGGCGGAGCAAAGTCTTTCAAACAAACTTCCATAGTGGATGAGTGTGCAACAATAAAGACTCAACGCCCAAATGTCACCGATCTGTTGCTAGTCTAGTTGGACTGCGTGATCAAATGAAAACCTTACTCTACAGGCATCATGAACAACTCATACAGTTAAGTCTTTCTCACTCACATAAATAGATACAGACTTGCAAAAATCGACACTCAAGTACCTGTCATCCGCCACACACATACAAAACACAGCACAGCAGCATGTTACCAGGTGGTGGGCGTGGCTGTAGTGCTGGTATATAACGTAACTGAGGTGTTGGCATCAGGCTGGTTGAGAGTGGGCGTGGTGCGGCTGCTGATGGTGGTGGTGTAAGATGAGGATGGAGTCTCATTGTCGTGGAAGAGACAACCAGCTGTGAATCTGCCAGCACACACAAACTATCAGCAGTGACGTCTCGGCTTGCAGTAGTTAAAACTCACCATCACTCAAATCATTACTTCGACCCACCCTATTGCCTCAATTTCCTTTTGCGTGCTTATTTAGGTTTTGTTTTTTGTGTGTGTTCTTTCTTGTTAGCTTAGGTCATTTTGTTCTGTATCGCTTGCTGTTGTTGTGTTGGGTATAGTTTCTTCAGTACTAAGCCAAGAGATTGGCTGGGAAGAACGTCTCCAAAAAGACCTATTTAGTGTGAAGTGGGATGCAAAACCTTAACTCAATCAGCACATCACGGGTCCTAGAATGAAAATATGCACAGGTACAACTTTATAACCTCTATCATCTTGCAGTGGGTTGCACAAGTACATAAAAAATGCTTAGTGATCATGTTACTAACCATCAACCATCAATCTCCATGCTCACCACACGTTTCCACAACCTCTGCAGATCACTGGAGTGTTACTTCCCACAGGCTGGATGCTCATTTTCTGAAAATGAAGCAAATCTCTGAGCAATAAATAAAAATGGTGTCAATATTAGTAGAGCAACTGATTCAATCGAATGCTGGAATGTGTCTAAAAATCACATCTCTATCCAGTCTACAAGAAGGCTGTCTACTGGTCTTATAGGCATACTCACTGGAGATATTCTGTCACATTTTATTCAACGATATCACGCATACATCACATTGAGTCATCAGACAACAGCTGAACCTGATAACGTTTGAGTGACAGGAGGCACTATTGCTGCTACTGCTGCTGACGGTTGATGAGGCGGTAGTGGTTGTCCTGGCAACAAGTCGTCAATGACAACGGGATCAACACCGTGATCAAACTCACACAGGTCACCACGGACACAGAAACCTTTCTCTGAAACACACCAAACACACAGACACACACACACACACACACACACAGTGCTAGACGTCAAGCTGTTCACTGCAAAGTACAATTGTTGTCACAAGCGCTCAACCACGTGTGATGTTTTGCATAAATGCACTGACTGTTGGCCGACTGATTTTGTTTAAAACTGAGAACATTAGACCTGCATAACTGCGTTGCTGTGTATGCATAACGTGAAATAAACACAATAAAAGATAAAAGACTAGAAGTAGAGTGCATACCTCCCCCACCAACTTGACCTTTGACCTTCCAAAATTTAATCACCTCATCCCCTGTGGCCAACGGTATGATTAGAGATGCACCAATAAGGCACTGGCCGATTATTGGTCGGCCGATAATCGGTGCGTAACGATCGGCCGATTACCGATTAATACAAAAAACTGATTTTGCTGTCTTATTTAAGTCATTTATTTAGGCTCTGATTGTTATCCGAGGACTGTTACTTACTCGAAGGACTGCAGACCAACCGAGTCTTTTTTAGATGATAACCGTGCGATGCTATGCTAGCGTGGTACTTGCCATCATCATGTGTGTCTGTCTGTCCGTCTCTCTAACCCAAGTCAGTGTTCTACTAAGATGGCTAAACCTACGATCAAGGAAAAAATGCCACGTGATAGCCCAGGGACTCTAGTCTTCTAATGCCATTGGTGGGCAATGCCCCATTCCCCCTGAAATGTGCGCTCAAAGTGACCCATACCTTTTATGAATACAACAATTTTGACCACGGATACATCATGTAATAAAAACCTGTACTTACCAATTGTGTAAACGACAATCGGTTGATACCAACATACTAATCGGCCGATACCGATTATCGGCAAAACGGACGATAATCGGCCGATACCGATTATCGGTGCATCTCTAGGTATGACTAACGTTGGTGATAATCGGACTTGAATTGGCGCCAGGAAGTTTTTCACAAACATACATATATACATATATACATACCTATATATCTACCTACATACCGACGCCAGTGAAAACATAACCTCCCATCACCTTCGGTGGGGGAGGTAACAACCACAATTAAGTAGATTTGAAAACTGGTACTTAGTACTTGTACTTAAGTACATTTTACTGCTACTTAATACCCGACGTACTTAAGTAGTAGCCTAAGTATTCCACAGTACTACAAACACATCATCAGCACCCGTTGAACGCTTATTTAGTGCTGCCGGACAGATTCTGGTGCCAAGGCGTAACCGTTTGAGTGACGATACTTTTGAGAAGTTGTTGTTTTTAAAGAAGAACAACACTTCATAATCTCACCTGCTAGGGATTACAGA